>NPID01001516.1_pt1 | contig 14232 bp, 16 predicted proteins | sample 8637491 | NCBI WGS metagenome assembly NPID01 (sample SAMN07420843, study PRJNA396082) | bioreactor metagenome | isolation source: sample BA6 brine-fed electro-methanogenic bioreactor BA | place: Japan: Kochi | collected 2016-06-14 | reverse complement strand
AAAAAAATAAAGCCGGTTCTTTTTTTGATATCAAAATTTTCATCTACTTTTGTGAAAAATTTCACAACAAAGATTAAAACTATGAAACCATCTCATATTGAACACATTGGGATAGCCGTAAAAAGCCTCGATGAGGCCATTCCTTTCTACGAAAAAATGCTGGGCACGAAATGTTATGCCATAGAAGAGGTGGCAGATCAGAAAGTGAAGACCGCTTTCCTGAAAATCGGGCAAACAAAGATCGAATTGCTGGAATCAACCGACCCGGAGGGACCCATTGGAAAATACATTGAAAAAAGAGGTGAGGGAATCCATCACATCGCCTATGCCGTTGAGGATGTCGAATCCCATCTTGAGGAAGCCGCCGAAGCCGGTATCCGCCTGATCGACCAGCAGCCGCGCAAGGGTGCAGAAGGAATGCATATCGCATTCCTGCATCCCAAATCCACCTTCGGGGTGCTCACGGAATTCTGTGAAGACAAGAACAAATAAGCATAAACACTGAAAAACACCAGATAATGTCATTCGTTAACAAGATCCAGGAATTGCTTGAAAAAAGGGAGGAAGCCAAGCAGGGCGGCGGGCAGAAGCGCATCGATTCCCAGCATGAAAAAGGTAAATATACCGCCAGGGAAAGGATCGATATGCTGCTGGATGATGGCAGTTTCGAAGAGTTCGATATGTTCATGACCCATCGCAGCCATGATTTCGGACTGGAAAAACAACAATACCTGTCGGATGGCGTGGTTACCGGCCACGGAACCATCGATGGCAGGGTCGTGTACGTGTTCTCCCAGGATTTTACGGTCTTCGGGGGTTCCCTTTCCGAAACCAATGCCCTGAAGATCTGCAAGGTGATGGATCAGGCCATGAAGGTCGGGGCTCCGCTGATCGGTATCAACGACAGCGGCGGTGCCCGCATACAGGAGGGGGTGAAAAGCCTGGCGGGATATGCCGAGATCTTTGAGCGCAACATCCTGGCTTCCGGGGTGATCCCGCAGGTATCCGCTATTTTCGGACCCTGCGCGGGCGGTGCCGTGTATTCACCGGCCCTGACCGATTTCATCCTCATGAGCGAGAAGACCAGCTATATGTTCGTTACCGGTCCGAAAGTTACTAAAACGGTCACGGGTGAGGATATCTCGACCGAAGACCTGGGCGGGGCGATTGTTCACGGTTCAAAATCGGGGGTGGCGCATTTCATTGCTGCCCATGAGGAAGAAGGCCTGCTGCTGATCCGGAAGCTGATGAGCTACCTGCCTTCGAACAACCTTGAGGACCCTCCGGCCATCGAATGCAACGATCCGGAGAACAGGGCCGATGAGTTCCTGAACGAGGTGATTCCCGAAGATCCCAATATTCCTTATGATATGCTGGATATTATCCACACCATCACGGATCACGGGGAATTCCTGGAAACCCAGCGGAACTGGGCCAGGAACATCATTACCGGATTTGCTCGCTTCGATGGCATGTCGGTGGGCATCGTAGCCAACCAGCCGAGTTTCCTTGCCGGAGTGCTTGATATTGATGCATCGAGGAAAGCGGCACGTTTTGTGCGTTTCTGTGATGCCTTTAATATCCCGGTGATTACCCTGGTGGATGTTCCGGGCTTCCTGCCGGGCAGCGGACAGGAATATGGCGGGATCATCACTCACGGGGCCAAACTGATGTTCGCCTACGGCGAGGCCACAGTGCCTAAGATCACCATTACCCTGCGGAAATCCTACGGTGGAGCACATGATGTGATGAGTTCCAAGCAGCTCCGCGGCGATGTGAACTATGCCTGGCCCACGGCCGAGATCGCCGTAATGGGACCGGCCGGAGCCATCGAGATCCTGCACGGTCGTGAACTGCGTGAAATTGAGAATGAAGAGGAACGTGCCAAAGTGATGAAACAAAAAGAAGAGGATTACAAGAACAAATTTGCCAATCCTTACGAAGCGGCACGTTTCGGCTATATCGATGATGTGATTGAACCCATGAATACCCGCTTTCGCATTATCCGTTCATTGCGGGCTCTGGCCACCAAGAAGCAGACCACCCCACCGAAGAAACATGGCAATATTCCATTATAATTTCGACCTATGCATGCATTAAGTATTTCATTCGATTTTTCAGCACTGGTGCCCGATGGCCTCGTTATTGCCCTGGTGGGATATGTTACGGTTTTCATGGCCTTGGTGGTTTTGTTTACGGTTTTTACATATTTATCCAAAACACTGAATTACCGTGCCAGGATCAAGCTTCGCCGCCAGGGCCGCTACCGTGCCGCTGAAGAAAAACAGCTCTTTATTCCGGGAGATGTCTCTGCAGCTATCGGAATGGCCCTGTACCTCTGTAATGAATTACACGACGAAGAGAGCAATGTGATTACCATAAAAAGGGTGTCGAAGACCTATTCACCCTGGAGTTCTAAAATATATACCTTACGGGATATTCCCGGTAAAAATCGCTAATGACCGATGAAGAAATTTAAGTTTACGATCAGGGGCCATAATTACGATGTGGAAGTGCAGAGCCTGGAAGGCGATATCGCCAGGGTGGAAGTGAACGGAACCAAATACAAGGTGGAGATCCAGCAAGAAAAGAAAGCTTCAAAAACACCTACTCTTGTCCGTAAGGCCGTGCCCAGGGCTAAAGATGCCCATAAAATACAAAAGGGAGCTTCTCTGCAGCAGGTAAAAGCACCCTTACCCGGTATCATCATGAGCATAAATGTTAAAGAAGGCGATGATATTAAACGGGGGAGCACATTACTGATTTATGAAGCGATGAAAATGGAGAATAATTTGGTGGCCGAACGCGATGGTATCGTGAAATCTGTTAAGGTTAATGCCGGCGACAGCATTCTTCAGGGAGATGTGTTACTTGAAATTGAATAGGGCATGACAAAAAGAAAAGGCTATACGATCCTAATTATTGTTGCCATACTGGCAATTGTATCAACAGGCTTGCACAGGGCTCATGCTTTTGATCATGCCATGTTTGGCGGCCAGGATCAGCTTGAGCAGCAAATGAACAGTGAACAGGGCGTTGAAGCAAGCCATGAGAACGGAGCTATTTCCGGATTTCAAAAATTTCTGACCTATACCGGATTTGCGAATGCAAGCATGGGGCATATCATTATGATTTTTGTCGGGCTGGTATTCATTTACCTGGCCATAAGGTATGATTATGAACCTTTGTTGCTGGTCACTATAGGTACCGGGATTATAATCGGGAATATCCCCTTCTTTCAGTCCCCGGATATCAATCTTCAACTTGGCATTTATCAGGAAGGAAGTGTGCTGAATTACCTGTATTTCGGGGTGACCAAGGGGGTGTATCCTCCGCTGATCTTCCTGGGGCTCGGGGCCATGACCGATTTTTCCTCTCTCATCTCCAATCCCAGGCTGATGCTGCTTGGAGCCGCCGCCCAGGTTGGGATTTTTATTACCCTTTTGGGAGCCCTGGCCATTGGCTTTAATATGCCCGAAGCCGCTTCTATCGGGATCATTGGCGGTGCCGACGGGCCTACGGCTATTTTTCTTTCTTCTAAACTGGCCAATGGCGGAATCATCAATGGCGTGCAAACCACAAACCTGATTGGCCCTATCGCGATCGCTGCCTATTCCTATATGGCTCTTGTTCCGATCATTCAACCTCCCATCATGCGACTCCTTACCTCGAAACGGGAACGGCGAATCGTTATGAAACCACCCCGATCAGTTTCTAAACTTGAAAAAATACTCTTTCCTATTGTCGGGCTTATACTCACCTGTTTTATTTCCCCTCAGGCATTGCCCTTGCTCGGGATGTTGTTCTTCGGGAATATCCTAAAAGAAAGCGGAGTAACCCGCCGGTTGGCAGAAACTGCGCGTACCAGCCTGATCGATATCGTGGTAATCCTGCTTGGACTTACCGTAGGGGCATCTACCCAGGCGGATGTTTTCCTGACTACTGAATCATTGCTGATCTTTACCCTGGGAGCGATCTCCTTTATGATTGCCACTGCAGGGGGGCTGTTCTTTGCCAAGGTTATGAACCTCTTCCTGTCGAAGGATAACAAGATCAACCCCCTGATCGGTGCTGCCGGGGTATCGGCGGTGCCCGACAGTGCACGAGTGGTACAGAATGAAGGATTGAAGTACGATCCGAACAACCACCTGCTCATGCATGCCATGGCGCCCAATGTTGCCGGGGTGATCGGCTCCGCCGTTGCGGCCGGTATCCTGATCAGCTTTTTGCTGTAAGCGGGGTTTCTTTTTTCGTATTTTCGCTATACTCATTTCAACAAGGGTATATTGGTTTTCTGGCATCTCATCATATTATTCTGTGTCGGGGCCTTCGGGCTCTGGATGGCCATACCGGTCGGACTGGCCTATGGTTTCAGCCCGGAGGTAATTGCCATTACCATTATCCTAGGTTCAGCTACTTCCACTACACTGGTATATATTTTCGGGAATAAGGTTAAACAATACGTGCTCAGCAAACGTGGCGAGCGCTACCTGGGCAAATCGAAAGCGAAAATGTACCGCTACCTGAACAAGTATGGGGTGATCGGGCTGGGGCTCCTGCTCCCGGGCGTTTTTGGCCCTGCCCTGGGCATGGCCATTGGCATTACCGTGGTGAGTGCTACCCGGCGCCTCTGGCTCTGGACCCTGCTGGGGAATGTGATCTGGAGCATCATCATGGCCAGCGTGGGTGCCCTGGGAATCACCATTTTCTGATCCTCCCTTAAAAATACGGCTGCCATAATCGGGAATTTTCTATCTTAGCACTATGTTGATCATTGGTATAGCAGGAGGTTCAGGCTCGGGAAAAACTACCGTAGTGAACCGGATGATAGAATTATTGCCGGAAAACAGCGTTTCGGTGATCGCTCAGGATTCCTATTATTGGGACAATGGCCATCTGCCCCCGGCAGAAAAGAAAAAGATCAATTTCGACCATCCCGATTCCATCGAATGGGAATTGCTTACCCGCCATCTCGACCTGCTTCGCGACGGGCACGCCATCGAAATGCCCACTTATTCGTATGTGGAATGTGCCCGCCTGAAGGAAAGCATACAAGTGGAACCCCGTGCGGTGACCATCGTGGAAGGCATCCTTATCTTTACCAATCCGGAACTTCGCAACCGTTTCAACATCAAAACTTTCGTGGATGCCGACGACGACGACCGCCTTTCGCGCATTATGCGAAGGGATATTGTGAAGCGGGGCCGGGATGTCAAGGAAGTCCTCAGGCATTATCACACCTTTGTAAAGCCCATGCACCTGCAATTCATTGAGCCGTCAAAACGCTATGCGGATATCATTGTTCCCCAGGGCGGGGAAAACCTGGTGGCCATCGATATACTGGCCTCCAAGATCAAAACCCGCCTGCAGGAGATCTAAAAGAAACTGGTGGAAACCTCTTTACCCGGGATAAATTCTATTTCCCTGAAATTAAAAACCGCTTCATCCCCGTCAGGGGTGAGGATAAACAATTCACGGTCGCGGTGGTACCTGAAGAGGGCATAGTAATACTCCTGCCGGAAATTCTGCATATAATACTGAAGCAGCATTAAGCCGATGTTGGGCGGGTAGCCGGAATATACAATGTCGAGGTAGAGCTTTTCGGCCCGGTCGGCCGGTAGTGAATCGGGGATATGTTCCAGGGCGATAAGCCGGGAATAATCGGGACCGCCCACAACGAAAGCCGGGTGGTCGGGGGTGTACAACTGCCGCTGCCCGTCGATGTATTCAATGTAGGCCGAAGCCCCGGTGGTATCGTGAAGGACAATCCGGAATGGCCAGTCCTGCCCTTCCTCCAGGTCATTAAAAATGCGAATGTCCCACACCGCGAGTATGGCCGTATCCACGCACTTGAAGTGATCGAGGAAAAAATTCACGGCCAGGGATGCGCCTATGGGGATCAGTTCCTTTTCCTTTTCAGGCAGCTGGCAATTTTCCAGGAACATCAGCGAAGCTGAAAAGCCTCGTTCATTCATCCCCTCCAAAACCAGTCCCTGGCTGTTCCGGATGTAAATGCTGTTGTATTCGGAGGTCCAGGCGTAGCGATGCCGTTTTCTCACATCGTTTTCCGATATGCGCTCCATCCCCGCCGGGGAAAAGACTACCGCTGAATTGTTCAGCAGGCTTTCCTCCACCAACCCGAGCGAAAATGGCAGGCTGTCGTAGAGGCATAGGTCGGAGCCGGAACGGAGGTTCCAGGCTGCAGCTTTCTCTTCCGGCTGCCCCATTACAAAAGCAGGGAACAGCAGCAGGATAAGGATTGAAATTCTCATCAGAGCCCTCATACGACAAAATTAGTGCAATTTTTTATCACTCACAACATTCACAAAAACAGATATATAGACAAATTTCTATAAAAATATTTATGCTTTTCCCTTGACATGAGAAGGCGTTTGTTATATATTTGTCCGATCGGTTAAACTAAATGGTTAATCGGATAGGTTAAACTAATTGGTTAAAGTTATGGCAGAGCGGAGCAGAAATACGGAGGAGCACATCCTGGAAGTGGCCAGGAAGGTGTTTATGGAGAATGGGTACGACGGAACCAGTATGCAGATGATCGCGAACGAGGCCGGAATTAACAAATCATTGCTCCATTATTATTACCGGAGCAAAGACCGCCTTTTTCACCAGATCTTCGAAAAGGTATTCAGCCAGTTCGTTCCCCACCTGGGGGTGATCTTTATGTCGGAAATGACCCTGGAAGAGAAGGTCAGGGCTTTTACCGATCGCTACATGGATGTCTTCCTTGAAAATCCGCTCATTCCCATTTTTGTTATGCAGGAACTGAGCAAGAACCCGCAGAACCTGGCCCAGCTGATCCGGGATGCCGGGATCAATCCCGAACTCATGATCAATAAGATCACCGAAAGCCTTCAGCAGGAAGACATTGAAATGAAAGATCCCAGGCATTTCCTGGTCAACCTTATTGGTTTGTGCGTATTCCCTTTCGCTGCCCGGCCGCTGATACAGCGAATGATGTTCGCGAATGATGAAGAAGCCTATACCCAATTCCTGGAGCAGCGAAAAAAAGAAGTTTCCGATTTCATGATAAATGCTATCCGAAAATGTTAAAAAAAACGCTATTCGCCCTGGCGATCATGCTGGCGGGCATCAGCCAGGGACAAACGATCGAAAAACTGAGCCTGGCTGAATGCTATGACCTGGCCCTGCAGTCGTACCCCCTGGCCGAACGAAGCCTCTTGCTGGATGAAGCCAGCGAGATCCGGCGAAAACGACTGAATGCCAACTACCTTCCGCAGGTGCAGGTCAACGGACAGGCGAGTTACCAGTCGGATGTGACTTCCATTGATGTGGAGATCCCTTCCTTTTACCTTCCGCCTCCCATCGATGTTGAGGTAAGCCCAACCCCGCTTGAAACACCGGTGCCGCCCAAAGACCAGTATAAAATTACGATGGATGTGTACCAGGTGATCTACGACGGAGGGATCACGGGAAAACAGAAAAAACTGGATGAGGCCTCCTATGCGATCGAAAAGCAAAAGGTGGAGGTGGAACTGCATAGGTTGAAGGAGAGCATCAACACGGTCTTTTTCAGCATCATCCTCCTTCAGGAGAACGACAAACTACTGGGTGTTTTGACGGAGGAACTGGAACTGAAGCTGCAGGATGTTGATGCGGCGGTGAAGCATGGTGTAAGCCTTTCGTCGGACCGTGACGTGCTCAGAGCGGAAATGATCCGCGTTGAACAGCAACAACTGGAAGTCGGCATACAAAAGCAGGCCTTCATCGAGATCCTCGGGGAGCTGCTCTCGCGTGAGCTGTCGGAAGATATCGTGCTCGAAATGCCCGGCCAGGCCATTCCCTCCGCCGCTGTGGAACCCCTCCGCCCTGAACTCCGGCTGTTTGAAATGCAGCAATCCCTGCTGGAAAACAATAAAGACCTGATCACGAGTACCTGGATGCCCCGCTTGTCGGGATTTGGCCAGCTGGGCTACGGAAACCCCGGGCTGAACTTCCTGGAAGATCAATGGTCTCCGTACTATATTTTCGGGGCCAGGCTGAGCTGGAAGCTCTGGAACTGGAACCAGAACAAAAAAGACAAGCAGGTGCTGGGGATACAGCAAAGCATGGTGGAAAAGGAGAGGGAGACCTTCGATAAGAACCTCGACATTTCCCTGGCGCAGTCGCGGGCCGATGTGCAAAAATATGAACGACTGATGGAAAAAGACCTGGAGGTGATCCGCCTTCGCGAAAACATTGCAAAAACCGCTTCCTCGCAGTTCGACAACGGGGTGATCACTTCTTCGGACTACGTGAGCCGGCTGAATGAAAAGACCCAGGCAAAACTCGACCTGGAAGTCCACCGGGTGAAACTGGCCCGTGCCCGGGTGGATTATCTCACTAGTTTAGGAATATTATAATGCACATATCATGAAAAAGATCATTTACATTATCCTGACGGGGCTCATCTTCGCATCCTGCGGGAATCAAAACAACAAGGCCGATGCCTACGGGAATTTCGAGGCCACCGAAGTGGTGGTTTCCGCCATGGCCCAGGGGGAAATTCTCTCCCTGGATATAGAAGAGGGGGATGTTTTCGGAGAGGGGGCCATCGTGGGGCTCATCGATACCACTGATCTTCACCTGAAGAAGGTGCAGCTAATGAAAAGCATTGCTGCAGTAAAAACCCGTCTGCTGACCATACAGGCCCAGATGGAGGTACAGGAGCAGCAAAAGGCCAATCTGATGGTGGATAAGGACCGGATCGACAAGCTCTTTAAGGATGGCGCTGCTACCCGAAAACAACTGGATGATATCAATGGTGCCGTTGACCTGCTCAATGCCCAGATCAAAGCCACCCTTTCCCAGAAACAGCAGATCCAGGCCGAAACGGAAACCCTGGAGATCCAGATAGAGCAGGTGGAAGAAGCCCTGTCGAAATGCTTTATAAAAAACCCTTCCACGGGAACGGTCCTTACCAAATATGCCGAGGCCGGGGAGGTGGCCGCACCCGGGAAAGCCCTGTACAAACTGGCCGATCTTACCACCATGAAGCTGAAGGTGTATGTGAGCGGCGACCAGCTTCCGCATGTCAGTATCGGGCAGGAAGTGGAAGTGCAGTTTGACAAGACCAGAACGGAAAATTCATCCGTGACCGGGAAAGTGAGCTGGATATCTTCCACCGCCGAATTCACCCCCAAGACCATACAAACCAAGGAGGAGAGGGTGAACCTGGTGTATGCCGTGAAGGTATTGGTGGCGAACGATGGCAGCCTGAAGATCGGGATGCCGGGTGAAGTGTATTTTTAGCGTATCTTGTTGGAAATTAATATGAACTAAAACACCTAAACATGAAAAATTTCAGGAATGTATTGCTCATGCTCGCAGCCGTGCTTTTTACCGCTGCCAATGCCACGGCCCAGGATTTTAAGGCCGATGATATCCTTGGAACCTGGCTGAACGAAGACAAAGATGCCCACGTCGAGATCTATAAGGATGGCGATCTGTATTTCGGAAAGATCGTTTGGCTGAAAAATCCCATTGATGAAGAAACCGGGGAACCCAAGACCGACAAGAACAATCCCGACCCGGAACTTGCCAAACGCCCGACCATGGGGATCAAGCTGCTGACCGATTTTGAGTGGGACGAAGACAATGAATGGGATGATGGCGATATTTATGATCCCAAAAGCGGCAAAACCTATAGTTGCTACATTATTATGAAGGAGTACGACCTCCTGAAGATCCGCGGCTATATCGGTATTTCGCTCATCGGGAGGACCACCTACTGGACCCGGGTGGAATGATCCGATCTTAAAAGCAGGAAAGTTCGTTTGGCATGAAACAGGAATCCATTATTGTAGAGCAGTTGAGCCGGTCGTATAAAAAGACCGAGGCCATCAGCGATATCTCCTTCAGCGTGAATAAGGGGGAGATCTTTGGCTGCATCGGCCCCGACGGTGCCGGCAAAACCACCCTGATCAGGATACTGGTTACCCTGTTGCTTCCCGGCCGGGGACGGGCCCTGGTGGAAGGCCTGGATGTGGTGAAGGATTATAAGAAGATCCGCAGGATCGTGGGCTATATGCCCGGAAGGTTTTCACTCTACCAGGACCTCTCGGTGGAGGAGAACCTGAAATTTTTTGCCGCCAGCTTCAAAACCACCATCAGGGAAAATTATTACCTGATCGAGGATATCTACCGGCAGATCGAGCCTTTTAAAACCAGGCTCGCCGGCCGCCTGAGCGGGGGAATGAAACAAAAGCTGGCCTTGTCGTGCGCCCTGATCCATAAGCCGGATGTTCTTTTCCTGGATGAGCCCACCACGGGGGTGGATGCCGTTTCCCGAAAGGAATTCTGGGAGATGCTCAGGCGCCTGAAAGAATGGGGCATCAGCATACTTGTTTCCACACCATACATGGACGAAGCGGCCCTGTGCGACCGCGTGGCCCTGATGCAGGATGGCCATATCCTGGGGATCGACAGTCCGGAAGGCATCATCCGCGACCGCAAAAAACCACTGGCATCCGTCAGGACGGAAAACATGTTCCCCCTGGTGAATGACCTGGTGAGCCTGCCGGATTGCGAATCGGCTTACCGTTTCGGCGACAGTATTCACTTTACCCCGGCGGGGGAAAAACTGGATGCGGACAGCCTGATAAGGGCATTGTCGGAAAAGGGGCACAGCGATATCAGGGTGGAAGCCATCCCCCCGGGAATAGAAGATTGTTTTATGGAACTGATGAGCAAAGACTGAGATGCAGGCCGGAGAACATATCATCGAAGTGCAGCACCTGACCAAAAAGTTCGGCAGTTTCAAAGCCAACGACGACCTGAACTTTTTTGTGAAAAGGGGAGAAGTCTTCGGATTTCTCGGGGCCAATGGTGCCGGAAAGACCACGGCCATGCGTATCCTTTGCGGCTTGCTTATGCCCACTTCCGGGGATATCCGCGTAGCGGGATACGATGTTTCGAAAAAGCCCGAAAAGGTGAAGAGGAACATCGGCTATATGAGCCAGAAGTTTTCGCTTTACGAGGACATGACCGTGAAAGAGAACTTTCGCTTTTACGGGGGCATATACGGTATGCCGGGGAAGGCGATCAGGCAGAAGACCGGCTTTTACCTGGATAAACTGGGTTTGCAGGAGGAAAAGAATACGGTGATCAGTTCGCTGCCGCTGGGCTGGAAGCAAAAACTGGCCTTTTCGGTGGCCATGATGCACGACCCGGCCATCATCTTCCTGGACGAACCCACCGGGGGCGTGGATCCCGTAACCCGGCGGCAGTTCTGGGAGATGATCTATGAAGCCGCCGCATCGGGCACCACGGTGTTCGTTACCACGCACTACATGGACGAAGCGGAATACTGCCAGCGGGTTTCCATCATGGTCGACGGACGCATAGAAGCACTCGACAGCCCCGCCCGCCTGAAAGAACACTATAAAGCCTCCTCCATGGAGGAGGTGTTCATCCGGCTGGCCCGGGGGACATAATTGAAAAAAAGGTATTAAGTATATAGGGGCAGTACTGAGTATTGAGTATTGAGTACTGCGATGAAAAAGTGGAAATATAATAATACCGTATAATATGCATCAGTATAAGAAACTCAAAGTGTGGCAGAAAGCAGTGAAGCTCAGTCTGGAAATATATGAAACGACAAAAGGTTTTTCTGATATTGAAAAATTCGGGTTATGCTCACAAATAAGAAGAGCGGCGGTATCGATTCCTTCAAATATTGCAGAAGGTGCGGGAAGAAATTCAATGAAGGAATATGGTCACTTCCTGAATATAGCTTATGGATCAAGTTGTGAACTTGAGACACAATTGATCATTGCGCATAGAACGGGCTATTTGGCAGAAGAAAAATACAATGAACTGGTCAAAGGCCTGAACGAAATACAAAAAATGATATACGCTATTTTAAAAAAACTGACATCATCATATAAGGAATAATACTCATTACTCATTACTCAATACTCACTACTAGTATGCTCTCCTTCATCATAAAAGAATTCTACCATATCTTCCGGGATGTGCGGACGATGGTGATCCTGTTCGGGATACCGGTGGTGCAGGTGCTGATCTTTGGTTTTGCCATCAATACGGAGATCAAGGATGCGGAGATTGCCATATTGGATTATTCAAAGGATCATATGAGCCTGGAGCTGAGCAACAAGATCATTTCTTCGGACTATTTCCTGCTGAGCGACAACCTGGAGACAGAGGATCAGATCGAGGATATTTTCCGGGCGGGAAAGGTGAAGGAAGTGATCATTTTCGGGCCTGATTTTGCCCGGAAGCTGGAAAAAGATAGAAACGCAGCCGTGCACATCATTGCCGATGCCTCGGACCCCAACACGGCCAAATTGCTGGTGAATTATACCACGGGGATCATCCGGAATTATATGATGGGCAAACTTGGCGAGCAACCCTTGCCCATACAGATCAATACCGAATACAAAATGCGGTTCAATCCCGAACTGAAAAGTGTTTATATGTTTGTTCCGGGAGTGATCACTATATTGCTGATGCTTGTTTCGGCCATGATGACCTCCATCTCGATTGCCCGCGAAAAAGAGCTGGGCACCATGGAAGTACTGCTGGTCTCCCCCCTGAAACCCATACAGATCCTGATCGGGAAAGTGGTTCCCTATGTGGTGCTGTCGTTTGTGAACGCCATTACCATTTTGCTGCTGGCCTTTTTCGTGTTCGGCATGCCCGTGGAGGGGAGCCTGGTATTGCTGCTGGCCGAAAGCCTGCTGTTCATCGTTATGGCCCTTTCGCTGGGCATACTGATCTCCACGGTGGCCAACAGCCAGCAAACAGCCATGTTAATCTCCATGGTGGCCCTGATGTTGCCCACCATTTTGCTGTCGGGATTCATCTTCCCCATCGAGAATATGCCGGAAGTACTGCAATGGCTCTGCAACATCATGCCTACCAAGTGGTTCATCATCATTATTAAAGACATTATGATCAAGGGGGTGGGGATGGCCTATATCTGGAAGGAAACCCTGATCATTTTCGGGATGACCCTGTTGTTTATCGGGATAAGTGTAAGAAAATTCAAGATCAGACTGGAATAATCATGCGCACCATATTGTTCATATTGCGGAAGGAATTCATTCAGGTCAGGCGGAACCGGACCATGTTGCCCATCATTTTCGTGGTGCCCATCGTGCAACTGATGGTGCTGGCCTTTGCCACCACTTTTGAGATCAGGAATGTGAATCTTTTTGTGATCGACCAGGATCATAGCCAGTCGTCGCGCGAGCTCTGCGATAAATTCCGCGGATCACCCTTTTTTACCGTGAAGGCTTTTTCGCAATCCTTCGCCGAAGGTGAGCAGGCATTGCTCAACGATCATTCCCACCAGATCATTCAGATCCCGGCAGGTTTTGAAAAAGACATCAAAACCACGGGAGTGGCTGACCTGCAGGTGACCACCAACGCCATCAACGGCAGCGCGGCCAGCCTGATGAATGCCTATGCCCTTTCGATCATCAACGACTACAATACCAACATCCTGGTAGAACAGCTGGGGTTGAAAGAGCCCCCGGAACCCATCCGCATCAGCAGCGCTTACTGGTACAATCCCGAGCTAAATTATTTCACTTACATGGTTCCGGGCATACTGGTGCTGCTGGTCACGGTGATCAGCGCCTTCCTTTCGGCCATGAATATCGTGCGCGAAAAGGAGATCGGCACCATCGAACAGATCAACGTAACGCCCATCCGGAAATACCAGTTCATTCTCGGAAAGCTGATCCCCTTCTGGATCATTGCTATGGTTGAACTGGCCTTCGGCCTGGTCCTGGCCAAACTGGTGTTCGACATTCCCATGCTGGGCAGCCTGGGACTGGTGTTTGGCGTAGCCAGTGTTTTCCTTTTCGTGGCCCTGGGGCTCGGACTGCTGATCTCCACGCTGACCAACACCCAGCAGCAATCCATGTTCCTCACCTTTTTCTTCATGATGATCTTCATTCTGTTAAGCGGTTTGTTCACCCCGGTGCAGAGCATGCCGGACTGGGCCCAGTGGATGAATCAGCTCAACCCCCTGGCATATTTTATAGAGGTGATGCGCATGGTCCTGCTGAAAGCATCGGAATTCCATGATGTTATCCGGCAATTCTTCTCCCTTCTGGTCCTCGCCCTGCTGCTGAATACCCTGGCCGTATGGCGCTACCGGAAGGTGGTTTAAAATCGGCACTCCCCGTACCCCGCACCTCGCACCCCGCACCCCGTACCTCCCTGCACCCTGAACCCGAC
>NPID01009195.1_pt1 | contig 14233 bp, 12 predicted proteins | sample 8637491 | NCBI WGS metagenome assembly NPID01 (sample SAMN07420843, study PRJNA396082) | bioreactor metagenome | isolation source: sample BA6 brine-fed electro-methanogenic bioreactor BA | place: Japan: Kochi | collected 2016-06-14 | reverse complement strand
CCCCAGGCGGCAAGCACTACTTTTTGTTCGTTACCATTGGTGATGAAGGAGATTTCATCGGAAACCACGAAAGGGGTGAGGCCGGAGGTGGGATCGATGGTCACCCGTACAAAAACGAAAAGACTGTCTTCCCCGGCGACCTCAATATTGTTTTGCTGCACGGCCGGTTGCCCGTCGATGTTAATGCGGTAGTTCGATGCTTCCCCGCCCAGCAGGCGGATGCTCGAAATGTTCAGGGCATTCTGGTGCCTGTTATATACTTTCAGGTAACGGGTAATGGAGCCCACTGTGGTGAAGACAGTATCGAAAATGATGGAGTCGGTGCTGAATTCCAGCTTGAGCGAAGGATTGTCATCCACCTTATATTCCTTACGGCAGCTGAACAAAGCCAGAAATGTGCCCAGGAGGATCAATGTAATTATGATGCGGCCTGATTTCATTGGATTCTGCAAAAGTACTCAAATGTTTGACTTTTCAGTCGGGTCAGGATATATACTAATCTGCCTTGATTACGTTATTCCTGGGTGAATATTGTGTGTTGCGCAGGATAATCAGCATATTCGTTTATCTTTGTGATGAAACAAAAATCAGTATAATGCAAAGCAAAAAATTCTTTTCGTTCGCTTTATTATTCTTTTTTTCAATCGTGGTTTTCGGGCAGTTTGGCCAGCCGGCCAAAGAACGCCGCGATGATTTTCAATTGCAGAAGCGTATTTACTTTGGCGGTGGATTTGATTTTGCGATCTCCTCCTATGGAACCGTTCTGGGGATCTCTCCCCTGGTGGGATACCGGGTTTCGCCTAGCTTTGATGTCGGTGCCCGCTTTACATATACGTTCTATCGATACAATGATGATCTAACCAAATATACCACCAATAATTTTGGAGGAGGTGCTTTTGCCCGCTATTACCTTTTCTTTTTTAACGACCTATTTTTGCATGCTGAATATGAAGCATTGAATTATGAAATTGTGTATTTAAACTCACTGACCTATGAAGTTGATCACAAAGAAAGGGAATGGGTTTCAAGTGTTTTCCTTGGAGGTGGATATCGTCAGTGGATAGGGCAAAATGCTTTCGTAAACATTACAGTGCTATGGAATGTCCTCGATGATAAAGACTCTTTTTACAGCAACCCCATTTTCCGCATAGGCTTCGGGGTAGGGCTTTAGAGAGAAATCTGATATCTGATATCTGATATTTGATATTTGATATTTGAAATCAGAAGTACCTGGGGATCTTTAGTATAAAGCAAATTCTGAATCCGGGACACTTAGAATTCGGTCCTGAAACCGTTATACAGGATCGGGGATCCTCTTAAAACTATAAAATCGAAGATTACCGGTTTTTCGGAACGCCCGGCACTCTGCGAAGGATCTCCAGGGTCATTTCCCAGAAACGTTCCACGGCTTTGATCTCGATCTTTTCGTCGGGGGAGTGGGCGCCGCGAATGGTCGGGCCGTAGGAGACCATATCCATTTCAGGATATTTATCGCCGATCAGGCCACATTCCAGCCCGGCATGTACGGCCAGCACTTCCGGTTTCTCTTTGAATAGATCTTCATACACCTTTGCGGTAATATCCACGATCTCCGATTTCGGGTTCGGGGCCCAGCCCGGATATCCGTCGGTATGGCGGGTGCTGCATCCGGCCAGTTGCAGGGCAGATGCCACCATGGCGCAGATGTCGTCCTTGGCCGACTCGACCGAAGAACGCTGGCTGGTAGTGATTTCGATCACATCTTCCTTGAATTTGACTGAAGCAAGATTGGTGGAGGTTTCCACGAAGTCGTCGATATCCTGCGACATGGCGATCACTCCGTGCGGACAGGCATAAATGCCTTTCAGGAGGTTGTTCTGGGCCTTCCGGTCGATGATGTAGGAGGGCGTAGCCGTTTTTTCGCAAGCCACTTTTACCCCGGGATCGGTAACATGGAATTCTGCTTTGAGTATTGTATCAAATTTTGAGATATATGTTTCAAAGGCTTCGGCATTTCCTTCAGGGATCAGCACCACGGCAAAGCCTTCGCGGGCAATGGCATTGCGCAGGTTTCCGGCATTGAAATCGGAAAGGAGCATGCCAAAGTCCTTGTCGGCATTCCAGAGAGCGCGGTTGAGGATCTTATTGGCGTTGCCCAGTCCTTTTTCGATATCATCGCCGGAATGTCCGCCTTTCAGCCCGGTTACGGAAACCTTGTAGGCCATATGCCCGGCAGGGACTTCTTCTTTTGTATAGGGCATTTCTGCTACGGTATCTTTTCCACCGGCGCAGCCGATGAAGATAAGCCCGTCGTCTTCCGAGTCGAGGTTGAGCAGGATCTTGCTCTTTAAAATGTTCGGGTCCAAGCCGAAAGCTCCGGTGAGACCGGTTTCCTCATCCACGGTAAAGAGGCATTCGATGGGGCCGTGTTCAATATCTTTCGATTCCAGTACGGCCAGCGAAAGTGCAACCCCTATGCCGCAGTCGGCACCCAGGGTAGTTCCGTTTGCCGTAACCCAGCCATCTTCAACATAGGCTTCGATCGGGTCATTGTCGAAATCGAATTCCTTGTCCGAATTTTTTTCACAAACCATGTCGATATGGCTCTGCATAACCACCGACTTGATATTTTCTTTTCCGGGAGTGGCCGCTTTGCGGATGATCACATTGCCAATGTCGTCGCGCATGCTTTCCAGCCCGTGCTTTTTGCCGAATTCCATGAGGTAAGCGGCAATTTTTTCTTCTTTCTTGCTTGGTCTCGGTATTTCAAGGATATCCCCGAAATAATGCCAGAGCCGTGCAGGTTTGAGGTTCTTTACTTCTTCGTTCATGAGTATGTGCTTTTTGCAAATGTATGATTTAAGTGGGAAAGTACTGTAATTATGTGGGGGCAATGGCCGGTCAATAGTTGGAATTACTTACCCGTAAGGAAGCGCAAGGCGTTCTATGAGGTAATATTTTTCAGCTTGCTGATGGTATCCATGGGATCATCGGAGGCGAATACGGTATTCCCGGCAACCAGTACATCGGCTCCGCTGTGGATGAGGTCAACGGCGTTTGACAGGTTCACGCCCCCGTCTACTTCGATCAGGGCTTTGGAGCCCGTTTTTTCGATGAGTTCCCTGAGTCGCTGTATCTTCACCAGGGTATTCTCAATGAATTTTTGTCCACCGAAACCCGGGTTTACCGACATCAGCATCACCAGGTCCACATCCGCCAGGATATCTTCCAGGATGCCGACAGGGGTATGTGGGTTCAATACCACTCCTGCCTTCATGCCCAGGGCTTTAATGGCCTGGATGGATCGGTGCAGATGTGTACAGGCTTCGTAGTGCACGCTCAGGATATCGGCACCCACTTCCCTGAAGCTTTCAAAGTAGCGGTCGGGATCAACGATCATGAGGTGCACATCAAGGGGCTTTTTTGCGTATTTTTTGATCTGTTTGATCACGGGAAAGCCGAAGGATATGTTTGGCACGAATACCCCGTCCATCACATCGATATGAAACCAGTCGGCTTCGCTTGAATTAACCATATCGATATCTTTCCGGAGGTTGGAAAAGTCGGCCGACAGCATGGAGGGTGCAATGAGGTGTGCCATATCTGGTTTTTTCGTAAAAGTATAAAATATGCACAAAAAAAGCGGGCTTGTGCCCGCTTAAATTATCCAAGGTATGTTTTCAGTATCTTACTTCTCGAGGTATGCTTCAGCCTCCTGATGGCCTTTTCCTTGATCTGCCTGACGCGTTCCCGGGTGAGGTCGAATTTTTCACCGATCTCTTCCAGGGTCATGGGATGCTTGCTGTTCAGCCCGAAATACAGGCGGATCACATCCGCTTCGCGAGGGGTGAGGGTGCTGATGGCCCGGTCAATCTCCTTTTTCAGGGAATCGTAGAGCAATTGCGATTCCGGTGTGGTGGAATCATCGCTCCTGAGCACATCATACATATTATTGTCTTCGTCCTGCACAAGCGGGGCATCCATGGAAACATGCCTTCCGGAATTTTTCATGGATTCCTTCACCTCGTTTTCCGTCACTTCCAGCAAATTCGCGATCTCGCTGGCGTTGGGTTCACGTTCGTGTTCCTGTTCCAGCTTGGCATAGGCCTTATTGATCTTATTGATGGAGCCGATCTTATTGAGTGGCAGCCTTACGATCCTGGATTGTTCGGCCAGAGCCTGCAGTATCGACTGGCGGATCCACCATACGGCATAGGAAATAAACTTGAACCCCCTGGTTTCGTCGAAGCGCTGTGCTGCTTTGATCAAACCGAGATTTCCTTCATTGATAAGGTCGGGAAGACTCAACCCCTGGTTCTGGTACTGCTTTGAAACAGAAACAACAAAACGGAGGTTGGCTTTGGTCAGTTTTTCCAGGGCGATACGGTCTCCCTGTTTAATGCGTTGGGCAAGGGCGACTTCTTCTTCTGCAGTGATCAGTTCAACTTTTCCTATCTCCTGCAAATATTTGTCGAGGGAGGCGGTCTCCCGGTTAGTTACCTGCTTAGTAATTTTTAGTTGCCTCATATACCAGTATTCAATTTTTTGTTTAAGCGGTGATCTGATATTCAGCGTTTGAAGCGGATTTTACAGGTGCTTCCACTCCGTGTGAATACCGCTGCCAGCGCTATTGTTATACGCAGAGCCGGCAGCGGTGTTACACTAATTTTTAGGATTTTTATCCGGTTTGGGGAGCAAAACTTTGCGGGATAATTTCAGCTTGCCCGATTTCGGGTCAAGACCGATGAGTTTTACTTCCAGTTCCTGTCCTACTTTAAGAACTTTTTCAACGTCTTCCGTACGTTTCCAATCGATCTCGGAAATATGCAGCAGTCCGTCTTTGCCGGGAAGGATCTCAACAAAAGCACCGAAGTTGGTAATGGTTTTAACGGTTCCTTTGTAAACCTCACCCACTTCCGGAACTGCCGTGATCATCTTGATCCTGGCCTTGGCGGCTTCGATGGATTCTTTATCTTCCGAGAAAATATCGACCAGTCCGAATTCACCTTCTTCCTCTATGGTGATGGTGGTGTTCGTAGTGGCCTGGATATCCTGGATCACTTTTCCTCCCGGACCGATGATGGCGCCGATAAATTCCTTGTTCACGATCATCTTTTCGATGCGCGGCACATGGGGTTTGTAGTCTTCACGGGGTTTTTCGATGGTTTTTGCCATTTCTCCCAGGATATGAAGGCGGCCTTTCTTTGCCTGTTCCAAAGCTTCGGCCAGCACCTCGTAGGAAAGTCCGTCGACCTTGATGTCCATCTGGCAAGCGGTGATCCCGTCGCGGGTACCGCAAACCTTGAAGTCCATGTCGCCGAGGTGATCTTCATCGCCCAGGATGTCGGAAAGGATGGCATATTTTCCGCTTTCAGCGTCGGAGATCATGCCCATGGCGATCCCGGATACCGGTTTGGCGATCTTCACTCCGGCGTCCATCAGCGAGAGGGTTCCCCCGCAAACGGTAGCCATGGATGATGAACCATTGGATTCCAGAATATCAGAAACTATGCGTATGGTGTAAGGGTTTTCTTCCCCGTTGGGGATCATCCCCTTGAGTGCCCTGAGGGCCAGGTTTCCGTGGCCGATCTCGCGGCGGCTGGTTCCCCTGATGGGTTTGGCTTCACCGGTTGAGAATCCCGGGAAGTTGTAGTGCAGGATGAACTTTGATTTTCCTTCGATCACGGCTCCGTCGATCACCTGCTCATCGAGCTTGGTTCCGAGGGTAGTGGTCACCAGCGACTGTGTTTCACCGCGGGTGAAGATGGCTGATCCGTGTGCAGAAGGAAGGTAATCGACCTCGCTCCAGATGGGGCGGATCTCATCCAGTTTCCTGCCGTCGAGGCGGATGCGTTCGTCAAGGACTACATTACGCACGATTTCCTTGTGCATATCGTGGAAATATTCCTTGAGGATGCCTTCATTCTCTTCAAGCTCTTCTTCGCTCAGGCTTTCCAGGAATTCATCGCGGATCTCCTTGAGAATATCGTTGCGCTCGTGTTTGTTGGTATTGTATGTCTTTACATGGGCCACCACCTTATCATAGGTGGCATCCTTCATTTTGTTTTCCAGTTCTTCATTGCTCTTTACGGGATCTGCTTCACGCTTTGCCTGGGCTTTTTCAACCTGTGCGGCCAGTTCCTGCTGGGCAGTACACTGTTGTTTGATGGACTCGTGCGCAAATTTGATGGCTTCGAGCATATCGGCTTCCGATACTTCTTTCATTTCGCCTTCCACCATGTTGATATCGTCGAGGGTTCCGGCCACGATCAGGTCGAGGTCGGCATCTTCGAGGGCGGTGAGTGGGGGGTTGATCATAAAGATCCCGTTGATGCGGGCTACCCTGACTTCAGAGATCGGGCCTGCAAAGGGAATGTCGGATACCATGAGGGCTGATGACGCTGCCAGGGCCGCCAGGGCGTCGGGGGCAACATCTTTTTCGCCGGAGACGAGGCTCAGCAGAACCTGGGTTTCGTTTCTCCAGTTGTCGGGGAAGAGGGGCCTGAGGGCGCGGTCGACCAGGCGTGAGATAAGGATCTCCTGCTCGGAGGGCCTGGCTTCACGTTTGAAGAATCCGCCGGGGAATTTCCCTGTGGCAGCGTATTTTTCTTTGTACTCAACCGTGAGTGGAAGGAAATCAACGCCTTCTTTGGCTTCTTTGTTTGCTACTACTGTTGCAAGGATCATGGTGTTTCCCATGCGTACCACAACAGCTCCGTCGGCCTGCTTCGCGAGCCTGCCGGTTTCAATTGAAATCGATCTTCCGTCCTTCAGAAGAAAAGATTTCTCAATTCCGTTTTGTGTCATTTTCGTTTAAGGTTTACGTCGTAAAAGGACAAAAAAAGGCAAATCATATGTGAATTGCCTTTTTTGTATATGCGGTAGGAAGGAACATTATTTCCTGATCCCAAGCTTCTTGATGATAGCACGATACCGTTCGATATCTTTTTTCTTCAGATAGTCAAGCAGTCTCCTTCTTTTACCTACAAGAAGAACAAGCGACCTTCTGGTAGCAACATCTTTCTTGTTGATTTTCAGGTGGTCAGTAAGGTGTTTGATCCGGAAAGTGAAAAGCGCGATCTGTCCTTCAGCCGAGCCGGTATCATATTCCGACTTACCATACTCCTTGAAAATTTCCTTTTTGTTTTCTGACGTTAAATACATACTATTATTTACTTTCTAATTTCGGGCTGCAAAAATAGACTATTCTTTTCATATACGCAACAAAAAGGATTTTTATTTTTACTGGCGGCTGGCTGCTGGCTACTGGTTACTGGTTATATGAGAATCATGCTGACTTCAAATATCAACTATCAAATAACACCTATCTGATAGCTAAAAGTTCCATTTCAGCCTGCCGTAGGCCAGCTTGCCGTAATCGCCGAATTCTGTACCATCTTCCCCGTAAAACAACTGTGCTGTAAGCAGGAAACTGATGTTATCGCTCAGCGAAACATCGAAGGTGGGGCCGAAGAACACGGACTGATCCGATGGATTGAAGATCCCGGCCAGGCTGGCGGTGAACAGCGGGGTGACCGGGTAGGAGATGTTCCCGAAGATGGAATATTTTGCAAGGCTGAGGGTCTTGGGCGAGAGCTCCTGCACCACGAAAAAGCTGGCTCCCTGCCCTGCCGGGCCGGTGGTGCCTTCGCTGTTGAACAATCCGGCAAATTGCAGCATCAGGCTGTTCCTGAAGGTATAGTTCACTCCCAGTGAAGCAACAAAAATCCCGCTGGTATCGGCGAAATGTTCTTCCGGGTGAAAGTAGCTCATCTCCCCGTTAAACCCGGCTCCCCCGATATTTCCTGACCATCCGGCGCCAACGACATAATCGCCGGTCATAAATCCTCCCATGGCCTGAAAATCGTAATTCCATTTATTGAAACGGTACATCCCGGCCAGGGTGAGTTCCTGGTTCGCATCCAGCTTAGCAGCCACCTCAACTGATGAGGTCGCCCCGGTATAATACTGCAGGTGAACGGCATCGCAGCCGGGACGCTCAACATAATCGAAATCGAAATAGTCGAACGTATTGAAGATATCGTTGGGATTCCATACATAATTGATGCCCCAGTTGATCCTTTGCCTTCCTATGGTGGCCTGGAAACTGCCCTTGCTGTATTGCAGGCTGAATCGGTCGAAATTGCTGGTAAAATAATAGGAAGTGTCCTTGCCCACCAGGCGGGTCATGTCGAAGTAGCCGGCATCCTGCACGGCTATGTCGGCCAGGTAGGGATAATAGTGTGAGGGGATCATCCCGTAGGAAAAATTGTTCCGCATTCCGATGTGCAGGCTGAAATCGCCCGGATACCACCTGAGGTCAAGGCGGTTCCTGATGTCGGTCTGTGTTTGCCAGGTACCGTCCCAGTCCTGCACCCAGACGGTTCCCAGGCTCTGCAAATGTCCGTTCAGGGTCCAGTTGCGTTCTTTTTCCTGCGCCGATAATTCGAGGGTTGAGAACAGGAACAGGACTGCCATGCTGATTTTAACGTATTTTTTCATCTGAAGCTACTTTTCCGTCATCAATGGTGATGATCCTCCGGGCTTTTTCCACCACCCGCTGGTCATGGGTAGAAAAAAGGAAAGTGATGTTCGATTCTTCATTCATCTTCTGCATCATCTCGAGCAGTTCCGCCGTGGATCTTGAATCGAGGTTGGCTGTGGGCTCGTCGGCCAGGATGAATTTAGGTTCCGAGGCCAGCGCCCGCGCAACGGCCACCCGCTGTTGTTGTCCGCCCGATAAATTCCCGGGTCGCTGGTTCGCTTTGTCACCGATGCCCACGGATTCGAGAAGTTCCTTTGCCCTGCGATGCCTTTTGTCTTTCGGCTGTCCCTGCAACTGCATGATGAAGGCCACATTTTCCATGGCTGTGAGCACCGGTATCAGGTTATAGGCCTGGAAGACAAAACCAATGTTCTGCAGGCGGAAATCGATCAGTTTACGTGATTTCAGCAAGCCAACCTCCGTGCCGTCGATAATGACCTTGCCGCTTGTGGGCTTATCGAGCCCCCCGATCAGGTTGAGCAGCGTGGTTTTTCCGGAACCGGACGGACCCACAATGGCCGTAAATTCTCCTTTTTCAATGCTCAGGTCGATCCCGTTCAGGGCATAAACGGGAACCTTTGATTCATCGTAAACCTTATGTAAGTCGCTGATCTGAATAATGGACATGATGATGTTTTTTTAATAGTTATATTTGATTATCCTTGTGCTTATCTGGTATTCTGAGTTGCTGATCTTCAGCAGGTAAAGTCCGTTTGGGATTTCCGCGGCGCGGATGCTGCTGTTCAATACCCTTCCTTTTTTCAGGAGCCTTCCGTCGAGCCGGATGATCTCGTAGTCGAGGGGGGCTGGTCCCAGGTCCCCACGAATGTGGATATGATCACGGAAGGGATTCGGGTACACCAGCAGATCGGGGATCTCCCTTTCTGTCGTCCCGACAGGATCCTGGTATAGAATGCGATAGAAATTATAGTACAGCATATAGTCGAGTCCGGGGTAGTTTCCGGGAAAGGCATTGCCGCTTTCTCCGCGGCGTCCCGGCTGTATCGTCCGCGATGTGGAACTCCACTCAAAATTGGGGTAGTTTCCGTTCCCATAGTTGTAAGGACCTTCCGGCGGGGCCTGGTTCAGCAGGTCCTCGTAATATCCGCCCGGATCATTGTAGAATGGCGTATCCGGCGGAACCGCACTCATGAGGTAATTTTCCTGTCCGCCAAACACCAGTTGATGCAGCATGGGGATCCATTCGTAATCCTGGTCTTTGGAACGCGGTCCCAAAACCCTGGCATTGTATTGATAATTGCTGCTGTCGGCCTGAAGTCCTTCGGGCCAGAAGTTGGCCATAGCATTGAGGTTGATCAGCTTAAAATCCTGGTCGTTGGGGATGATGTAATCCTCGAACATCAGGAAGATGGAATCCGCCAGCTGGCTATGGGCCGTATCCGTTGTTTCCGATAAAAGCCCGGTAAAATGATATTTTGCGGAAGTATAGCCTTTTGAAAGCAGGTAGGCATTTTCGCCCCTCAGTACGGGTTCATACGTGACCGGGTTTTTGATGATGAAATCCCAGGCATCGCCTTGAATGCCGTAGAGGTTGGGGTCGCCGGGATCCAGGATCACCGTGCTTGAATCACCTTCTTTCATATAGTTCACCATGCGAGTGATAATGTTAACGGACTCCCGTTTCAGGGATGTTTCAAAATCCTGGAATTCCTGCACTTCCGCCCCGCTGGTATACACCACTTCTTCCGGCAGAAAACGGGATACCATTCCCAGTCCGGTCAACAGGAGGATGGCCTGGTCGAGGCTTTCTTCGTTATTGCGGGGAATTTCGTCCATGTAGTCGGAATCGAGCAGGCTGATCTTTTGCTCGGGGAGGCCCTGGTTGAGGTGGGCCAGAACGCTGTCGAGGTCGAGGGAATCCATGCTGATATCATCCCGGATAAAGAAACCGTTAAGGCTGGGTGTTCCGCCAAAAAACGCTTCTGCCTTGTAGTCGAGCCGGTTCAGGGCATAGAGGGCATAGAAAAGCTCTTCCACCGTGGCATCGGTATTCTCCCCCTGGTTTTCCAAAATGCGGTATTCCGTAGCCAGTATGGCCAGGTACTGGCCGTGGGCGATGGTGCAGTCGGTCCACTGGAGGATGCCCGAAACCGTATCCCTGACCGAGGCCGGTATGCTTTGCCCCATTTCCGGGCCAATGCCGATCATGAACTCATTCCTGAGGCGGTCGCGGTAATCCCAGTACTTGTCTTCGTTAAGTTGAGGGTTCTGGGCATTCGACCGGCTCCAGGAACTCAGCATTAGAAGCAGGAGTAGATATAGTGTTGCTGATCTCATTGAGTCATGGGTGTCATATAGTTACATTTCAGTTCTTACCGCTTCGGCGGGTTGCAGTTTAAGGGCCTTGCGTGCCGGCCAGATAGAAGCCAGCATGGCTGCCAGGATGACCATCACCGCCAGGAAAATATAAAAAGATGTTTCGATGACGGGGTAAACATGGGCGCTGTATCCGATGGCTTCAAAGGCATCCGACCAGGCAGCGAAATTGATCCCGTTCCTGCTGGTCAATCCAATCGTAAGCACTGTTATAATCACCCCGGCCACAGCGCCGGTGATGGAAAGGAAGACGGTTTCGAGCATGATCATGCTGAACACGCGCCGGCGGTTCATCCCGATCGACATCAGCATACCCAGTTCCGGGGTACGTTCAATTATAGCCATCAGCATCACATTAATGATCCCGAAGGCCAGCGCCAGCAGAATGATCAGCAGCAGGATAAAACTGAATTGCTGCATCATGCTGAACATGGCCATCAGGGCGGGAGCGAGTTCTTTCCAGTTCTGTACACTGAGGCCGGGCAATGCAGTACGGATCTCCTCTGTGGCCTCATCAATATTAATATTGTCGTGGAAGCGAACAGCCACTTCTGATACAATGTTGCTGTCGGGGGCCACCATGCTTTGCAATGGGGCTGCTTTTATGAAAACGTTCAATTCATCGAAAACCGTATTGGAGGTCCGGTAAATGCCTTCAACCCGGAACAAGCCCTGTGCGGTTTCCCCGCTCAGGCTGGCGGTGGTCAGCACCACTTTTTTTCCCAATCCTGTTTTTAGGTGTTCGGCTGTTTTTTGAGAAATGATGATGGAAGCAATGCGGGATTCTTTTTCGAAATAGCTTCCTTCAAGCAGTTTCTCGTGAATCGACGTAAGCTGTTTTTCTTTTTCCGGATGGATGCCATTGATCATCACTCCGTTGCCGGAATGTGCCGTACTGGCCATACCGGTGGCCTTGGTGCGCAGGCTGTAGGCCTTCAAGCCGGAATAATTTTCAAGCGCCTCTGTTACTTTCCGGGGATTCTCAATGGCAAACTCTATGGATTCGTTTTCCAGGAAGCGGGGGTTGTGGATCTGCATTTCGGAGATCTCATTTTCGATGGTGGCATCCACTTTTTGCTGCATCAGTCCATTCATCAGGGCGATGATAAAGAGGCTGCCGTAAAGCCCTATGGCTGTAGCCAGGATGATCACCAGGCTTCTCAGCTTGTTTCTCCAGACGTTTCTCCATGCTATTGACCAGATCATTATTCTAAGTTTTGAGTTTTGAGTTTTGAGTTTTAAGTTATCTGCCTCTGATGGCTTTCAGGAGGTTGAACCTGGCCAGAACGATCACTGGATATACGACTGCGATCAGGGTGAGTATCAGCACCACGATGGCCTGGTTATAGAATATGGGTAGTTCGAGGGAGAAGGGCAGGACCGGGTCGGCATTGAAGTCGGTCATGGCCTGGGCTGCTTCTCCGCTCAGCGGGATAGGGTTGAGGTGCAGGTAGTACATCAGGGGCAGGGCCAGGGCAATGCCGGCCAGTACACCGACCAGCGCAATGAAAAGCGTTTCAAAGAACACAATGATCATGAGCTTGTAACGCTGCATGCCTACAGAAACCATTACACCGAACTCCCTGCGGCGCTCCAGGGTCATCATCATGATGGTGCCCAGTATGCCAAATCCTACAACGATGTATAGTATTCCAAGCATGAATTTCCCGCTGATATTATCGCTTTCGATCCCCTGAACGATCTCCGGGTTGAGTTCTTTCCAGTCCATCACCTCGTAAGCCGGTCCGATCGCCTGGCTGATCTCTGCCATGGTTTTGCCGAGCTTTGCAGGATTGTCGAGCATGATGGATACGGAAGTGAGCATATCCGGGGCCCCGTACAGGTATTGTGCCTGGCCGAGGTCCATATACAATAATTTATTGTTCAGCGCCGCTGATGGAAACTCAAGGATACCTTTGATGGGATAGACCCCGGCAGCGGTTACGCCATGGTATCCCTGGCTGATCAGCGTGATGCTGTCGCCCAGGTCCAGTTTGAGGTAGCGGGCAAGGTTCACTACGACCAATACCCCGTCGTCGCCTGTTTTAAGGTATTCTCCACGGATAAGCCTGTTCTTTAGTCCGCTGGTCTGATCCTCAATATCGGGCCGGGTGCCGATCACGGCAATGCCCTTGGAATGACTTCCCGAGGAGCCCAGGGCAAAGGATTCCAGCCGCGGAGTACTGAGGCTTACATTTTCGGTTTTGTTGATGATTTCGGTGATGCCCTTGGCCTCCATCATATTGTTGATGTTCTTGTCGTCCCAGTATCCTTTCTTATGCACCTGTATGTAGCCTGTTGTATTTTTTACGGTATTGCGTTCCATACTATCGTAGGAACCGAGTTGCATGCTGCGCATGAGCAGGGCCAGGAACACGGCAAACAGCACCGATGCCACCGTGATCAGGGTGCGTTTCTTGTTCCTCCAGAGATTGCGCCAGGCTATTTTAATGTATTCATTCATAGGTTCATCGCTTAATGGATTACCTTACTTTTTTCATGTTTTGCTGGGAGAAAAAGGATTCATCAATGTCGATATTGAATTCTGTATCGATGATCTCAATAATGGTTTTGTTCCCGGGTTCGTCCACGGGGGTCATGACCATTTTTGCCGGGAGTTTCCGATCGCTGAACTGCTTGATTTCAGAACTTTCCTGCCGGTTTACCAGGGCCATGTCCTCATCGTAGAATTCCAGCTTGAGCTCATAGAATTCCTCTTTTGCGATCCACACCAGCACTTTGCCCCATACTACCGGGGCATCGGGTTTAGGGATGAGTTCCAGTTTATAGCAGGGGTATCCTTCTATTTCTTCTTCCCCCACGATCTCGTGCGTATATTCATTCACGTAGGAGTTCATTTTTACCAGGTCATCGTTGGTGAAATCGGATCCCATCCACGACTGGCTCATCATGGAGGGGGGGATTTTGATCATTTTGTTGATGGAAGGCATCCAGTTCCACATATCGCTTTGGCGCTTCAGGAATGTTTGCCCTTTATCCTTTACCGGCGACGTGATCAGGATGAGGTAGTATTCATCGGTCATCGACCAGCTTTTCATGCTGACCTCCCGCGACCAGCCCGGGCGTTCCACGGTCATTTTCATGCTTCCTTTACTCGATTCGCCATTGAGTTTATCCGTGGCTTTCTGAATGATCTCTGTGGCGCTTAACTCCTGGGCAACAGCCGGGTTCAAGAGCAAAAAGCTAAATATCAGTGCAAGAATGCGGATGGGGTTCATGGTTGATATTGTTTTATTGTTATATTGTTATATTGTTATATTGTTATATTGTTATATTGTAAATTCTTATTCCTCTGTTCCTTGTTCCTCGGTTCCTCTGTTCCTCTGTTCCTCTGTTCGCTATTATTATCCA
>NPID01002277.1_pt1 | contig 14253 bp, 4 predicted proteins | sample 8637491 | NCBI WGS metagenome assembly NPID01 (sample SAMN07420843, study PRJNA396082) | bioreactor metagenome | isolation source: sample BA6 brine-fed electro-methanogenic bioreactor BA | place: Japan: Kochi | collected 2016-06-14 | reverse complement strand
ACGATGATACGGATCCAGCTGGCTGGACGAACTGGACTATTGCGGATTACAATGGCATTTCAGGCTTTACTTCACGTCCGGAATATCTGGCCGAAATTGGAAGTGACATCACTTCAGCCGGTACTTATTATTATGCTTCGCGCTTCCAGTTGGATGGTGGTGCATTTATTTACGGCGGCTTTGATGGTGGTTTCTGGGATGGTGTAAACAATGTGTCGGGTGTGTTAACAGTAAACGAAGAAGCGCCTGATCCGGAGATTGGCTTTGCTAACCTGCAATGGCCACCTTCGGGAACAATTACGCCTTTGCAACAATATGACGTCTATGGTCAGGTGTGGATTGACGGTTTAACGGGTTCCGGAACGGCTACTGAAGGTTTACAGGCCTGGATTGGCTATTCAACCGGTAATACGGATCCTGCCACCTGGACGATGTGGATTCCTGCCGATTTTAATGCAGCAGTGGGCAATAACGATGAGTTTGTGGCTGATCTGGGTGCTGAGATGGGCACACCGGGCACTTTCTATTATGCTACACGTTTCCAATACGAAGATCAGGAGTTTGTTTACGGTGGCTACTCGGCTTCCGGTGGCGGCTATTGGGATGGAACGAATAATGTTTCCGGTGTTTTGACTGTCTCTGAAGATACGCCTGATCCGGAGATCGGCTGGGCAAACCTGCAATGGCCTCCAGCCGGTGTGATAGAACCCGGAGAGGAATTTATCACCTACGCACAGGTGTGGATTGAAAATATTACCGGCAGTGGCACTGCCACAGATGATTTACAAAGCTGGATTGGCTGGTCAACGGAAGATACCGATCCTGCGGGCTGGACTAACTGGATTACTGCCGATTACAATACGGCTGTGGGAAGCAACGATGAGTTTATGGCGAATCTGGGTGCTGCCCTCACCGAAGAAGGCACCTATTATTATGCCTCTCGTTTCCAATACCTCGATCAGGACTTTGTGTATGGTGGTTATTCTGATGCTGGCGGTGGTTTCTGGGACGGAGAAAACAATGTCTCAGGACAGTTAATTGTAGTCAATGAGGTGGTTACTTATCCTGTAACCTTCACTGTGACAGATGCTACCGGATTGTATTCCAATATCAAGTTCAAAGGCGAGATGACCAACTGGGAAACCATCGCCATGCAGCAAAACGGCAACGAATGGACACTCACCCTCGAAATATTGCCAGGATCTTACGAGTGGGGCGTGATAGAAGATGATGGCACCCCTGATGGCATCTGGCTGATCGAAGGTCCGAACCTTATTGTTAATATTGCTCCCGACGGAACAATCACAGGCGATACCAGCTATGTGATTACTTATGTTGGCCTTGCTGAAAACAAGCTGGAATTTAATCTTTATCCTAATCCTGCCAAAGACAGAATCTTCCTGAAATCCAATCATACAGTCGAAGCAAATATCCTATTGACTGATGCACACGGACAAAGAATCAATGCATTCGTTGGAAGTGAAAACACACTCATGATGAACCTCACCGGTCTTAAACCAGGGGTTTACATACTACAAATAATTTCTGATAATCAAATGATTACCAAACGATTTATCAAACAATAAAAAGCAATCATTTTAACAGATACGACTATGAAAAAACAATTCCCTTTATTCTCCATCCTCCTGACAGCTTTTTTGCTTACAGGATTTTACCCTCCTGTAGTTCAGGGGCAGATTTATGAGCCTGAAGGCCTTAATATGCCGGGAGCATGGAACGAATGGACCAATCCTCCTGTGAACAACCTTGCATTGGCCAGCAGCACACAAGTGCCCGATGGCCGGGTAATCAAAATCAGCACAGGTATTCCCCGCTGGCAAACTATTTTCAGTGTAGCCGAAAGTGGTGCTGACCTCGTTGGTGGCACCTACGATTTCCTTTTTACAAGCGGCCCCGAAGGGACTCCCTACGCTAACAAATGGGCAGGCGTAAACGCTGATCAAAACACCCTACAGCTCTATACCTATCAGGGAGCAACAGACAACAACTTCACAGTGTCCAATGGTTTTTGGTACACCATGAACTGGGAAGACAGCGGTTATGAAGATACTCGCGCTATTTTTATGGAAACCAGCAACGAGCCCGTTGATATCCTTACTGTGAGCGTTCCAACCAACGTACAACCCAATACTTTTGTCCCCATTGATGTAACAGTTTCTACAGTTGTTTCTCCCGAAGAACTGATTTATGTGCGCTACAGCGCTGACGGATGGAATACTTCCGGTATTTCTGAAGTGGATATGGATGGAACAACCGGTACCGCTGGCATACCAGGATATTCTGAAGGCACAGTGGTCGCCTATTATGTTTTCAGCACAACTGTACCTGATATTACTGCCGATCACGATCTTTATACAATCAAGCTCAATAATAATGCTGGTGAAAACTACTCTTACACTGTTGAAGGCACACCGCAGCCCGAAATCAGCTGGGCCAATCTGCAGTGGCCTCCTGATGGTGAAATAGCTCCCGGTGCTGACTTTTCTGTTTATGCACAGGTTTATGCTGCCGGCATCACCGACGAGGAAGGTCAGGGAGCAGGCATCAGCGGATGGATAGGATACAGCCTCACCGATACTGACCCTGCTACCTGGACCAATTGGGTTGCTGCAACTTACAATGCTGACGATGGTGACAACGACGAGTACCTGGCCAACATTGGCGCTCAGATCACTGATGAAGGCACTTACTACTATGCCTCCCGCTTCCAGCTGGATGATGGCGATTTTGTGTATGGTGGCTATAGCGAGGCCGGTGGCGGCATATGGGACGGAACTACCAATGTTTCTGGTATGTTGGTAGTTACTGACGATATCACGCCAGCCGAAATCACCTGGGCCAACCTGCAATGGCCACCCGATGGTGAAATAGAATTGGGAGGAAGCTTTATGACTTATGCCCAACTGTATGTGGAAGGCGTAACAGGAACAGGCACTGCCTCTGACCGTATACAGGGGTGGATAGGTTTTAGCACAGAAGATACTGATCCTGCCACCTGGACCAGCTGGATTGGCGCCGACTTTAATGGTAATGTAGGAGACAACGACGAATACTTCTCCAATATCGGCCCTCAGATTCTGGAAACCGGAACTTTCTATTATGCTTCACGCTTCAAACTGGATGATCAGGACTATGTGTATGGCGGCTTTTCTCCATCGGGCGGTGGTTTCTGGGATGGCACAACCAATGTTTCGGGAGTGCTTACCGTTACCGAAGACCAGCCTGACCCTGACTTCGACTGGGTGAACCTGCAATATCCCGGAAGCGGCACGATCGAGCCCGGCGACGATTATGACGTTTATGCACAGGCATTTATCGAAGGTGTTACTGGTAGCGGCACTGCCAATCCTGATATCAGCGCCTGGATCGGCTATAGCACTACAAACACCAATCCTGATACCTGGACCAACTGGATTGCGGCTCCTTTTGCCTTTGCACAGGGCGATAACGATGAGTTTATGTCAAACCTGGGAGCTGAATTTCCGGGCGAAGGCACCTATTATTATGCCTCACGCTTTCAATTGGCAGATGGGGAATTCTACTATGGCGGTTATTCTGCCACTGGCGGTGGTTTCTGGGACGGCACAACAAATATTTCAGGGGTGGTAATTGTACAAGAAACACCTCCCGATCCTGAGATCGACTGGGCCAACCTGCAATATCCCGGCAGCGGACTGATTGAACCCGGCGACAGCTATGATGTGTTTGCCCGCGTATGGATCGATGGCCTCACCGGTGGTGATGATCCCGTTGAGGGATTGGAAGCCTGGATTGGCTACAGCACCGATAACAGCAACCCCAACAGTTGGGACACCTGGCTGCCTGCAAGCTTTAATGGCGCCATCGCCGGAAACGACGAATACATGGCTGAGATTGGCTCTGCCATCACCGAAGAAGGCACTTACTACTATGCCAGCCGCTTCCGCTACAACGAAGGCACCTATGTGTATGGCGGCTATTCCGTGAATGGTGGTGGTTTTTGGGATGGTGTAAACTTTGTATCCGGCACTTTGGTGGTAGAAACAGAAATTCCTGATCCGGAAATTACCTGGGCCAACCTGCAATGGCCGGGCAGTGGTGAAATCTACATCAACGAAGTGTTTAATGTTTACGGAAGGGTTTATATCGAAGGCCTTACCGGTAACGGCAACCCACCCGACGAACTGGATGCATGGGTTGGTTTCAGTATTGAAGACACCGACCCTGCTGAATGGACCAGCTGGGTAACGGCAGGCTTCAACGGAAGCATTGGCGATAACGATGAGTTCAGGGCCAATATCGGAGCTTTGATCAATATGACAGGCACTTATTACTATGCCACCCGCTTCAAAATGGCTGACGGCAGCTATGTGTATGGCGGCTTTTCCGGCACAGGTGGCGGTTTCTGGGATGGCACCACCAATGTTTCGGGTGTGCTGACCATCACCGAATCCCCTTCGGCATGGCCGGTCAACTTTACGGTAATCGATGCAACAGGTCTGCACGACAACATCCACTTCAAGGGCGAAATGACTGATTGGCAACCGGTACCGATGATTCCTGACGAAAACACCTGGACACTCAGCCTGCTTGTGGAGCCCGGTAGTTACGAATGGGGAGCCATCGAAGATGATGGAAGCCCTGATGGCATCTGGCTGATAGAAGGGCCCAACCTGGTGGTTAACATTTCTGATGATGGCGTAATAACAGGCGATACGCTTTATACTACACTTATCACTTCGGTGAACAGTCCGGAAGTAACAGCATTACAAATCTATCCCAATCCCGCACAGGATCAACTGAGCATCAGCGGTTTGGATAGGCCTGCTGACTATCGCATCAGCGACCTCAGCGGAAGAATGATACAAAGCGGATCGCTCAGACCGGGTGAAAACATCCCGCTCTCAGATTTATCCGCTGGTGTTTTCATCCTTGAAGTCAGCATGGAAAGCAGTCTGCGACAACTGAAGTTTATCAAACAATAAATATTTACTGGTGTAACAGCTGTGAAGCTCAAGGTCTTGAACCAAAATAGTGAAACAGCTGTTATACCTTTCATTATCAGCTAAGCAATATTACTTATGAATATTTCTACCCTTAAAAGAGTCAGCTTCCTGCTCAGCCTGCTCCTCCTCTCGGTTAGTTTTTCGCTCAGCGGACAGATTTACGAACCTGACGGACTGCGCATGCCCGGCAGCTGGAACGAATGGAACAATACGCCCAATATGGGCGGGCCTTTCGAACTGCAAAAAGTTGCAGGAGGCACTGCTCGCTGGACGACCAGTTTTCAGCATACCGGCCAAAGCGGAGCACAACAGTTTAAGTTTGTCAGCACTTCATTCGGCGATCCATGGGGAAACCAATGGGCAGGCAACGAAAACGTGACTGCCAACAGTGAGCACAACTTTACTTATGGCACACCTTCCGATCCCGATAATAGCATCATATTGCAGCAAAACTACTGGTACACAGTAGTGTGGCGCGATAACGGCTACGAAAACACCACCGCCATCTTCATGGAAACCGCTTCGGAACCAGTGAGCTTTGTTTCGCTGCAACAGGAGCCGGTCCTGGTGACTTCACAGCAGCCTGTGACCATCAGCGTGAGCCTTTCGGCCACCCCTTCCGAAAGTGAGAAACTGTTTTTGCGCTATAGTACCGACGACTGGGCCAGCGCCTCCATGCTTAACCTAAACGTGAATGGCACACAAGCTACCGCCACCATTCCCGGACAAGCCAGCCAAACCGAAGTACAGTATTATGTTTTCAGCTCAGTGCTTGAGGATCCTTCTGCCGATCCTGATTTCTATACGCTGAGGCTCAACAACAATGGCGGTGCCAACTTCAGCTATATCGTTGATCAAACCTTTGATTGTGGCGGTTATGAAAGCCTGGTGAGCACCGAGCCAGCCTTCCCGCTGATGTCGCAATCCGTAACGATCTTCTTTAATGCTGCTTACGGCAATGGTGGCTTGTTCGAATACGAAGGCGATGTGTATGTGCATACCGGACTGATCACCAGCGAGAGCACCAATTCTTCCGATTGGAAATATGTGAAGACCGAATGGGGCGAAAATACCCCCGAAACCAAAATGGAACGCCTCGAAGATAACCTCTACAGCCTTACCATCAATGATATTGAAAGCTATTATGGTGTGCCGGCATCAGAAGCCGTTGAAAGACTGGCTTTCGTTTTCCGCGGAGGCGAAGAAACCCCTGAAGGTTTTTATCCGGAACAAAAAAATGCGGATGGCTCCGATATCTTTATCGAAGTGTACCCACTTTCTTTACAGGTAAAGATTATCAGTCCCAACCGCAAGGAACCCCTTGTGAGTCCTAACAGCGTGTTGCCTGTGTGTGTGGAAGCCATGGAAAACACCAGCATCAGTCTGTATGTGGACCAACAGCTGCTGGGTGAAGAAAATGCCAGCAGCATCTCTTTCCCTTTATTGCTGCAGGAGCTGGAACCCGGTGCCCATTGGCTGCGTGCCGTTGCCACTGATGGCAGTGCCAGCGTGCGCGATTCTGTGCAAATCTATCTGCGTCCGCCGGTACAGGTGGAAGAACTGCCCGAAGGGTACAAAAACGGCGTTAATTACCTGAGCAACACTTCTGTTGCCCTGGTACTGCCCGATCCTGCCGGACTCAAACAGTTTGCCTTCGCCATTGGCGAATACAGCAACTGGCTGCCCAACGACGACAACTATATGAAGCGCACTCCCGATGGTAAGCATTACTGGGTGGTGCTCGACGGACTCACCAGCGGAAAGGAATATGCCTACCAGTATTATATCGACGGACAAATGAAACTGGCCGATGCCTGGTCAGAAAAAATACTCGACCCCTGGAACGATCGCTGGATACCCGAAGCTACCTATCCCAACCTGAAGGATTATCCTTTCGACAGAACCATTGGGGTAGTAAGTGTGTTCCAGACCAACCAGCCCGAATACGACTGGCAGGTGACTGATTTTACGCCTCCTGCCATCAATGAAACACAAAGCGACCTGATCGTTTACGAACTGCTGCTGCGCGACTTTGATGAAACACGCAGCATTACGGCTGCCACCGAAAAGCTCGACTACCTGAAAACACTGGGCGTGAATGCGGTGCAGCTGATGCCGGTGATTGAATTCGACGGCAACGAAAGCTGGGGTTATGCACCCAATTTCTTCTTTGCCACCGACAAATATTATGGCACCAAAGCTGCCTACAAAGCCTTTGTGGATGCTGCCCATGCCCGCGATATGGCTGTGATTCTGGATATTGTACCCAACCATGCCTTTGGACAAAGTCCGATGGTGCAAATGTACTTTAACCCTGATGCCGGTGATCACGGACAACCTTCGGTGCAAAACCCCTGGTTTAACCCGCAAGCCACCCATCCGTTTAGTGTGGGCTACGACTTTAACCACGAAAGCACTGCCACACGCGAATTCTTTAAGGAAGTGTTTGCTCACTGGCTCACCGAATTTAAGGTGGATGGCTTCCGTATCGACCTTTCGAAAGGCCTCACGCAAACCTGGAGCGGTGAGGATATTGGCGCCTGGAGCAGCTACGACCAGAGCCGTATCAATATACTCACGGATTATTACAACCACATAAAATCCGTGAATCCCAATGCCTATGTGATTCTGGAGCACTTTGCCGCCAACGACGAAGAAACCGTGCTGGCCAATACCGGGATGCTGCTCTGGAGCGGGATGCACAACACCTATAAGCAGCTGGCGATGGGCTGGAGCGATGCTTCCGACTTTTCGTGGGCCTACCATGGCGAGCGCGGTTGGAACTACCCCAACCTGATCGACTATATGGAAAACCACGACGAAGAACGTATGATGTCAGAAGCCTTGCAATACGGCAACAGCAATGGCGATTACGACCTAAAGGATACCCTAACGGCCATCCGGCACCAGGAACAAGCCATGGTGCTCTTCCTTAGCGTGCCCGGCCCCAAGATGTTGTGGCAGTTTCAGGAAGTGGGCTACGACTACAGCATCTTTTACGGCGACGACCGCCTGGCGCCCAAGCCACCACGCTGGGATTACCTTTACGAGCCTGCCCGCGAACAGCTGAGCCGCCTGCTGGGCGCCATGACAGCCTTACGCAAAAGTGATGCTTTCCGTTTTGGCAGCTTTAGCAAAAGTCTGCAAGGTGATGGCAAACGTATCTGGCTTACGCATAGCAGCATGGATGTGGTGGTGGCCGCCAATATGGGCGTAAGCAGCTTTGAGATGAGCCCCCAATTTACCAAAACAGGCAGCTGGTACAACTATTTTACCGGCGAAGAACTGGTGGTAAATGATGTGAATATGAACCTCAACTTTGGTCCCGGCGACTACTATGTGTTCACCTCCGAGCCCCTGCCACTGCCCTGGCATGCTGTGAGCGTAACGGTAACAGACAAAGAAACCGGCCTGCCGATTGAGGGGGTGAATATCCGCTACAACAGTGCGGTGGTGCGCCAGACCAATACAGAAGGCGAAGCCGGCTTTTTGGCCATGAATGAAGCCTACACCATCACTGCTGAGAAGTTTGGCTGGCTGAGCCAGAGCAGCACCGGCAGTTTAAGCCAAAACCTGCAACTCACTTTTGAGCTGGAGCGCGATTTGAGCAGTATTGATGAGCAGCCAGCAAAACGCGGCATACAATTTTATCCCAATCCGGCACAGGAGTGGATCAGGGTTGAAAACACTGCCGGAAGCACCCTCCGCCTCTACAACCTGCAAGGGCAATTATTGCTGGAACGCACAGCTGAAGCGGAATCCGTGCAAATACCAATACACCACCTAAGCCCCGGCACCTATGTGCTGATGCAGTTGAATGGCCGGCAAGTGCTCACCGACAAACTGATTGTTAGGTGATTAACAGAAAAAATATTTAGTTTTTATCATATATTTATTTAGAATATTTCTAATTTAGTCGCAGAAAAAGGATTTAAAAAACAATTTAAAAATTTGGGTTATGAAAAAAATCTTCTTGTTCATTGTTTTATTCTCTTTTTTAGGAATAAATAGTTCTTATGCTTGGTGGACTGTTCTTTATAATACAGGAAGCCCATGGCAGACTTACTATCTTGGGGACTACCAAAGCCATGTTTTCTATTTTGCTGTTAATGAAGATACAGGCCCAATGACTGTTTCTTATGGCATTGGCAAATCAACTGATGGGACCGATTGGACATGGAGGGCTGCAGAATTTCATCAATATATTGATCCAAATCGGGAATGGAAATCTAAAGCAAATGAACAACAATTCACATCTACAGGTAATTGGTATTATTCAGGGCGTTTTGTTTGGACTGATGGAGGATATACAGAATACGCATCGGCAGGTTGGGCTGAAAATCGAACTTCTTTAACTGCTACAAGTTATTTTACTGTAACCGCATTATCAAACCCCACTAGTCCAAGTGCAACAGCAGCAAGTTCGAGTCAAATAAATCTTTCGTGGACTCAATGGAACGATAAGAACGTGATGATTTTAAGAAAAAAATCGAATCAATCGTGGACTGAACCAACTCAAGGAGTAAGTTATGCTGTTGATGATAACATTGGAGATGCTGTTGTGGTTTATAATGGAGCTGGTACATCATTCAACAGTGTATCATTAGCTTCATCAACCGAATATAATTACAAGTTCTATTCTGTAAATAATGATTATTACAGTGAAGGCACTGTTGTTAGTGAATCAACACAAACTGCAGCTACCGACAGATTTAGATCAAAAGTTGATGGAAACTGGACTGATGCTAGCACATGGGAATCTTCGTCAGACAATTCGATCTGGGTAAGTGCGACACTCAGCCCAAGCTCCACTGCTACAAGTATTATTATAGCCAATGCGGTAATACTTACTACCGATGAAACAGCAAGTGCTTTAACAATTAATGCTTTGAAATCGCTTACCATTAATGCAGGCAAATCCCTAACTGTTAACGATGCTCTCATCAACAACGCAGGAGCTACGGGTTTGGTCATAAAATCGGATGCGAATGGGACGGGATCTTTAAAACATAATTCTGATGATGTTTTAGCTACGGTGCAACGCTACATGAGTGGGTCTGAAACTTGGAGGTTAGTATCTTCTCCTGTAGATAATCAAGTGATTATTGATGTTGATAATTGGACTCCAACAGGAAATTATGAAGGCGGACATGGCTATGATTTCTATGCTTACAATGAAGCTTCTGCTACATGGTTAAACCAAAAGGTTGGCGCAAACAATATTACAAACTTTACTCCCGGCCAAGGTTATTTAGTGTCTTTTGAAGCTGCTAACCAAACCAAAACATTTGGTGATGGAGTAGAAAATTACTTAAACAATGGCGATGTTGTAATTGCAGTAACTAAAAACGGATCAGGTGATTATGCAGGTGCAAATTTAATTGGAAATCCCTATCCTTCGGGAATTGACTGGAACCAGGTTGACCATACAGTCACTTCTCTTTTTGAAGACACTTATGCATATGTGTACGATAGAGAAAGCAATCTAGGTCAAACTTATGAGGGTTACCGTTTGGTGGACGGTTCATCTCCCAATGCTTATATTGCACCACATCAAGGCTTTTTTGTTATTGCGAAAGCGAATGCAGATTTCACATTTACAAATGCTATGCGTGCGCATGGAGGCACTTTTTATAAGTCTCCTCAAAATTTTGAAGGATTGAAATTAAAAGTAAGTAACGGAAATTATTTTGATGAGGCTTCAATCGATCTCTACCAATCTAGCACTTATAACAGGGATCGTTTTGATGGCCTTAAATTTTTTAGTAATAATAGTGAAATGCCAAACCTTTACACGGTTTCTAAAGATGATATTTTACTAGCGATCAATAAAATTCCTGAAATAATGATGGATGAGCCTGTAAATATGGGGCTTACTATTCCAACTGATGGTGATTATGAACTAAGTATTAGTCAGCAAGGTGCCAACTTTGAAAACAATGTTTTGTTCTTGGAAGATTTACTGACTGGAAATAGACATGATATGACAAATGATGGGGCATACTCCTTCACTGCCTCCGAAGGCGACGACCCCAACCGTTTCCTCCTGCACTTTGGTGTGGTAGGTATTGGGGAGCAGGAGCAGGCGCCAACATTGCAGACCTATCTAGTGGATAACCGCTTGTATGTAAACAACAGTCTGGAGCAGGCGCAATTGGCCGTTTATGATTTGCAGGGCCGTCTGGTGGCTGAGCAATCGCTCAATACAGCTGGTTTGCAGGCACTGCCACTGGAGCTGCCTGCCGGTGTGTATATCGTAAGGCTCAACAACGCCAGCGAAAGCCGTGTGGTAAAAATCAATGTACAATAACATAAAAAATATACTACCCATGAAAAAGATCATTATTGCAGCTTTGTTTATCATAAGTTTAAGTTTTACTACTTCTGAGCTTTCAGCGCAAGTGCCACCACCACCTCCGGGCGGACATGGTGGATCTGGCAATGCCCCTGCTGATGATCCTGGCGGCGGCGCTCCCATTGGCGGCGGTTTAGGCATTTTATTAGCGCTGGGTGCTGCTTATGGTGGCAGGAAGGTATATCGGGCGTGGAAGGATCAGCAGGAACTGGAAGATTAAAGTAGGGTATTTTAAAACAGGTCAGCAGGGAACAATGCTTGTTCCCTGTGAGCACAAGGCATATGTTTTTTCTGTTATGATGCCATTTGATACTTTAAATAGAACTATTGCTTAATAAAAAACAATTATTATGAAACAAAAACTACTTTTTACAAGCCTTTTGGCCTTGATGCTCGTAATGACCTCGATGAGGGGGTGGGGGCAGACAACATTTTGGACAGAAACTTTTGATAATAATACGCAGTACTCAGTAACATTGGGAGATGAAGGTAACGATGGTTCAGCTGATTATTTTCAAAGAACTGATGGCTCAAATATTAATAAAACTTATACTGGTAAAATAGGTACATATTTTTTTGCTGGGCAAGATATAGATGATGGTGGATGGACTGGAAGTGCTAATCCTTCTGAGCTTACATGGAATGATATTGATATTTCAGGGTACTCAAGTCTTCAAATTAAAGTCTACTTTGCTTCAAGTGCTACATCAAAAATAGATGCTTCGGATTATTTACACATTGATTATAATATCGACGGAGATGGCACATCATGGAATAACTTGATTTGGTTTGAGAATACTGGTGCAACTTACAACACTTATTTCTTGCAAGATACTGATTTTGATGGAGATGGAGATGGAACGATACTCAATGGAACATTTACACAGTTTACAGAAAATATTTCCGGTACTGGAAGTAATTTAAATATTAGGTTAAAAGTTGCTTTAGATTCTGGTGATGAGGATTTTGCAATTGATAATATCGAAATTTTAGGTATTTCAGGTGGCAATCCCACAGTAGCCATACCCACTTTCGATCCTGCAGCAGGCACTTATTACACCAGCCAAAATGTAACAATATCTTGCGCCACAGAAGGCTCAACGATTTATTATACGACTGATGGTACCGATCCTGATAATACCTCAACAGAATATACTGTTGCGATACCTGTCAGCTCCACCACAACGATTAAAGCGATTGCTTATGCCACAGGTTATGACCCGAGTACAATTGCTACAGCGGTTTACACCTTCCCTCCTATCACAGATGTCGCAGATATTCAAACACTCAGGGGCTCAGCTCAGGGTGCAACGGTCTACAGAATTACTGGTGAGTGCACCTATATAGCGGGCGGTTCTTTCAGAAATACAAAATTTTTCCAGGACAACTCTGGCTATGGCATACAGATAGATGATCCAAGCGGAGTGATTTCTACCACTTACAATGTAGGGGACAACGTGCAAAATATTATCGGCACGCTGGGTTCTTTTCAAGGTCAGTTACAGTTTACGCCGCTTGTTGACCCCGGATCACCTGTATCCACTGGAAATACTGTTACACCTGTAGTAAAAACGCTAAATGAGTTGACCTCTGATAACCAGTCAATTTTGGTTCGGGTCAATGGTGTGGAATTTGAGTCAGGTGATGGAACCCAAACATTTGGTTCTGGCGGTTCCTCAACAAATATAACAGACCCAAGTATTCCAGATTATACAGGCTTGTTCAGAAACGTTTTTGGTGACTCAGATATTTCAGGTTCAATCATACCTTATGTTGTTGTTGATATTGTAGGGGTTATTCAGGAAAACACGAATGGGCTTAATCTTGTAGCGCGTAATCTGGCAGATTTTGACATCCCTCAATATTCGTTGGTTCAGGGTGCTGATAACGCATCGAATTATGGAGACAGCTGGGCAGGAAATGGCGGATCTGGTTTTGGAGATTGGAATTTATACAGAAGTGGGGGAACAGCAGCCGATGCAGGCTGGTTTCTGGGCAATAGTACTGTTGACAATCATGGAAATATTAACTCCTCTGACACCAGAGCTTTTGCACTTTATGGCAATAATAACCAATATGCGAATGCTGAACGAATTATAACCGACTGGGGAACAGGGGCAGTCTTTTCCATTCAACTAGCCACCCAATGGAGAGACGGCGCTCGTGGAATTACACTTTTTAATGAGAATGGTTTTGGTGAAGACGACGATATTTGGAATTTTAATGTGTCCAATGATGGTTATGGCACTACCGTATGGGCTTATCAGGCTGATATGGTGCTTACTTTCGAAATAACACAAACAACCACTGGTTTGTCGATTTCTGTTACAGGCGAAAGTGCCGCAAATTCATGGACAGCGACAGAAACCTACACAGTAGATGATGGTTCCACACTTGGTGGTTTTCGTTTGTATACAGGAGGTCATAATTTAGGAAATGATGGCCAGCGAAATCTTTACGCAAACAACCTTACTTTGGAAACCCCAGCATCCAATGTGCCAACCTTCTCTGACCTTATGGTGAAGAGTAATGTAAACTTGACTGGTAATTTGGAATTGCGCGACTTGACTGTTAACGCAGGAAAATCACTTTCAGTGAAACCAGGCTCACAGGTAACGGTAAAAGGAGTGCTTACAAACAATAGCAGCAAAGGAACTGGCGGCCTTATCCTGCAATCCGATGCTACCGGAACAGCTTCACTGCTGCATAACACCGCTGATGTGGATATGACCATTCAACGTTACCTTACTGGTGATGCCAACACGGCCAATGCCAAATACCACACCGTTTCGGTGCCCCTAACTGCCGGCAGCAATCCGCAAACCGGCCTGTTTATGGGTTCCTACCTGTATCGCTTTGATTTTGCTATACAGAATTACGTAAGCATGGGTA
>NPID01000190.1_pt1 | contig 14261 bp, 11 predicted proteins | sample 8637491 | NCBI WGS metagenome assembly NPID01 (sample SAMN07420843, study PRJNA396082) | bioreactor metagenome | isolation source: sample BA6 brine-fed electro-methanogenic bioreactor BA | place: Japan: Kochi | collected 2016-06-14 | reverse complement strand
ACATCACCATCATTTGATTTTGTATATCCGTTAATAATATACTCACCATTTCCTGCATAGGTTATTTCGCCTCGTCCTTCATTTAGGCTTCCCCCAAGACATTTCTGCCATTCCAGATTCCCCCAACCATCAGTTTTCCAAACCCATATATCATACTCTTCTCCAGGTACTCCATGGAACCCTTGGACATCCCCATCATTTGAATTCGTGGCACCTACAAAAATATACCCACCATCTTCTGCTGCAATAATGTCTAAAGTAGTCTCATCGAAACTCCCTCCATAGCAATGATCCCATTCTATATTATTGTTTGAATCTAATTTTACAATCCAGGCATCTGAATGCATTATTGTCGGATTTGTACAGCTAACATCCCCATCATTTGAAGATGTATACCCCCCGGCAATACATCCACCATCAGAAGTTGGCAGGATGCATACTCCAGCTTCAAAATTAGATCCCCCTAGAGTCCTGTCCCATAGCAATTCCCCTTCAGGACTTAATTTAGCAATCCAAAAATCAATAAGGTTACAAGGAACAGTAATATCTCCATCATCTCCATGTGACTCTCCGATAACATAAATATTATCTTCATCATCTAATTTCATTTGTCCTGCGAGATCATTAACACTACTACCAAGACATCTTTGCCAAATCAGATTACCTTGGTTGTCAGATTTCATTACCCAATAATCAGCCCCACCATGGTTTCCCGACACATCTCCGTTATTGGAAAATGTGTGCCCAAATAACACATAATCACCCTCTGAGGTAATTCTCATGTTTTCACGACTATCAGTATCTCCTCCTCCGAAAGTTTTCTCCCAAATCAACGCACCACTCTGATCAGTTTTTATGAGCCAGAAATCACTTTTTCCATAATTAAAGGAAACAGTTCCATCATTTGAAGACGTGCTACCAAAAATTATAATTGAGCTGTCAGGAAGAAGAAAGATATCTTCCCCGCTTTCGCCATCTGATCCGCCATAACACTGCTGAAATTCAGGTTCAAACCTCTGTGAATAGGAATCAAATGTCATATATACGATGAAGATAAGAAAGAAAAGTTTTTTCATTATATTCTGGTTTTATTGTGGCCTGATAGGAGAATAAAGTTAATTATTCCAAACATTAAATCAAAACATTTCCTGAATTATACAAGAATGGGAGGAAAATTCAACTTTTTTTGGTACAAAAATGGTACAGGGAGCCATGAAAAGCATCATAACTCCAATGCTTTTCCGGTAAGCTTGTTTCTATCTCTCCCCCTCTCCTTGAGGAGAGGGGGCCGGGGGGTGAGGTGCATTGAGGAGAATAATCGGGATTATCCACCTTCGGTGAATGATCCCCGCCTGGGGGAGGTATGGTGGGGCAAAGGACGGGATTATTCATTTCATTCATGATCCCTGGAGGGGGGAGGCTCAAAGCTTTTGTAAAATCCTATCAGGATTATTTTGTTTCCCGGCCATCCTCATTAATGCAAGCATTATGAGTCTGGCCTTAAAACAAAAATCCCGCTATTCGCGGGATTTTACAAAAGCTTTGCGGAGAAAGAGGGATTCGAACCCCCGGGCCGCGTGAACGGCCAACGGTTTTCAAGACCGCCGCATTCGACCACTCTGCCATTTCTCCGCTGCAAAAATACGACATTTTATTAAAATTCAAATTCCTGCATCTGTATTATGAAGATTTCCTTAAATCTTGTTTTCCAAGCAATAGATGGCATCGATTTAGATTGCTTTTAAACTATAAAAAAGGTGAATTAATAATTCCCTGCGGGAAATAAAAATCCACCCTTCAATATCTCTACCGGTAAATCAGCCGGAGTAGTAGTTTCTTAGAGCAATTCTGCTTCTAATTCGATGCTTGCGGTACCCCCCGCATAAAGCCTTGAAATGGGGCATTTCTCTTTGGCTGCCTGGGCCAGTTCTTCGAACTTTTCCTGTGAAAGGCCTTCACATTTTACCTTGGTGGAAAGAGTGATCTTCTCGATTTTCGGGCCTGTATCATCGCCTCCGAGATCAACACTGGCAAGGGTTTCAATGCTTTCAGGATTGAATTTTTCACCGCTCAGCAGTGCTGAAAGGAACATAGAATAGCAACCTGCCTGCGCAGCACCAACAAGTTCTTCCGGGTTTGTATCGGCACCGTTCTCAAAACGCGATGCAAATGTAAAAGGGCCTTCATAACCGGTGAAGGCCATTGTTCCTTTTCCGTCTTTCAGGGTTCCGTTCCATACTGCTTTAGCTTGGCTTGTTTTCATAATTAATTCGATTGTGAGGTTAAAGAATATTTGTAGTATGTATTGTTAACAGATAATGTAACAAACTGTTCACAAAAAAAGAGGCTTTTTCAGAGCCTCTTTTGCTGGTTATCTATTATTCGATTTCTTTATTCGTTATTGATCATATGTACATCGCGTTGAGGGAACGGAATGGTGATGCCGGCATTGTCAAGGGCTATTTTGCCTTCCTCATAGACGTAGAAATATACATCCCAGTAGTCTTCCGGTTTGACAAACGGGCGGACAGCCAGGTTTACGCTGCTGTCGGCCAGCTCGGATACCATCACCATAGGTTCAGGATCCTTGAGCACTTTTTCATGGCGCTGCAATACATTCATCAATATCTGGCGAGCTTCTTTGATGTCTTCATTATAAGCAATTCCAATCGTACAGTCAACCCTGCGGAAACCGGCATCCGTGTAATTCTTAATACTTCCGTTTGATATCGCACCATTGGGAATGATGATCAACTCGTTCTGAGGTGAGCGCAGCTTAGTAACGAATATCTGTATTTCTTCAACCACGCCAAGATATCCCTGGGCCTCCACGAGATCACCTAGCTTATAAGGTTTGAACAGCAGAATGATTACTCCTCCGGCAAAGTTCCCCAGTGTACCCTGTAAGGCCAGCCCGATGGCCAGTCCTGCAGCACCCAGGACGGCTATAAAGGAGGTTGTGGCAATTCCCACCATCGAGGCAACACTGATGAGCAGCAGTGCTTTCAGGGTCCAACTCACCAGACTCGACATAAATGGGATCAGGGTTTCGTCGACCTTTCCTCTTCTCAAGCCTCTCTTAGTAAGCCTGGTAATCCATGAGATCAGCCAGAATCCAATAATCAACACCAGCAGGGCGCCAAGCACCCTTGGGCCATAGTCTATGATAAACTTCATGGCCTGATCGGTATACGTGTTAAGCTCTTCCATATTGTTCGTTTTTTAGGTTTACAACTTACAAGATACATAATTATATCGAGAGGGAAATACAAAATGCTTAATTTTGCCCCGGAGAAATGCCGGAGTGGTCGAACGGGGCTGACTCGAAATCAGTTGACCTGCTTAGGTGGGTCCGGGGGTTCGAATCCCTCTTTCTCCGCAAAGCTTTTGTAAAATCCCGCGAATAGCGGGATTTTTGTTTTAAGGCCAGACTCATAATGCTTGCATTAATGAGGATGGCCGGGAAACAAAATAATCCTGATAGGATTTTACAAAAGCTTTGAGCCTCCCCCCTCCAGGGATCATGAATGAAATGAATAATCCCGTCCTTTGCCCCACCATACCTCCCCCAGGCGGGGGAGGCTTAGGAAAAATGAAGAATTCAGCTTTGAGCCTCCCCCCTCCAGGGATCACGACCGGAGGGAGTAATCCTCCCTTCGGAAACTCCAAAATCCAAATCCCAAAATCCAAATAAATTATAAACTCCAAATTCCCAAAAACAAAACCTTGTCCTCCGGAGCTTTAGCGAAGGAGGATCAAAAAAACTTAAAACTCAAAACTATTGTNNACACTCAAAACTCAAAACTATTGTCATCCCGAGCACTTCGACAAGCTCAGTATAAACTCCGCCGAGGGGCAAAACTCAAAACCCAAAACCCAAAACTTAAAAATCAATACCTTCTCCCCTCCCTGGCCCTCCCCGTGCCGGCTTTTTATTTTTTATCAGGCCTTTTCAAGGGGAGGGATAACTTCTGTATTCCACATTCCGCCCCGGGTTTTCAACCCGGGGCTACCCATATGCAAGCCCTCCGGGCTTGGGTGCCCTGAGCAAAGCCGAAGGGTTCATAATTCATAATCAATTAAGCATCAATCCGCCGCCTCATTAAGCCAGATGTGTATGAATGAGCAAAATCACTGATAATCGAATGTAAAACATCTCCTTGCATTCGATTCGTATTTTGTTTAACTTTACAATGAGCATTTATAATAGCACGAATATGTTTTCACTAAGGACTCTATCTAATTTGACTTTGTTTTGTTTCATGCTCTTTATTGTATTTGCATGTACAAAGGACGAAAACGATGATCCCGGCGACAATAATGGAAACACGAATGATCCATGCCCTGAATCATTTACATACCAGGATAAAACCTATCATGGAGTGATGATCGGAGAACAATGCTGGATGAAAGAGAACCTGAATTATGAAACCGGCAGCAGCTGGTGTTATGGCGATAATCCGGCAAACTGTGAATCCTATGGGCGGCTGTATAACTGGGAAACCATTATGAACGGTGCCGTAAGCAGCGCCGCCGCCCCAAGCGGAGTGAGGGGGATTTGCCCGGAAGGCTGGCACGTCCCAAGCGACAGGGAATGGATGATCCTCGAAGGGACAGCTGATTCAGAAAGCGGAGTTGGTTCAGGAATTTGGCTGGCATTGCATTATCGCGGACATGATGTAGGAATGAACCTGAAATCAAAGACCGGATGGAATGAGTTGAACGGTACGGATAAATTTGGGTTCTCTGCATTGCCGGCCGGATTCAGGAATCTTGAGTTTACTTATCAATGCATGGGCGAACAAGCCTGTTTCTGGACATGCACAGAAAATTCAGAAGAAGATGCGCTCCTCAGGACTTTATCATACGCAGATGAAAATTCAGGCCGATGGTATTGGCCAAAGATAAATGGCTTTTCGCTGCGCTGCGTAAAAGACTGAAACTCTCGAAATCGATAACCCGGGATCGACAAGCAAGCGCCCCGTTCCGGGATGTTTCCGGAACAGGGCGCTTATAAGCTATTCGCAATTTACGAAGGTGGTGAATGCTCTATTTATTCAGTTCCAGCATCCAGTCACCATCCACGTTCACAAACTCCATATTCTCGCTATCTTCGGTACCGTCTTCATAATAATACTTGATCCTTACAGTGGCCGACTCGCCATCCTCAGAAATATTTTCTTCAAGGATCTCAAAATCTTTCAAACCTCCTTTTTCTTCAATGGATTTTCCAACCTTTTCGTCGAGGATAGCCGCCAGCATTTCTTTTTGCGCTTCAACATCTTCGCCTTCTTTAGCTTCGATATACATATGGTCCACGATATCGCCGTAGTCGCCGTCCTGTATCAGTTCTACGACTTTTTTGGCTGCTGCAGAGGGTGAATTGGTTCCGGAACCACAGGAAGCCATGAAGGCCATGATCCCGATGATCATTGTTAAGCTAATCAGTTTTTTCATGTTAATTTGGATTAATGGTTATTAAAAGAATGAATTGTAATTAAGTTCTCGTTCCGGCTGATATCCGAAGGAAAGATAAAATCCCCCTGGTACCAGAGAAAATTAACGTACGAACGGCTTTGGTCCGTGATATCAATTCCAGCATCGTTGAATGCCCGCCAAATGAGCTCAGTGCAGTACAATGCCGTGGAATCAGTGAGGTCGTAATGGTGGTCGAACAAGGTTTTGTTCCTGAAATAATCCTTTGCTTTCGCAGCTACTCGCTGGCAAATTGAATCCTCCATTTCCATCCGCATGATACTTCCGGATACTGCACGTTGATACGCAAAAAACTCTGTCATGCAGTCCATTTTTACCCGGTCGGGATGATCCTTCTCGCTTTCGCCGGGTACGGCATGAACAACCTTAAATTCATTTCCGTCCCGCACAAGTATACCAATATGGGAATAATTCCCTCCGGCATCCGATGCCAAAACTACCCGGCTGGCCAGGCTGGATCCCCGCCTGAATACAATATCTCCTTCCTTCAATTCAAGCTGCTGCCATGCAACAGAATTGAACGATCTTGCCCTGTTACAGGCCGACAACGAAACCAGGCTGAACACCAGGAAGCATAGGATAAGGCATTTATTAATTGGATAATTCATTGATTATCTTAATAAAACATCGCAAATTTCTTTATATAATCAGTTTTTTCAGGCACTCCATGGAAGTGTAAAGGTATAAAAAGCTTCGCACACCCAAAGCCCGGGTAAGAAAAAATCAATAAACCAATTCAAAACTTTACACTTTACACTTTACACTCCATCCATAATCCATGAACTTGTCCTGAGCAAAGCCGAAGGGTTCATAATCCATAATCAAATAAATTCCAATCCCGGTTTGCTGGGCAAAATTCAAATCGAAAATCGACAATACAGAATCGGCCATCCTTCTCCCCTCCCTGGCCCTCCCCGTGCCGGCTTTTTTATTTTTTATCAGTCCTTTTCAAGGGGAGGGATAACTTCTGTATTCCACATTCCGCTCCGGGTTTTCAACCCGGGGCTACCCATATGCAAGCCCTCCGGGCTTGGGTGCCCTGAGCAAATTGGTTCGTTTAAAGCCCCCAATAGGCGAATATTGGTAGAGATAATCCCGCCTTCGGAAAATCCAAACTCCAAAATCCAATGAAAATCCAAACTAAAAATTTCAAACTCCAAAAAAACGTAAAAATCAAAACCTTGTCTTTCGGAGCTTTAGCGAAGGGGGATCAATCCATAATCCATAATCCATAATCCATAACCCATAATCCATAATTCATAATCATAATAGTGAGCCATTAACTTGCCCCCGCTTACCGTTAACTGATTAACTCTTGACCTGCGTCCGGAATTTAGTAACTTTGTTATCACTGGAACAATATCCAGTCTACAACAATCGCAAACTCAACATCCATACCATGAAAAAGGCTTTACTGTTTATTTTTATCAGCATGATCGCCATGACTGGCCTGCAAGCCCAGAATCTGCAGGCATTTATGTCGTACACCCTGTTCAACTCGCCCTCCGACGGACCCTATATTGAAACTTACCTGTCTGTTTTCGGTCCAAGCGTGAAATACGTCACCAATGAAAACGGCAAATTGCAGGGCGGCGTGGAAGTGACCATCATCTTCCGTCAGGGAAACGATATTGTTAATTATGACAAATATGAGGTATTGAGCCAGGAACTGGAAGATACCAGCGGTTTCATCGATAATTTCCTGGCCCAGCAGCGCTATCTGCTCAGGAATGGCCAATACGATATGGAGTTTATCATCTCCGATTTGAACTCCGAAAAGGAACCTTTTATCACCACGGATCCGGTCACTATCGATTTTCCCGCGGAGGAAGCCTCCATTTCGGGCCTTGAACTGATCAGCGGATACCAATCAACGGATACGCCAGGGGCCCTCACCAAAAGCGGGTTTGATGTTTATCCGTTTGTATTCAACTACTTCCCGGAAACCATCGGCTCACTGATGTTCTATTGCGAACTTTACAATACCGACAAAGCTTTTGGAGCAGGCGAACGCTTTGTATATAATTACCACATTCAATCCTTTGAAACCAAAAGCATTCTCAAGGAATACAGCCGCAGCAAGGTGGCCGAGGGTGCCCCTGTTGTGCCCCTGCTGAAAGAGATCGACATCCGTGAACTTCCCTCCGGGAATTATATGCTGCTGGCAGAGATCCGCGACCAGAACAATGAAGTGGTCACCCAGAATAAGCTGTTCTTCCAGCGGAGCAACCCCAATATACGCTTCAACACAGAAGACCTGGCAGCCCTGAACACCGACGGCAGCTTTGTTGATAATATTGATAACCTGGATACAATCAGGCAGTATATCCATTACCTGCTTCCCATTGCACGGGAAATCGACAGGGTATTTATTTCCAGCCAGATGCCGGAAGCCGACCTTCAGACCTGTAAACAGTATTTCCTGAATTTCTGGCGGAACCGCGATAATGTCATGCCTGAAGCAGCCTGGAACCATTATCACCAGCAGGTAAATAAGGTCAATAAAATTTACAACACCCCCACCCTGCAGGGTTATGAAACCGACCGCGGGCGGGTATTCCTGAAATATGGTCCGCCGAACATCATTTCGGAAAGCTATAACGAACCGGCAGCATATCCGTATGAGATCTGGCAGTATTACACCCTGCCTGACGGACAAAGGAACAAGAAATTTGTCTTCTATACCATTGATATCGTTACCAACGACTTCCAACTGGCCCATTCCGATGCCATCGGGGAACGCTCGAATTACCGCTGGCAGGTCGAAATCCATAGAAGGACATTCGACCCCTACAGCCTCGACGATGATACCTATATCGATGCCTGGGGCAGTAATGTAAACCGTTACTGGGAGATCCCGCGTTAGGGAATCAATTTTTCGTGAAATAAGGAAAATCCAATTATTGGAAGTAAATTTGTTCCGCAAGGGTATTATCAATTTATATAATGCGGATCGCTTACTACATCTTTTACGCTTTTGCCTGGTGCATTTCCATCATGCCTTTCTGGCTGCTGTACAGGCTCAGCGACCTGGTTTTCTTCATCCTGTATTATGTTACGGGCTACCGTAAAAAAGTGACCAGGCAAAACCTCCGAAATGCTTTTCCCGACAAGGATGAAAAATGGATCAGGGATACCTCGAGGCGCTTTTACCGCAGCCTGGCCGACATCATCCTGGAAAACATAAAGGTGATGACCGTGAGTAAAAAAAGACTCGCGAAGCGATACAAATATATCAACACGGAGATCATGGATAAGATCTTCGAAGAAAACAAAAGCGTGATCCTGGCCATAGGCCATTGCGGGAACTGGGAATGGCTCGGGAACACTATGGGGCCAGCTTATATACATGTAAAAGGATATGCAATAGTAAAGCCTTTGAAAAACCCGTATTTCGATGGATACATGAATGGCCTGCGTAACCGCTTCATCGACGACAGCATCATTTACATGAAAGATACCCTGCGCACCATGGTAAAGCGAAAAGATTTGGTGTCTATGTACGTTTTTGCCGCAGACCAAACACCATCAAATCCGTCTGCGGCCCACTGGGCAGAATTCATGAACCAGGATACCCCATTCTTTACCGGGATCGAAAAAATTGCCCGGTCTCTCGATTTAGGCGTTATCTTTATCGACCTCTACCGGGAGAAACGGGGACATTACAGAGGTGAAGTTTCCCTGATCACGGATAGTGCTAAACAAACAGCAGAGAACGAAATTACCAACGCCTACATCGCGAAACTGGAAGAAGCCATTCGCAAAAGGCCGCATAACTGGCTATGGTCGCACCGCCGATGGAAACATAAACGACCGCAAAACCTGAAAAAGAATTGAATTGGTTAAAACGGCAGTAGTCATATTGAACTGGAACGGCATCAGGCACAAACACCTGAGCAATTTCTTACCGAATGTACTCAAGTATAGTTCTGAAGATGCCGAAGTGATCGTAGCCGATAATCATTCCGACGATGAAAGCCTGGAGTGGCTGAAAAAATACCACCCTGAAGTGCGTGTCATCGAAAACCCCACCAATGCCGGCTTTGCAACAGGATATAACATGGCACTGAAGCAGGTGGAAGCAGAATATTATGTCCTGCTGAACTCCGACATAGAGACCACCCCCGGATGGATCCCCCCGGTGATCGAACTCATGGACAAGGACAGCAGCATTGCAGCCTGCCAGCCCAAGATCATGAACCAGAATGAGGGTTTCCGTGAAGAATTTGAATATGCCGGAGCTGCCGGCGGATTTATCGACAAATACGGTTACCCTTTTTGCCGCGGACGCCTGTTCCAGCACCTGGAAAAAGACAGCGGGCAATACGACGACAACCTGGAAATATTCTGGGCCACAGGAGCCTGCATGTTCGTAAGGGCAGAAGTATATCACGAACTTGGAGGCCTCGACGATGATTTCTTCGCGCATATGGAAGAGATCGACCTTTGCTGGCGCATGAAGAACAAGGGGCACAAGATCATGTACTGCGGATCCTCAACTGTTTACCACGTTGGCGGAGGGACCCTTCCTAAAAAATATCCCAAAAAAACCTACCTGAACTTCCGGAATAACCTGACACTTCTTTTTAAAAACCTGCCAAAAGAACGATTGCTCAGGGTTTACATTGCCAGGATATTCCTTGATGGCGTGGCCGGACTGAAGTTCCTGCTCGAAGGAAGCCTGATGTCGTTCTTTGCCGTTACACGCGCCCATGTCAGCTTTCTGCGAACCTATCGCAAAACCATGCGCAAAAGAAAACAAAACCTTCACTTGCATGTATCCGGGATCTATAAGGGAAACATCGCCCTGGATTATTTTATTCGCAGAAAAAAGCTGTTTTCGGAATTACCGGAAAAGAAATTCAGCAAATAAGCCTCCCTGGCATATCAATCCTGCTCATTCCTGAAATAATCGATCCCCAAACGATAAACATCCAGGCCCAGCCCGCAAATAAGGCCCCTGGCATGAGGACTGATATAGGAAACATGGCGAAACTCCTCCCGCGCAAAGATGTTGGAGATGTGCACTTCGATCACCGGTGTAGAAATGGCTTCTACCGCATCCCCGATCGAAACGGAGGTGTGGGTGTAGCCACCGGCATTCAGAATGATGCCGTCGTACTCCGCGTCGGCCTTTTGCAAATGGTTGATGATCTCCCCTTCAACATTGCTCTGAAAATATCCGATCTCCAGATCAGGAAAGCCTTTTCGCAAATCGGAAAGATATTCATCGAAGCCCTTTTCGCCATAAACCTCAGGATTGCGCTTGCCGAGAAGGTTTAGGTTGGGCCCGTTCAGGATCAGCAGTTTCATGCCGTAAAGATAATAAAACAGATATTCGCTAACTTTACAGGAATGATATCGGAAAACTTCAGGACGGCCATTCATGATTACCGCTTTTTACTGGAGCGGAATTACCCCCAGAAAGGGATCATCAAACTCATCGGCGACCGTTATTCGCTCAGCGGGACCGAGAGGACTATGCTATACAGAGGCATCACTACCGGAGCCAACTGCCTCATACGCAAAAGCAAAAAAGCCCTTGTTAAGGAGGCTACGAATTCCAGGCTCTGCATCGATGGTTACAATGTAATGATCACCCTTGGTAACTACCTCAACGGGAACACGACCTTCATTAGCAACGACCATTTTCTCAGGGATGCCGCGGAAATGCATGGCAAGGTGTTCAGGAAGGTTTTGATGGACAGGGTGCTGGATCTCCTGCTGGCAGACCTTAAATACCTGAATGCATCTGAAGTCACGGTCTATTTCGACAAACCGGTGAGTAAATCAGGAGAGCTGGCCGCAAAGGTCAATGATCGATTCACTGAATTAAAGATCAAAGGAAAAGCCATGACGGCCGATTCAGCGGACTACCATCTAAAAAGATTCACTGAAGGATACATTAGCACATCCGATTCCGCCATCATTGACCAAAGCAAGGTAAAGGTATTTGATCTTGCACTGCATGTAATCAAGCGAAACTTCCGGGCGCAAATCATTGACCTGAGAGCAATATAGAATGCCACAGGGTTCTGAGTGCCGATTTCTGAAATAACTCAACACTCANNCAAAACTCAAAACTCAAAACTTTTTACGTATTTTTGCAGAAACACACCAATGGGGGTGCCCCAACCTGACGGGCTGAGATCATACCCATTGCACCTGATCCGGGTAGTGCCGGCGAAGGGAAAATTGAAATACAAATGAAAAGATTCCTTATCTGGCTCTTTTCTGCGGCAATGCTGCAGATGAGCGCGAGCGCGCAATCCTCTCTAAGCGGGAAAATTTATGACATGCAAACGGGCGAAACACTTCCGGGCGCCCACGTTGTCCTGGAGAATACTTACCTCACCAGGGTGAGCGGGAGCGATGGCAGTTATCGTTTCAATAAGCTCAAGCCCGGCGATTACCACCTGAAAGTGAGCTATGTAGGCTACGAAACCATCCATCGGGAACTGAGCCTGGAGGGCGATCAAAACATTGATTTTCATCTGCAAACAAGCGCAATCATGCAGGATGAAGTAGTCATCCGCGGGATCAGGACCTTCCGGCAGGACCCGCCTTCCTTCAATAACATCTCTGAAAATAGTATCGCCGCGGATAATTTCGGGCAGGACCTCCCCTATTTGATGGCCTTGTCGCCCAGCACGGTGGTATCATCCGACGCCGGTAACGGTGTGGGCTACACCGCGATGCGGATCCGTGGAACGGATGTTACGGGCATCAATGTGACCATTAACGGCATCCCGCTGAACGACCCGGAAAGCCATGGGGTGTTCTGGGTGAACATGCCCGATATGGCATCCTCGGTCAACAACCTGCAGATCCAGCGGGGGGTCGGGACCTCCTCCAACGGGGCAGCCGCATTCGGCGCCAGCATCAACATTCAAACCAACCAGTACACGGCCGTACCATACGCAGAGATCAACAGTTCCTACGGTTCCTTTAACACCTTCAAGAATACCCTGAGATTTGGTTCCGGTCTTATCGACGGCCGCTGGTCGATCGACGGAAGGGCATCCATGATCTCCTCCGACGGCTACATCGACCGGGCTACCACCGACCTGAAATCATTCTTCCTCAGCGGAGCCTACAACGGGGAGAAAAGCATTTACCGATTCAACATCTTCTCCGGAAAAGAAAAAACCTACCAGGCCTGGGCCGGCGTACCGAAAGACTCACTGAAAACCAACCGGACCTATAATCCCTACACATACGAGAACGAAACCGACAACTACCAGCAAGACCACTATCAGTTCCTCTATGCCCGGAAGATCAGCAAAAACTGGAAACTCAATGCCGCCATGTTTTATGTCCGCGGGCGCGGATATTATGAGCAATATAAGGAAGGTGAAAGCTTTGGCGATTACGGACTGGACGATCCGGTGATCGGCAATGACACGATCACCCAGACCGATCTGGTGCGGCAAAAATGGCTCGACAACCACTTTTACGGTCTTACCTGGTCAGTAAATTACAAGCGCGAAAAACTCAATCTTATCCTGGGCGGAGGATGGAACCAATACGACGGAGACCATTTCGGAGAGGTGATCTGGGCAGAATATGCGGTAAATATGCCAAAAGACTATGAATGGTACTTTAATAACGGACTAAAAACCGACCTGAATTTCTATGCCAAGGCCAACTACCAGTTCAATGACAAACTGCAAGCCTATGCAGACCTCCAATACCGGCTCATCCATTATACCATCGAAGGCATACACGATGATCTCAGGGATATCAGCCAGGAACATGATTTCAATTTCTTCAATCCCAAGGCCGGACTGGTCTATGACCTGAACGAGAAGCAATCGGCCTATTTTACTTTCGGCATCGCCAACAGGGAGCCCAACCGCTCGGTTTACCGGGATGCTGCCCCCGGTGATGAGCCGACCTATGAAACACTTTACGATTATGAACTGGGGTATAAATACAGTTCGAAGAACATCTCCCTGGCGGGAAACCTTTTCTATATGGACTACAATAACCAGCTTGTGCTGACCGGCAAGATCAATGATGTAGGGGCTGCGGTACAAACCAATGTTAAGGATTCGTACAGGGCCGGCATAGAAGTACAGGCCGGCTTCCGGATCGCCAAAGGCCTCACCTGGGACATGAACGCCACCTTCAGCCAGAATAAAATCGAAGACTTCATATCCTACGTGGATAACTGGGATTATTGGGGTGATCCACCTGCAGGCCCACTGCAATATGTTGATACCCTCGGCACAACGGATATTTCCTTCTCCCCTTCGGTTACCGCCGCCGGCATCCTTGATTACGAAGCCCTGAAAGACTTCCATATCTCTTTGATCTCCAATTATGTGGGCAAGCAATACATCGACAACACTTCCAGCGATGAACGCAGCCTTGATCCCTATTTCATCAACGACATCAGGCTGATGTACACCCTGAAAACACGGTTTATCCGCGAAATCTCCTTCCAGCTGCAGGTGAACAATATCTTCAGCGTGGAATACGAAAGCAATGCCTGGGTTTACCGCTATATTGAAAACGGGCAGGAAGAAGTGCTTGACGGATATTTCCCCCAGGCACCGATCAATTATTTTGTCGGAGTCGGGTTGAAGTTCTAAAAATTAAGGGTGCAAGGTACAAGGTGCAGGGAACCTGTTACCCGGTATCCGGTATCCGGCACCCGGTACCCGACACCCGACATCCGGTTCCTGGCACCCGGTATCCGGCACCCGGTATCCGGCACCCGGTACCCGGCACCCGGTACCTGGTCCCGATACCGTTTTACG
>NPID01003675.1_pt1 | contig 14354 bp, 5 predicted proteins | sample 8637491 | NCBI WGS metagenome assembly NPID01 (sample SAMN07420843, study PRJNA396082) | bioreactor metagenome | isolation source: sample BA6 brine-fed electro-methanogenic bioreactor BA | place: Japan: Kochi | collected 2016-06-14 | reverse complement strand
GCTCTGCAATGATGAGCCTGCTGCTGCTTTCCTGCTTTGCTGTAACAGTCGGCCCAGGCTGGAGCGAACCTTTCGTAGTAACGGATTCTGCTAATACTGCTCGAAGGGAACAGTTCCTGTATCAGGACGAGATAGGCAGGAATCATCTTGTATGGGCTGGTTTCAATGATGAGAAGAGGATCGCTTACATGATGTTCTCCTCAGACGGAGGAACCGAGCTTTATCCTGAAACCATGATCTCCAGGGATGTAAGCAGCCCCTATCTTTCACCGATAGTTACGATAGGAGACAGTCTGTATGCTTTCTGGAGAGAAAGCACTCCGGTTTACTCCGCTGCAAGGAGTCTTGCTGACGGTAGCGAGGTCCTGCCTGCAACCCATCTTCTGACAACTTCCACCATGATCCCTCAGGTGAGGTCTTCCCCGGACAGCCTTGGAAGGCTGCATGTACTGTACAACGGTGGATTTGAGGGGATGGAAGTGTTCTACGCCGTCTGGAGCCCCTCACCTGACTCGGGTTTCACAACGGAATATGAATGGATAATAGAAGGAGCAGATGACGGAGGAGTTATCCTTGTGGATGGAGACAGGGTGCATGTAGTGGTGCAGGATTCGCTTGTTCACGATTACATGTACATCCAGTTTGATCTCGAAGGGAATACCGTTGTTCCACTGACTGACTTTACGCTGCAAAGCGATATTGGGAACTGTGGCAGATTCCCTAAACTGCAGGTGGATTCTTCAGGTGATCTGCTGATTGTTGAGGAAGCTTATTTGGATCCCAATGAAGCAATCTTTCTCTGGAAAATCGATGGTAAAACAGGTGACTTGATGATTGATATGCAACCGCTAGTAATCAGGAATTATCCGATAATAGATACAAGTGATGAAATTGTATTGAGACCCACACCTGTTGCAGATCATTTCTATCTTTGTTGGGCCTGTGGATTTGACACGAATAAAATCTACTATCTGATATTCGACACCAATGGGGAGATAACACATGACTGGAACGTAGCCTATGACTACTCCGGCGAAGAACCGGAAGACTCAAGATTCATCCATGGAGTCGTCGATACAGCTGGAAATCTGTTTGTCATTTTTTGCCAAGTAGAAACCGAACCCCAGATTGACTACTTCCCCACCTTCGGCTGGTTCGACTACAGCTCACTCGGAATCGAGGATTCAGCCTCTGACATGTCCTGTGAGGTTCAGTTCACCGTTTCTCAGAACCCTGTTACCGGTTCGGTTACCGTTTTCAGTGAGATTGGCTCTCCCATTAGCCTAAGGGTTTTCGACCTGACCGGCAGGGAAGTTTCTTCCATCAGTGTTTCAGATGGCGTGGGAGTATGGAACGGAACTGGTTTTTCCGGTGAAAGACTTCCAGCCGGTGTTTACAGCATTACAGATAATGATGACTTTTCCAGAACGGTTACCCTGCTTAACGAATAACCTGTGACTCCTGACTCTGCTCAGTCAATATTCTTTTCCTGGCAGACAATGCTTCTCCTCAATATCCTCTCGGTCACCAGCCTTCTCTCCCAGTGATCCCCCATAGCTTCCACCTCTTGGATTAGATCGTCAGGTAGTTTAAGCAGGTTGAGCATCTGGGTCACCCTGGCTCTTGAGATTCCGAGTTTCCTGGCCAGCTGCGCCCTCGTCAGGTTGTGATACTCCATCTCAAGCTGCATCTCTTTCGCCTGTATGATGGGGTTCCTGAAGGTCTTATTCTTCTTCGGCTTGGTAAGATCGATGGTCGTATCGTACCAGAAAAAAGTTCGCTGGGAGACACGGTCGAGGCGCCAGACAAAGGCCCCACGCTTTCGCATGGGGCCTTTATCCTATTATTACTCACCTCATTGTCATATCATTAAGATATATTTACCCTATTGTGGCTAAATATTCTTTCAATCAGAAAATTGTTTATCACTAAACAGCCTTGATACATCTAGATTTTAACAATCTGGAGCGAAGAACTTTCCCCACCGGATTCTGCTCTTATCACATATACTCCTGCTGGTAGTTCTTGTCCGCTTGGGTCGGTTCCATCCCACAGGCAGAAACCCTGACCGTCAGGGAGAAGACTGACAATATGCCTGCCCTGCAGATTAAACACAGAAACACCAATTTGCTCAGCCCCGTCCGAAATCGAAATCTCTATAGCGTCATAAAAGGGGTTAGCAGAAGTTGAAATTGACATGGGACTCTGATCCACTTCCTCGTATTCTTCACCCTCAACTGAAACCCAGTTGTGATCGAACCAGCCAAGGACAATGTAGTAGGAATCTATTGACTCGAAGTATGCGCTCCAGTTAACAAACACATCCCCATCAGAATTTACATCGGCAGCTATTCTTTCGAGGTCCTGAGGATCCTCATCTGAGTAATCGTACGCAATGTACGGTTCCTCAATGAAGTTCCCATCTGAATCGATAATGGCGAACTTGATGTAGTGTATATGCGGTGAGCCTCCAAGCTCGCCTTCGCCCCAAAGCAGATAAAATGACTCGGCACCAGGCCGGGGCAGTATCACCGGTTCCTTCAGAGTTGTCCACTCGGAAGGCCAGTATAAGATCTTCCTCTCAATGAGAAGTGAACCGGTATCCCTATTGATTTTATACAGGGACAGGAACCTTGGTTGAGCATCATCAGGATTCTCCACGAGAAACACCATGGCGTTCCCGTTTGAATCCAGGGTCATGCTGCACCGATTTGATTCATCAGCCTCCTCATCAACTAAAGATACAGGCAAAACGGTAACATTGCCCCCCAGGTCATACTGAATGTACATAGCACTATCATCAGGCCACCCCTTGTTGTACTTGATATGGACACGGTCTCCATCAACGATGATCAGGCTCTGTTGATGGCTGTCAGGGATCGTGTCCCGGAATACTTCACCCACTCCCGGATCCAGTACAGAGTAACAGATCAAACCATCGGGAAGGTTGCGAACCATGTGGATTCTACCCAGGCTGTCAGGAGATGAATCAATAAGAGGCCAGCTGTACCAGCCTTCTGCTGAGTACAACTCCTGCGGATTGATAAGATTGCCATCCGTATCCATAATGCAGTGCCAAATTGGTGAAATGTTCTGCCTCCAGAAGGCAATCACCGTAGAGTCAGATGCCCAGGACATACTCTGATATGCGGACCATGTGTCCTGTGAGAGGATCCTGTCATCAAGGAGCCTGGTTCCATCCGGTAAAACGATGTTATGCCCGACTCTAGCTTCACTTTCATATGGGCACCAGATCTGATGAATGTGATTGCCTTCAGTAACAAGGATGTCTTTTGTCTGATAATCTCCCAGTAGTGGAACATCTATTGATATAGAAGGGTAACTCCATCCCTGGGCATGTGTGAGAGAAGCGAGTGTCAGAAACAGAACATGGCTGATCATTCCAATGCGCCTGTCCTCTCTGCGTCGTGCTGGACCTGCAGCCAGGGAGAATATCCTTCTTCGCAGTTGCCCAACTCCCACACATGAAGATAGTTGTCCATTGTGCCGAATACAACCTCGACCTCTTCATCGTTATCAATATCGGCAATAACGAAACCGCCGCAGACTTCGGATGGTAATCGGTATGGGAAACCAAGCGACTGAAGCTCGTCTCCAAGGTAGTCATAAGCACATACCCAACCATCTCTTGTACCCACAACAAGGTCAGGGCTTTCATCCCCATTCAGGTCTCCCATTGCGGGGAATGGTGGTCTGGGATTTGATGGATACTGATAGTCATCATTCCAGTTTTCTATTCCTATGCTCGAGAAGACGAAGCACTGGTTCTCAGCTGGAGCGATAACTCGGTCAAGGCCTGAGCCAATTGCCCAGTCGGCCATTATGCAGCAAAGCACATCATCGCTGCTGATGCTTGAGGATGTAGAGCAGCTGGCTGCAGTGGACAAGTCTGAGGGGTCAAGGAGGTCAACCGGGTTTCGTGTGTGGGAGTCGGTTGCACGCCTTGATAGAGCGATCACATCACCAGAACCCAGGTCTCCAACAGCCGGTATGGAAGAGAAGTTATCTCCGCGCCAGGTTCTTGTTTCATAGAAACTGCCCGGATCATCCGAGCTGTACAGACCCATGAGACTGCTGTATCCAGAGGTATAGAAGGTAGTTGAAAGAATAATGTCGCTGCCGCTGTTGCCATCCAGCTCGCTGGCACTGAGCCATGTAGTCCGTAAGGACTCACCTGTTGAAACGACAGAAACACTGTCCATCTTGGTCAGGCTTCCGCTCTGATACCTGAGGATGTAGAGCTTGTCATTAGTGACGAAGGCGATCTCATCTCTTGGAAGGAGCCCCCCAGTCTCGATGAATACATCGGAGATAAGAACTGTCTGCGGAAAGTTCTTCCAGATGTGCGTTAGCGTATCATGGGCGAAGGATGCCATGTAATCTCCGTCGGAGCCATTCAGAACAACAAGCTTGTCAATCGTGTCGAAGATGACTTCCGGATTCCCGTCGCCGGTGACATCCGCCACGGTAGGGATGCTGTACCCTGTACCCATCGTCGGGTTGATCATGTAAGCCTGTGATTCCCATAGAAGAGTGTCGGGATAGTATGGATCGACTGCACAGATATGGGCATTGCCCTGCACAAAGATGATCTCCAGGTCGTCGTCAGCATTCAGATCGGCCAGCACTGGAGGAGACTTGATTGAGCCCGCCACTCGAATCGGCCAGCCAGAGTCGTTCGGGTAGAAATCGAGAAGAGTAATTGCCCTTGTTGCTGAGTTGTTGCCTGTCCATGAATCAGTACAATCCTCATCTGGATCCGCTTCGCAGGTAACTACAAGCTCCATCTCTGAAGTAATACCTGAAGGAACTCTCCACCCACCGAACGTAACTGTCGATTCCGTGCCTGCTGCAATGCTGGGAAAAGACTCGGTGAGAGTCGTATCGTAGTGAAGGTCATCGATCTCAATATCAAGTTCGGCATCAAATGCTCCGGAAGCAACAGCCCCAGCGTTCCTGATGGTGACGTTGAGATTTGAGGTCGTGCCCGCTCCTATCGGTCTAGTGGGATACCTGAGAAGTTCAAGATCGGGAGGTGATACGATCAGATCACAGCAGTTTCTGAACTTAACTCGATCTCCCAGATCAACGGCAGGATCCCCAAGCAAGTTGTATAGAGCAATATCTGAGCTCAGCCGGCCATGAAGCTCTCTGAACCTCATAGCGGCAATTGCATCGCCCATTCTGGTGTTTCCATAGTAAAGAATGGATTCCATTAGTCCCTGCGCGAGACCGTTGTATTTACTTATATAGGTTGCCGCCGATCCGGCAAAGAAACCGATTGCTCCTGCATCGGGATGCTTCAGGAATTTCTCTCCTATGCAGTCTATCCCATAGTCAAAGACAGGACCGGCATTGGGATTGTCATTGAAGCAATAGTAAAACCGATCCCCTGTATCTGTGTGCTCAGCATTGGTGTGAGAGAATCGTCCGGTTGCACAGCATGCGTTTATTATGAAGGGATAGCCATGAGGGGTAAGGGAATCTTCGGAAAGACTATCAACATCAAAGCAGTCAAATGTTGAGTCTGGCAATCCCTGAAACTCAGGACCTGGGGGTACTGGTTCTTGCCAATCCATTCCTGCACTGAAAGCATGTGGTATGCCATGATTGCTGTAGACCACCAACTGCTGGCCAGCGCTAAGGCTTGCGTTGAGAAGCGAGTCCCACTCAAGACTGGACATGGTGCTTCCATCAGAGGTTGTGTAAGATCTGAAATCACCGCCATAGACGTAGTCCCAACTATAACCGCACCATTGACGGACCGAATCCACATATGAGGAATCCGGCTTCCAACCGGAACCGACTTCGCCCTTGAAATAGGATAGATGTCTTCTCCAGGAAAGACTGTCCGGTGCAGGTGTCGTTGAGGCAGCCTCAAAATCCCTGATCACATCAATGAAATCCTGAAGCTCCTGAGTGGTTCGAACTGGAATCCTACCCACCATCATGTCCGGAATGGACTGCTGAGTCGCATAGGGCTCATCAAAGTAAACATACCAGTCGTCATCGGCAATGCTGTTTTCCCCTGTCCAGATACCGCGCTCATAAGAGTATACAGGAAGACACCAGTCTGATGCTCCGTAGTTGGGGTCTTCTGAGTCTCCGATGAGAAGGAGGTATGAGGGGCGCTTGCTGGATGATGGCTGCCCCCAGTCCCACATGGCCTCAGTGAAATCTCTGATGTCTGTAGGGGTTATCGAAAGGGTGGAAGAGAACTGGGAGAAAACGCTGTCTGTACGGACAATCGCAACATCGAATCCTCGCAGGTCAGCATGGTGCCTTGCGAGGGTGTCAACCCATGCTCCGTCAAGGCCGGCAGCGGTCAATATCACGTAGTCAGGAACTCTGACGGAGCCTGTAGTAAGGTTTGTTGGTCGCATAACTAAGCCGGGGACTGGAGCCCATGGATGATCATCAGGAGTGTACCCGATTATCCGATCGCCAACGGTAGCCTCAAAAAGCCCCAGATCGGTAACCGGCCAGCTTGAAGTAGTGTCATCGAATGCTACTGTAACCTGAATATCGCTCCAGACCCTGAGGCTATTATCTTCTGCAAGGTATTGGACAGGATAGACATCAACGACAGCTATTCTTGCCTCTCTGAATCTGAGTTCGCTGACATACTCAACAAGTTCATTTGGATACCAGCTTGAGGATTGATATGCAACACTGTCCTTCCTGAAAAACTCGTCAATGGAATACGCAGAAGAAGAATCATCCACCAGGCTGGCCAGAGGAACAGGATACACAGGCAGGCAGCTTATCACGTCGGCACAGTTCGCAGAGTAACTGAGTGAAAGATCAGTGCTGTCCGGTACCCAGACAAAGCAACGCACTATGGGTAACTCTGGCAGACCTATGCTATCTGTGAATACAACTCCTGGGGTGTTGCTGAATCTCAGGTAGCTTACGGAGTCTTCTGTCAGCGTATCCGCAGAAAGTCCTCGTAGCTCAACATCAAATGTAAGGTAGTCATCCCATGCTTTATTGAATTCTTCCATTGGTGCGGTTGCATCATCTGATCCAGCGTTGAAATCCAACCATTCAGCATACAGATTACCAGCAGTGATAATCGAGGTAATTAATAGCGTTCTCAACACTTTAGCACCTTTCTGAAGATATAGGATTGCTTGCATAAGTACCGATGTTATTATAGTTACCGTCAATTCCCGGGACTTTTCAAGTCTGACTGAATTTCAGAATGTGCGACAATGTTTTTTCCCCTCAGCATCCTCTCGGTAACCAGCCTTCTCTCCCAGTGATCCCCCATCTCTTCTACTTCATTAATCAGTTCGTCGGGAAGCTTCAGCAGGTTCAGCAACTGGGTTACCCTGGCTCTTGAGATGTTGAGTTTCCTGGCAAGCTGCGCTTTCGTCAGATTGTGGTACTCCATCTCAAGCTGCATCTNNTGATGGGGTTCCTGAAGGTCTTCTTCGCCTTCTTCGGCTTTGTCGGTTTGATGGTCGTATCGTACCAGAAAAAAGTTCGCTGGGAGACACGGTCGAGGCGCCACATATAGGCCCCATGCGAAAGCGTGGGGCCTTTCTAGATCTATTATCTGCTCATATCTGTAGCTATCACATACCAGGGAGGATCAGTCTAACACCACACATCTATCTGTACTGCTCTCCCCAGTTCCCAACTCAAGTCGCAGGAAGTAGCAGCCCGGTGCCAGATGATCAGTATTCCATTGAAGTTCGGTGGCTCCAGCTGACAAGGTTCCCTTAGCTACTGTACTAAGAAACCGTCCGGTCATGTCGTGAACGGACAACGTGTAGAAAGACGAGGTTGGTACAGTAATCCTGATGCTTCCCAGGGAGTTAACTGGATTGTCCAGGATAGACAGAACCTGACGGGAGGATTCAGTGTGCTCCTCCAAACCGTTTGTAACAGTCTGATTCAGAAACACCTCGAGCCGAAATGGAGTAGTAGGAAAATCGGTCACTGTCGCAAAGTCGATATCCCCGTCAAGGTCAAAATCAGCAACAGCTCCTTCAAAGCATTGTGTGTAAGACTCATACTGGAAGTCTAGCACTAGATTGCCCATGCCGTCACCAAGTGTCAGTAAGTTCCCTCCAGCACCGCACAGGAAGGCATCATTGTATCCATCAAGATTGTAGTCACTGATATCCGCCTGCAGGAACAAAGAGCCTATGGGAATCCATATTGACTCATCAACAGCGAAATCCCCAGATCCACTACCAAGGAGCGTGAGAATTGTAGGATCATCACACGGAGCAGCTACCAAGTCTGGATTGCCATCAGAGTCAAGGTTGCCTGCTGCAATGCAACCGAGAAGGTTGCTCGAGAACTCACCATAGTAACCCTGAAAGTTGAATGTACCTGCATCATTCAACCAGACTGACAGGTAACCGTCGCAGAGCAGGACAATGTCGAAATCTCCATCATTATCGATATCGTCTGAACACGAACCGAGAAACTGTGCATCATCATAGATGATTGACGTGAGACTGTACTCAAGAGGTTGTGAGCCAACCAAGGCGTATACGTAGCCGTTACTACATGGAACAACAACATCCTGAACACCATCACTGTTAACATCCCTTATGTGAAATCGTGTTGATAGATCAGGGGAGCCACCTGGACCTGCGTACATTAGTGGTGGCTCGAGATTACCTGCTCCATCATTTAGGAAAAGGGCAAACGAATCAGGATAGAAGCACCTGACCATGATATCACAGTCTCCATCAGAATCCATATCCGTAGACTCGATCCATGCCAAGTTAACTGAGTACTCCTGGCCTTCCGCGAAAGTACCAAGTGTTGAGTTGGTGTATACCGTCATAGTCTCTTGTGATCTGTCACCAACAATTAGCTCAGGGTATTGATCCTGATTAAGCAGGGCAGCAGACAGGCGAATGGCTGTCGGAGGGCTGCCTAAGTTGGCGGTCCAGTCAGGTTCGTCATTGAACACATCTGAGGAGAATGCTGTGTACGGAAGGCAAAGGCTTACTGCCACTAGAAGTAGTAAATGCCTTCTCATTCTATCACCAGAACCTTTCTATTAAGAATTGTTACACTTCCATTATCCATATGGATAACATAGCAACCGAATGGGAGTGAGCCATCATTGGCGGAAAGGCTCAAAGAGAAGCCATCGCCGAATGATGTCTCAATAGTTTCAGCACAGACACATCTGCCGTCTATTGAGTAAAGTCTTGCATTAACAACACTCCCGGTGGAAAGCGAACCGGGAACATTCACTGTGATTCCCGTCCCTGATGCAAGCACTTCTACAGGTTCCAAAGGGACTGTCTGAACTCCAGTCAGACACAGGGTGTTGTTGGATTCATCACATTCCAGATACTCACCAAAGGGATCAGCCACGAAGGTCAGATCCTCCTCCGTGCACTCACAAGGAACTGACAGTCTCAGTTCACTGACACCCTCTCTGAGTTCGATCCTCGACACATCCACCAGGTCTCTGCCAGAGAATACCGCAATCGCCACTGATTCCTGAACAGGGAGTAATGCAGAAGATTCGTGAGCCTCCCCAATGAGACCGGATGTGCGCATCGCGCCATCAGTAATAGCAGCAGAACGCCCATCGGACTCCGGGACCTGAGCAGCATCAAGTTCCTCAGCGTCCGTGCTTGAGGTGCCTGTGACACTGATGGTCACATCGAACAGATTGCGTTCGTTGGCCAGACTGGCAGCACAAGCCCCATCAACGGAGATCAGAGCAACATCACAATCAGTGTCTACTGTTCCCTTGCCAGAGAAGTTGAAGTAGCCTGTTCTCTGGATGTCGTGCTGAAGTGTCGGCCAATCATTTGATGATGCATCAAGGTTCATGTCGAGTGCATACAGTACGCCTGAGTCATCTGCGAAAATCACTTCAAGATCCGAATCTCCATCAAGATTCCCCACAACGGGGGTTGAAGGACATCTGTCCTCCGACCAGTAAGATGAACCCGGAATGAACTCCGGAGATCCGCTGTGATACCTTGAGCCGTGTGTCACAGTAGAGGTGCTTCCGAAAACTGCAAGTCCAGAGCCATCTTCTCCAGCGATGATCATCGGGGACATTGCATAGTCCTCACAGTGCTCATTGTGCGGAACATCTGTAAGAGTGGTCCTGGTGCCATTAGACAGCGTGAGATACTCGATGATCCCTTCATGATAGCTTCCGGACACTATCCATTGATTGACGACATCAAGATCGCTATCGCCATCGACATCACCTATTGCTGGTCCGCCGAAGTTGCCATATGAGTCCTGCGACTGATTAACACCAGTAGCCCAAAGCAAGCTGCCATTGTTCCCTGCGTTCAGGCATACAGTAGCGTAGTATCCATTGGTGGAGTTGTACTCGTCTCGCCCCACTGTGATCAACTTTGTGGTTGAACCTTCTTGCACTACCACCATGAACGACTGACCAAGGTTCCAGTCGTAGTTAGCCGGGAACACGGAACCGACACTCCAAGTGCTATTCTGAGCTGTCTCCGGCTCAATCCAGAGTAGTGATTCTTCTCCGTTACTGATAACCAGTTCTGCATTGCCATCGGAGTCGGTGTCCCCGATCAGAACTGGGGGAGCATATTCGTACTCACCATCTTCAAGTTCATACGGAAAGTTACTGTTAATGTTGTTCCACTGGTTGTTCGAGTACTCCCAGACATACAACCATGAAGAACCTTCACCTGAGTAACTGCCATTAAATGTCCTTAGAACTATCTCAAGGTTTCCTGATCCATCAGCATCGAAGATTACCGGTACAGTTAGATTCTCGTGAATCCTCTGATCACTGTCCTCATCAGCATCAATCTCAGTTCCTGACCAACCGACATATTCAGCCCAGGAGAGGACAACTACAACACCCTTTTTGCCACTTGCTCCAGAATCATAGTCCCAGCCAGAGACAACGATCTCGTCGCGACCTCCGGAAATGGCATCTCCGATAGCTACACCCGAGAACAGGTAGGAAGAGTCATAGATCCTCGTCTTTGATCCATCAAGTTCTATTATATACACGCTGCCAGCAGTAGTTGCCGCTATTACTTCATTGCTACCATCACCATCAATATCCGTGATGGCAGGACCGGTCGCTGTACTGCCGTCAAGGTATACTGGCCAGTACTCCAGTTCATCACATGCGGTAGATGAGCTGATGCTGACAACAGAACTCTCCTGGCCATACTGGCCAAGGAGGGATACGCCAACATCGTACTCAGTTCCAGACGAAAGGTCTTCAACAGTACCATGTCGGAGAGCTGGATCAAGAGCGAACGTAGTGCTTCTTGTCCAACTATTGGCGCCATCAGCTTTACTCCACAGGTACCATCCAGCCTCAGTCCCTGAAGCCGTGTAGTCCCATTCGAAATCAATTGATTCATGATCAGCTCCTAGTATCGCCAGAGAACTTGATGAAGGTGGTTGCACTGCACCCAGGCCAACAATATCTTCGGCCTGAATAGTAATAACTTCTGTTCCCCACCGATGTGAAACCTCAAGGTCGAAGTACGCGGATGAAGTAAGTGGTCTCCAGGGACTTGAGGGATTTCGCAGAGTGGCTGTTATCCCGTCTTCTACACCCTCTCCGCTCCCGGTACTCAAGTCACCGAAGTTTTCAGTAAGGTCACCGGTGAATACTGCTCCACCAGTTGCATTCGTGAACTCGACCTGAACATCCTCCAAGTTCCCAAGACCGGCATTGGTAATGAACATGTCGTCGATATTGATGACAAAGGGATCACCCTGAGTGATCGTCATCGTCCTAATAGGTAGCTCAAGCTCCCCGACCATAACTCTGAAGTCTGCCGGATCATTCCGGCTTCCCTGGTCATAGGAGAATGCAACCTGGAGAATGACAGGATCACTTCCAGCTGTGACCTCATCGTCGATCTGAAGCTCGAAAGCGCCTGCGTAAGTTGTCGGTCCAGCTGTTACCGTACCCAAGGTCTCCGTCATGTCTGTCTGTGACGCGACCTGGTCTGAACCAGACACAATGCTTAGTGTGGCTGAAGCATTGGTGGCAGAGCTCTGTCCCTCGTTGTTGACAACAAGGTCGAACTTGATTGTCTCACCTGGATTGATCGCACCGTCGTCATTGCCCGAAGAACCCGACAGGTCATCATCATCAACGGTAAGTTCATCCAGACAAAGAAGGGCACTGGTGTTCTGATTCACAGTGATTGATGTCGTTGCAGGAAGAAAGTGGACGATTGAGGTGCCTGTTTTCCTCTTTGTCACAGTGGCGGTTATGGTACCTGCACTGGCAACCTGGATATTACTGAAGACTGCATCACCATTCAGGTCTGTGGTTTCGATGGCAAACAGCTCATCTTCCTTGAAAAGGCAGACTTTGGCTCCCCTAAGATCAGTACCCAGTTCTGATACATGAATGGTTGTAGTAAAAGTCCCTGCAGTAACTGTCGAAGGACTAGCGGTTACGGTGGGTCTTATGGGATTGCCCCGCCAGATGAACATCGAGGGATCACCGAACAAGTTGATGAACCGCTCCGAGAAACCAGGGGATTCAGCATTGTTTATCATGTGCATGTACGACTCTCCTAAATAGCGATAGGGTCCAATCCGAACGGTTGAGTTCTCGCTACTGTAGGAGGTGTACTCATACAATGCGTTAGCAAAATGAGTCATATACAGCTCTGGATCATTCCACTGAGACTTGACCGATGAGGCAATACCAGCGATAAGGCCGGAGTCATCGGATGAAAGTAGTCCTCGCTCAACGATGCATTCTGCAGTCTGGAAGTGCCCTGGCCAGCAGCCAGTGGTAAACAGGATTCCTGGAGTGTTGGCGTTATCAAGTTCCTGGATATCACCTTCAGTAATGTATTGTCGATTTGCCAAACCTGCTGCAGATTGAGCGCCAAGTAGGTGTGTATTGCTATGTGCAGAATGAAAAATGAGATTATGTCCATCCTCAAGATTGGACAGCGCAGAAGCTCTTGTTAACTCTGATCCACTCCAAGTGTACGAGCCAGATGTGCCGCTAGCTGGCCAATAGAGTTCTGTTATGGGTTCAAGGTATTGCCCGGACGAACCAGTTTCACTTGATACACCTGCGGATATCAATGACTGATTGATCTGCTCAAGTCTGTAAGCACCCTTTCCATCTTGTGCTGATCCATTGTCGGAATCCCCGATGAACAAAGCTGAACGAGCGAATGATGCTGGTAGAGAGGAAGGATTTTCATACACTTCAAGCTTGTTGATGAAATCAGTCACCTCAGACTCTGTCCTAACTGGTACACGACCGATACAGACATCCATCTTCAGATCAAGATCAGGCTGTTCCCAGTATCCTTGACTGTTAACCCACGACTTACCCGCATCGGGATCGGCATCAGAGTAATACCCATCACTAGGATAGCTTGAATAGCTTCCTGTCGCATTGTCACAGCAAATCCTTGATGGCACTAGCTCATGATCGCCACCAAGGAGTACGACACCAGTACCCCAAAACTCATACGCATCCGTGATGAAGTTCTTGATCTTCTCCTGAGTATCACAACCTTCATACTCTGACTTAATCCAATCAACTGATTTCACAACTGTTATGATACCCTGCATAATTCGGATATCCGCAAGATCTTGCCATTCGTCAGTGAAATCACTCGCCGCAATTATCACGAAATCGACACCATCACCATCCGGTGAGGGAGTATCTGTTATCGTAAGTGGTCCAGTCTGATTCTCAGGTTGACGACGACACATGTCAGCTTCTGATGTGCTGTAGTCATCGGGGTTCTGAACAGAGGCAAGGATACCTTGTACTCTATTATCGTAACTCCATGCAGTTTCAGAGATGGGGACAATAACCTCGAAGGACTTTGAGGAGTAACTGATTGAAACGGTTATGCTAGTAAGAGACAGCAAGAGGCTATCTGCGGGTATGTATCGTAGGGGGGTAGCTCGTATCGATGCAACCCCAACTCCCATCATGCCGCTTTGAGAAAGTACTTCCACTGGTGATAGGGGCCAGTATCCTTCTGCTTCGTAAATGATTGAATCAGGGATTACGAAAGTGCTGTCATCCATGTAAGTGTTCTGAACTGGATAAAGATAGTAGGAGCCCGAAAGCGTATCCCATTGCATTGAGGTAATATCTATTTGCTCTATCTCCATGTCTGCGGGAAGAAGATAGTTCTGAACAAGGTTCGGAATGAGAGGTTCTCCTCCCTCAGCTGCCTCGGGAGTCTGTGGATAGCCCTCGATTGACACTAGATCATATGTCACTGAGTTGACAGTAACCTGTGTTATTGATACATCGGTGGAATCAATGCTTGGATCGAGAGTTATCGCTGAAAATGCAACGGCTGGTTGCTCACACCGGTCAAAGATTC
>NPID01000487.1_pt1 | contig 14363 bp, 12 predicted proteins | sample 8637491 | NCBI WGS metagenome assembly NPID01 (sample SAMN07420843, study PRJNA396082) | bioreactor metagenome | isolation source: sample BA6 brine-fed electro-methanogenic bioreactor BA | place: Japan: Kochi | collected 2016-06-14 | reverse complement strand
ACAACAATTCACAGGAACATCAGGCAATGGTGTTTCTCTGTATGCATACAGCGATAACAACGCCACATATAAACCAAAACCATACAACATCACAGGAACATATGGTGTTGATCTGTATGCAGACAGCGATAACAACATCAATAAACCAAAACCAAAAATAACAACCACAGGAACATACTCTGGTGTTGCTCTGGCTGCATACAGCGATAACAACGCCAGATATAAACCAAAACCAAAAATAACAACCACAGGAACATACTACCAAGGTGTTTATCTGGAGGTATATAGCAAGCTACAACAAACAAAAAAAGAAAAAAGAAAAAAACACACAAAAATCCTCCAAATAAAACCAATCACAAAAAATAATAAAAAATGAGATACAATAGAAAACAGCATTCCATTAAACATTCACATTTAATATAATTAATACAAACTATAAAAAAAGTAATAATTATCTTCATAAAAAATATAATATAAAATAAAAAAATTTTTAAATAAATAAAGAAAAAAGTAGTATCATGTATTTCGAAGGAATAATCATCGGACTTAGTGCCTTTATAATAATAGGAATATTTCATCCAATTGTTATCAAAGGAGAATATCATATAGGTAAAAAAATCTGGCCAATATTTCTAATTGGAGGAATATTATCAATAATAATATCTTTATTTGTAAATAATTTAATACTCTCTGCATTAATAGGAGTCTTAGGATTCACACTACTATGGAGTATCCATGAAATTATAGAACAGGAAAAAAGAGTTGAAAAAGGATGGTTTCCTAAAAAACCAAAATAAAGTTGATTACCTTATAAAATAAACATAAGAACAGTTGAAAGCTAAAGAAGAAATAATAAAAAGCCAAGAAAGGTCAATATATCTTCTTAAATGTCAGAAAAAAATAATTGCTAAAGAATTAGCTAAAATTAATGTTCATTTTCATGATCTTAATGATGAAGAATTTAAAAACCATATCAAGAAAAGAAATATCTAAGATGAAATTATAAATTATATTTCATCATCTAATAATTTTGGATTTCTAGCATTATTTCTAGTTATTACTTTCCTACCTACTTCTTTCTCCAAGCTTTTACGAGCATCTCCAGCAACGCTTCCACCTCTCTTTGCAACATCTTTACTTTCTTTAAATCCTTGAGGACTAAAACCTCTAGATATCTCCGTTGTAGAAGCTTCAGCCAACATATTAAGTACTAATTCAATATTGCTCATGTTGTCTCTGAGATTTTCTTTTTTAATATCTTTGAATTGTTTATATTCTTTTGTTGTCATATCTGACCATGCTTTAGTAATTTCATCAGTTAATAAAGCATATTCTAACCCTTCTTTAACGCCTGACCTATTCCATTCAGCTGTTAAGTCTTTACGAAACTCTATTGTTTTTAATCTTTGTGTTATCCATTCTTCAGAATATCCTTTTTTACGATAGTTACTTATTGCTCTTTCAATAGCTAATTGAGGGTCTGCTATTTCATCAAGTCTTTCATGACCTATTTCTGCAAGCCATCGTTTAAATGGTTCTGCATTAGGAGAGGGTATAGACTGAATAATTCTTAATATTTGTTGTGTATCAGCTACATCTGTTAATCTTAATTTCCCATCTTTTGCAGGGAGTTTCAACCTATCACAAATTGTGATAAGTTCAGCTCCTTCTTCAATAAGTCTTTGTTTTAATGTACTCCAATAGGATGTTGGATTTTTACTCTCACTCAGTACACCAACCACATCTATTACTGAAAAAAACCATTCTTCTTTATCTTCATCCCATACTGCCCTAATTTCCCTATCTTCAAATAGTTTTATGCTGTTTTTCTTTGACATTACATCAAATCCCATTCATAATATTCTTTTTTAAATTTTTAAAGCCTTAATTATAATTTTTTCTTACTTTCTATTTTTTTTATAGCTTTGTCGACTTCTTCTATTCTTTTATCATAGTCTGATTTGTATAGATCATCCTGTATTGGTCTATATTTATTATATTCTTTTTTAGCTATTTTATCAGCTTCTTGTTTACTAATTTTCCCTCTATTATTTAATATTTCAAAATCATTGAGATTTATGTAATTATCTAATAATTCAGACCAATCTTTTAATAATAAAGGTTTTTCTCTTTTTCTATGAGTTTCTACTCTCATTTCTGCAGTCGTCAAGAAACCATCTACTAATCTATCAGCTGTTTTTAATTCATCTTCATTAAGATAATTTTTAGAAATTACTACATCAGAAGCATGGATTTTAGTTTTTGGAGAACCTTCCCATGTTACTAATCCCATGTTCATTTCATTTGAATCTGCTCTTTCAACAATTATCTCAGGAGCTGTTTTACCAGAAACAGCATATATTACTTTATTTTGAACCTTAGCAAAAAAATCTCTTGTTATTTGTAGATTATCATTATAATCATAACTTAATGCATATAAATCAGTTATTTTCTGATAAACTCTTCTCTCAGATACTCTTATTTCCCGTACCCTTTCAAGTAATTTATCAAAATAATCTTTACCAAAACGAGACCCATTTTTTAATAGCTCATCATCTAAAACAAAACCTTTAATCATATATTCTTTTAAAATATTAGTAGACCATATTCTAAATTGTGTTGCTTGTTTAGAGTTGACACGATACCCTACTGATATGATTCCATCAAGATTATACCATTTTTCAGGTCTACCTCCTTTCTTAGAGTTTATTAAGGATTTCTTAATAAACTCTTTTTGACCTTCAAATAGTTTTTTAGAAGATATACTAACTTCATTTTCCTCCAACTCTCCATCCTGAAAAATATTAGTCATATGCATACTAATATTTGCAGAACTTGTTCCAAAAATTTCTGCAACAGTCTTTTGACTTGCCCATAATGTTTCATTACCAATATCTATTAAAAACTGGCCAGTTACAGCACCTTTTATTCCTTTATAAAGTAATGTTTCTGTTAATTGATAATTTTTATTATTCATAATTAACCACTTATCTTAATATCTATTTTTTATAATATTATTTATTTATTCTATGATTATAATCTTTTTTCATAGAGTTATTGAAGAGTAATTATAATAATCTACTATTGATTATATTTGCTATCCAAAATCTTAAAAAAACTGTAATCTTTTCATTGAATCATAAAATTGGAATATTTTTATAAACTCATTGCTTCTTTATTATTTAAGAGAATATCAACAGATTCTTTTATTTTAATAATTTTATTTTCCAAATTGTTATTATTTTTGTTAATTGGAACTTGTTTTTTATCAATTGTTAAATAAGGAATCAATGCTTCATAATTTTTTCTTAAATAGCTATCAAAACTATCTTCATTATCAACAGCATCATAAACTTCAGAATTACTCATATTTGGAGGAACATGGTCAGTGAAAATACTCACAACATCTAATTCACTATATTTATCAGCTTTAACAACAACATTAGTTATATTCTGCCTACAAGTAGTTGAAAATAGCTTCCTAAGATTATGGCCTCGAAATTTGCCATAAAACCCATTTTTATCTTTTCCTAAGTTTAAACTAAGATTTAAACTCTTTAGTATTCTTCTTAACCAATCAGCTGTTAAAAAATCAGAAATTCTTCCGTCACTTCTAAATAGAGGAGATTCTAATTCAACCGAATATCCTTCTTCAATTCTTTCTTTAATATGCTCAAAAATAAAATAAGTACACTCGCCAGAATTGAAAGTAATACAAAGATTCCCGTCTTTTTTAGTCTTCTCTGGGAAGAAATCATAACAAGGAACAATTTCATAAGGATTCATAGATAGCAATTCATCTAAATCTGAGTCATGATTATAGATAGATGTTGCTTCAAGAAAATCTTGAATTGTTAAACTCACAATATCCCCTTCCCGCATACCTGAAGTGACTAGCAAAGAGATTAAAGCTTTATTTCTATTGTTTTTGCAATAATTTAAACTTTTTCTAACATCGTCCCATGAAGGTATATCTTTAATTCTGGTTCTACTAATTGAAGTATTAAATCTTATCATTTTAGGCATTTTTATATCATACTCTTTAAAAAGAGCGCGGAACATTACTATTTTGTGTTTTTTAGTAACTTCAGAATTCTTTTTACTTTCTAAAAAATTATTATATAAAAATTGGTATGAGTTAACTTTTCTCTCAGATAAATCCAATATCTGAGGAATGCCTTCTTCATTATTAAATGCTTGTTCTTCTTTTTTAGCTTCAACTATTAACTGTGAAGGCGTTTTACCAATTAGTTCATAAACTTCTCTAAAAACAACATTATATTTCCTAATGCTTGCTTCACCTAAACCTCTTCTTTGAATCAGCTGCATTAATTTTATATCAGTCTCTGAAAATTTCATTATATTTTACAACCATTTATTTTTTGAGATTGTGAAAAATTGTAATATCAAACCGTTACAATTTGTAACCAGTTCAATAATTAAAAATAGCTGTTAAAGTATATTAGCTACTTAAAATGCTCCGATAAATTGTTAAAGAGCTAAAGAAACTAAAAAAGTAAAAAATAAATAAATAAATGGGGTCACAGGGATTTGAACCCCGATCCTGGGATTTCTCATATCTCAGTACTCCAATTGATCATCATACTGTCAGTTACGCATTTTTTTCTTCAAAAACAACTGAAGTCCCCAAAATATTTTTTTATTTTTTACAATTTTTAGAACTTAAGAAAATTCACAAATATATTAAAATAATAAACAATATAAAACTTTTTAACAAACCTATTTTATATATTTATTATATAAAAACAAGCTATTCATTAAAATATGAAAATAAATTAAAATAATAAAACCCACAAAAAAGTACAATGAAATACCACAAAATAGTACAATAAGAATCCACAAAAAAGTACAAAAAAATAAAAAAAAACAAAAATAACACAAAAAAATAAAAAAAAACAAAATAAAAAAATAACAACTAAAAAAATAAAAAAATAGAATAAAATAGATAAAAAAATAATAAATAATAAAAAATTAATTCTCCAAATGAAAATAAAAGAAAATTAATTCTAATATCATCCCACAGGAACTGAAGATTCAGAAATTCTTCCTTTTGGCATAACATAACTAATAGCTGCACCAACAAGGAATATCAGCGTCAATATATTGAAAATTAATCTCATAGACATACTTATAGTTTCAGAAACAATAGTTGAAGCATCTGCTTGATATTCTGAAGGAATCTTTTCTGGAGTACCAGTCTGCATCTTATCAAAATAGGTAAGAAGCTCACTATGCAACTCATCTTTTGTTAAATTTGTACCTAAATTAGAATCTTCAATAGAAATAGTTAATCCTCCAATGACACCAACAATAAGTAAAACACCAATAAGAGCAGTTCCAATAGAATAACCTAAATTTTTAAATGTATTAAGTAAACCTGCAGCATCTGAATCCTTATTTTTATCAACAGCAGACATAACATAATTAGTTAATTGTGATAAAATCATTCCTACACCAGCACCAAATATTATTGTAGCTGGAATAACACTATATGGACTCATAGTTGCTGAAAAGTCTCCACCTAAAAGCCAGGTCCCTAAAGCAGCAACAATAAAACCTAAACACACGATATATTTAGGATGAATATACTCAGATATTTTAACCCCCATTAATGATAAAACCATTACAGCTATTGATGAAGGAAGTAAAACAACCCCTGTCATAAATGCATCTATATTTGTTACTTGTTGTAAAAACACAGGCATTATAAATAAATATCCGGCTAGTGGAATTTGTTGGAAAACCGAATTTACAATTCCTATAGAAAAAGTTCTATTTTTTAACAAAGTAATATCAGATAAAGGATTTTTATTTGACCTAATTCTTCTTTTTTCCCAGTATAAAAATACAACAAATAGTGCAATACCAATAAACAAGACAATAGGAACAATATCCCATTTAGTAGGATCATTAAAGAGCAATAATCCCATGACAATGATAATAAGAGAAACTACTGATAAAACTGCTCCACCATAATCAAATTCTTTCCATTTAAGAATAGATTCTGAATCTTTAATATAATAGCTATAGAATAGAATTATAATAACGATTAAAAATTCACTTCCAAAAATCATCCTCCAAGAGAGGAAATTAGTGAAAAATCCTCCAAATATAGGGCCTACAGCTGATCCCATAGCAGCTATACCACCCCATATTCCAAATGCTTTAATTTTATCTTTACCTTCGTAACTAACCCCAATAATCGTTGTAGTGGCTGGAAGCATTAAAGCTGCACCAATTCCTTCAAGTATTGCCCATCCTATAAGCAACATCCCAGCATTAGCACTTAATGAAGCTGTAAGAGTTCCTACACCATATATACAAACTCCAACTATAAATGACTTTTTTCTGCCAATTATATCCTGAATTTTACTACCAATAAGCATAAAAGAAGCTATTATTAAAGCATATAAAGCTATTATTGCTTGAATAGTTGTTAAACTAGTATTTAAATCTTTTACAAGGTTTGTTATAGCTACATTCATAGCTGACATATCTAAAACTATAATAAAAATAGCCATACAAGCAACTATTGCAGGTCCCCATTTATTCGTCCCTTTCCTTTTTGTAATGTTCATAAAAACCACATTCAATATTTTAAAATTAAATAAATTCTTATTAAAACCTTATTAAACACATTTTTAAATATACTATTAATTCATAAAATGATTATACATATACTACCAATATATCATGATAAAAAAATAATCTTAAACATAAATAATCTTAAGTATAAATAATCTTAAGTATAAATAATCTTAAGCATAATTATCTTTTATAATAAATTAATTTTAAGCCACCTATCAAGAATTATAAAGTAGTTTTAAGTCTAATTAGTAATTATTATAATAGTAATTAATAATATATAAAGAACTATAATATAAAATTTTACATAATATATTAATAGTTAAATATTCTAGCTAAAACTTATTAATCATGTTAAAAATAATATTATTAATCATTTCCTATTAAAAGAAATTATAAAGTGATAATACCAATAATATTACGTTTAAATTCTAAATCAAAATGTTTTTAATCTTTAATAATGTTTTAAAACTTCTAGTAGTAGCTGTATTATCTAATTTTGACTCAAAATAATTATTATTAAATTTAGTTTTATGATACCCATTTTTACAAACTAAGTAAATTTCTTTTTCAAATATTAAAAATTTATCATCAGAATTAAACTTTTTAGAGTCTTTAATTAAATTTTCAACAAGACTTCTGTTAATTTTATGTTTAAAAATAGTAACATATAATTCATTAATTGCCTCATTATTACTTGAATTATAATTAGAGTTATTATTAAGATTATTATTAAGATTATTGTTATGATTATTGTCAGAATTATTATTAAAAAATGGATTATTATTAATTAAAAAAATAAAGTCTTTTTCATTCATTAAAATAGAGTCAATCAAAAAACCAAAAGAATTATAAATATTTTCAGAAATTTTAGAAGAGATATCAACCATATCATTTTCATTACTTTCAAAAATTACATTACCACTACGAAGATAAGTTTTAATATTTTTAAACCCCATAGCTGAAAATAAGTTTCTCAAATCATCCATAGGAATAATATTATTTTTACCAACATTAATTCCTCTAAGAAAAGCTATGTATTTCATAAACTTTAATTTGTAACTAATCATTAAAGTAATTTAATCTATTAAAGTTTAATCCATTGAAATATTAATATTAATTAATATTATATCAATATTAATATAAAATCAATATAAAATTAAGAAAATAATAACAACCATATTAATTCTTATTATCTAATTTTATTAGTTCGTTTAAAGCACTATCAATATCAAAAGAAGTTGCATAAGGTTTTATATTGTTATTTATTAAATCATCAATTGCACCCGGACCAACATTAGCAACAAGAACTGCTTTAACATCTGAAATTAAATCTATTACCTTACTTCTAGCATTTTGATTATTTCCTTCACCAATACAGGATATACTAGAGTCTCGAGTTTCTAAAAATTTATAAGTTTCATCATCATAGATTTCATAGATCATAAATTTTTCTGCTCTTCCAAAATGTTCATTTACAAATTTACCATCATTACTTGCTACAGCTACTTTATAAGACATTTTACTACCATTAAATTGATTGAATTTTAATAAATTTGATTAAATTTGATTAAATTTGTTTTAATTTGATTGAATTTTAATTTTATAAAAAAAATATTATAAAAAAGGTATTACAAAAAGGTATTACAAAAACCTTATATCAATTAATAAGTATGATATTATATAAATTTAACTATTGTTATATTTTAACTATTTTACTAATTTGCTATTATAATAAACCTAACATAATTAATAAACCTAATAATATAATAAATCTAATATAATTAATATTTCTAATACTTATAATACTTCTTATATTTTTTATATTTCTAATATTTTTTATTTTTAATACTTCCAATGAATATTCTACTTATTCTACATTTTACCATTTATTCTGAATTTTCTACTGCTTTTTCTAGTTCTGAAGATATTAATCCTTCTAAATCTAATAAATCATCTTTTACTTTATTGAATAATTCATAAATTTCTTTTTCATTATTATTAAATTGTTTTGAAGTATTATTATCCTTTGAAGAGCTATCTTTATTTTTTGAAATATCTTTAATAGATAATAAAAAGTCATGTTTATTGATTTTATTATTTAAAGACTTAATTTCAACTTTTAATAAAGTTATAGCTCCATTAATCCTGTGAAAATCATGTTTTTTAGTTTCTTCTTCAATATTGTCTAAAAAATCAGTCCTTAAAAAGCCAATTGGTTTTTTATTTGAAGAATCAAATAAATTTTTAATATCTTCATCTTTATTTTTAATAGATTCTTTTTCAACTTCGAAAAGTTTTAAACATTTTTTTAAGCTAGAAATTACAGATTGCTGCTCTTGAACTTGTTTTTGTTCAAGAACATCTTTATTTAAATCAAGAATATTTTCTATTATTTTCAAAGTCTGTTCATTTATCTTTTTAGTTTCATTCATAATCATAAATGTTTGATTATTAAGCTCCTTTGAATCAATTGAAATTTTAAGTGCTTGTTTATTTAACTCATAAGTCTCATCAGCTGATTGATTCGCAGATTGACTTACTTTTAAAGTAATATATGCAATTATTGCGGTGATTACAGCTGTTATAAGTGGACCCCATTGAATAATTAAATCACTTATAAAACTCATTTTATTCCTCCTAGCTAATAGGCTAAATACTTTATATTATTTATTTTAATTTTAATATATAAATTTCATAGCCATAAATTCATAAATAAAAAATAAGCAAAAATAATAATAACAAGAATAATAAAAAAAATAATAGTAATAATAATAATAGCAGCAAAAATAATATTAAAACTAATAATGATATTAAAAACAGTAATATAAATAATAAAGCATATTACTAAAAATAATAAACATTGTGTAAAAAAATAATACTATTATTTAAAAATAATATTAATAAATCTAATAAATATTAATAAAACAAATAAGAATAAAATAGTTACTATATACTAATATAACAAATAGTTTAACTAAAAACAATTTTCATATTATAGTAAATTATAAATAAATAAGACAACAGATATTAATACATTAAATTTTGGATAAATAATTGATACAAATAATATTGCCACTAGTATAATAAATACAATTATTAAAACATTGAAGTATCAATAGAGGAAATAAAATGTATTAATAAATATCAATTGATTAGATAGAGAAATGCTAAGTTATAATGAAATTATAGTTTAAAGTACTTCCTAGTCATCTAATTAATTATTAATTTTTATTTTTCATTCAATACTAATTTGAACCCTGTTTTGAAGTTATTTGAACTATAGATTATATATTATATTTAATATTATAATTTCAGTTTTAGAAATAATAATATTTTAGTAATAATATAACTATAATAAGTTTTTATATAACTTACTATTTTTCTACTACTCATTTTCAATTTATTTTTAAAATTTTACTTAAAATTCTTTTTTTTATTATTTCTTATTTTTTAAAAAAATTTATAAACATAAGATAAGAGGGGGATTTTATGAAATCAAAACCAGAACATGAAGAAGATGAAATCAAAATGGAAAAAATGATTGGCCTATTTAAAAAGGTAGCTGAAAATCCTGTATCAAATCGACTTCTTCAAAGAACTTTAGGATACTGTGAAAAAGACAAATCAACAAAACTTGAAAGTTCTCTTAATTATTATCTTGAAAAAAAAGATGATGTTTGTAAAAGTTGTAAGCTACTTTCAAAAATAGTAGGATATATAATTGAAAAGGGAGCAGTGAGTTTTAATGTATCTACAGATGAGCTTAAAGAAAAAATGGAGGATGAATACTGGGTGAAAGGATTAGCTAGTGTGATAAAAGGAATAACAATTTTTAAAATAAACAAGCCATTTGTTCCTGGAGCTCCTTTCCAAGTAGTTTGGAATATTACCAAAAAATGTAATATGAAATGTGTTCATTGTTATGAAAGTGCATCAACAAAAGCTAAAGATGAACTCTCAAGGAATCAAGTACTTAATGGAATAGACACAATGGCAAAGTCAGGTGTAACCTCCATAGCTTTTTCTGGAGGAGAACCTTCAATACATCCCCATATAATAGAATTTATAGAAACAGTAGATGATAATGGAATGTTTCCAGCAATTGCAACCAATGGATACATATTTAAAGATGAAAAAAAAGCTGAAAACTTTGTAGATAATGGATTAGGATTTGTTCAAATAAGCCTAGATGGAATAAACCCAAAAACACATGATTCATTTAGAAAAGTCAATGGTGCATGGGAAAGAGCAGTGAAAGCAATTAAAAACTTTGTAGATCTTGGAATTTTTGTAGAAGTATCAACCACAGTAACAGAACATAATATAAAAGAAATACCTGATATGATAAACTTTTTAAAAGAATTAAAAGTAGACTGGTTTATGTTATACAATTTCATACCTACAGGAAATGGAAGTGAAATATCAAGTTTAGATATTTCTCCAGAAAAAAGAGAAAAGCTACTTATGAAAGCATACCAAGAAAATACAGACAAAATGCAAATATTATCAACAGCACCACAATATGCAGCAGTAGCTGAATCTATAAACTCTAAAAGAAATAGATTAAATGGTAATTTTACAAGTTTTGAAGTTAATTCAAATACAAATAATTACAAAAATATCTATGAAAATAATAATAAAAATAACTATGAATATACTAATGAAAATAACTATGAAAATAATAATGAAAATAATAGTGAAAATAGATATGAAGATAATAATGAATATTTAAACTTTAAAAATGAAATATATGATGAAGCAAATAATGAACAAAGTGTTATACCAACTCATTTTTATAATCCTGAATATACAAATCCTATGATAGCCCAACTTGCTGAATTTATAGGAGGATGTGGAGCTGGAAGATTTTACATAAACATTGAACCGAATGGAGATATATATCCTTGTGTATTTTTCCCACATGAAGAAGAAGTAAAGATAGGAAACATAATCTATGATGATTTTGATGAAATGTGGAGAGAAAACCCTCTTTTAAAACAATTGAGAAATAAAGAATTATTAAAAGGAAATTGTGGAAATTGTGAATCTAATAACATTTGTGGAGGTTGCAGAGCTAGAGCATATAATTACTTTAAAGATGTATTAGCTCCAGACCCTGGATGCATAAAAAATGAAAAAGAATGGGAAATTTTAAAAACAAAAATAAGTGAAGAAGAAAAACTAAAAATAAATGAAATAGACCAAGAAAAAATAATTTTAGAACTAAAACATTAAATTTAAATTTAAACATTGGAGTTTAAAAAATGAAAAACACTGATGTGGTTTTAATAAATCCTATGGATAAAACAATCGTTAGAAATGGCTTAGGTCTTAGTGTTCCTCCTTTAAATTTAATGTATCTTGCAGGAGCACTTGAAAAAGCTTCAATAACAGTACAAATATTTGATGATGACCTATATCAAGTCGGTCCTAATGAAGTTAATAGATATATTTCAAAAGTAGATCCAAAAGTAGTTGGTATTACTGCAACAACTGCAACCATAAAAGAATCATTAGTATATATTAAAAATATAAAAAAAATGTTTCCTCATATTTTAACTGTGATAGGAGGACCTCACACAACATTTAGACCAATAGAAACTTTAAAGGAAGAAAAGGGTCTCGATGTTGTTGTTATAGGGGAAGGTGAAGAAACAATAGTAGAACTAGTAGAAGGTTACATTAAAAACCAAGATAGTAATTATAATTCATTTCTATGTAATGTTAAAGGAATAGCATACAGAGATAGAATTAAAAACTTCAAAAAAGATAAAAATAAAAAAGATAGAAATCAGAAAAATGAAATAAAATTAAACGAACCTCGTCCTTTAATAGATAATTTAGATAATATACCTTTTCCTGCAAGACATCTTGTAGATTTTAAATCTTATGAACTTTCAAGCCAGTCTGGAGGAATAATAACAAGTAGAGGATGCCCATTTTCATGTGATTATTGTTCATCATCATTAATAATGGGTAAAAAATTTAGGACTAGAAGCCCTGAAAATGTATTAGATGAATTAGAAGAACTCGTATATAAGTACAAACTTAAAGATATTGCTTTTTTAGATGATATATTTATGTTGAACAAAAAAAGAGCAAATGAAATAGCCAATGAAATTAAAAAAAGAGATTTGGATATAAACTTTGTAGCTTCATCAAGAGTTAATACAATAAATAAACCTCTTTTAGAGTCTCTCAAAAAATCAGGTATGAGTACATTATACTGTGGTGTTGAATCAGGTTCACAAAGAGTTTTGAATCTAATGAAAAAAGGAATCACACTCCAACAAGCAAAAGATGGATTTAAAACAGCAAAAGAAGTTGGAGTTAATATGGTTGGATCTTTTATATTAGGATATCCTGGAGAAACAGCAAAAGAAATGAATGAAACAATTGATTTTTCAATTAAGCTTGATCCTGACTACTGTCAATATTCTATATTAACACCATTTCCAGGAACCCCCATATATAATAAGATGAATAAAGAAGGATTGTTAGAAAGTGAAAAATGGGATGATTACACAGTTTTAAAGTCTGTTATAAATTATGAAAAAATGGGATTAAGTAAAAAGCTTGTAGAAAGAAAACTAGCTAAAGCATACATAAAATTTTATACAAGACCAAAATATCTAATAAAACATAGCTCAATGATAAAAGTTATAATGAAAACAATCTATAGAAGCTATATAAAACCTATAGTTAAAGAAGAAACACCAAAAGGATGGTACAAAAGCATGTGATAATAGATAGATATATAATATAAAATTTTATAAATACAAAACAAAAAAATCCATTTTTATATAATCTATTTTTAATCAATTTAAATTTAATCAATTTAAATATTTTTATTTTTAAATATCATAAATAAACATCAAAGGACTTTTTTTATTTAAACTTTACTTTTAATAAATTTAATTAGTATTAAAACTATTTTTGACTATTACTATTTCTAAATATTAAAAATATTAGCTATTAAAAACTTGATAATAATATGATAGTTAAAGATACTAAGATAATAGTTAAAATTAATCTATCAATATAAGCAATGATAAAACTCTAAAACAAATGAAAATAATACATTAAGAACAAAAAAATAAACAAAAGAATAGTAATTATAAAAGGGTTTGGCAGCAAAATGAAATTCCCATAGAAATCTCCATAGTACACAAACAAAACACGAACAGACTTAACTACCGGGATCGAAACGAGACCGGGTATCACCCCAACGCTATGACCGCCAAAACCCAAAACATGAATAAAAAAAAACGAACAACCAACAAAAAAAAAATAACAACAATAATAATAACAATAATAATAAAATCAACAATAACACACAACTTTCACCCTAAAACTGAATACACCAAACCAAAACACCACAAAAAGAAAAAAAAACAACACCATTCATACAATCCCAATCCACACAAAAAAAGAAAGAAACTAAAAACCACAAATATAGAAAATAAAGCAAGCGAACAATTGGGAGCAGCGGACTAAACAACTCGGAAAAAAAACCTCGAAGCTTACATCCCTACCCCATCAAACAAGTCTTCTACTCACGTTCTAAAAAGCAGTCTATTTTCAGGGAACACCTCAGGCTTAGATGCTTTCAGCCTTTATCATATAGCGCGTAGCTGCCCGGCAATGCCTTATCAGACAACCGGTCGACCAGAGGCGCCGACAACTCGTTCCTCTCGTACTGGAGCCACCTTCCCCTCAGACTACTAACACTTCCATTAGATAGCAACCAACCT
>NPID01004023.1_pt2 | contig 14386 bp, 11 predicted proteins | sample 8637491 | NCBI WGS metagenome assembly NPID01 (sample SAMN07420843, study PRJNA396082) | bioreactor metagenome | isolation source: sample BA6 brine-fed electro-methanogenic bioreactor BA | place: Japan: Kochi | collected 2016-06-14 | reverse complement strand
GCCGATTGCCGAATACTTATTTTATCCCGACAGGGATTGGGGTAAACGGCAAAATCATTCTCCGGCATGGGTTCCTCTATCCCCAGGTTTCCTTTCTTAACCAGTATGCCGATGCTTTCCCTGGTTCCTGTCTCACAATAAAAGCTTCCGTACCATTCCGAAGTAACCGGAACAAGCCAGGCCAGCACCTGAGATGTTTCCCCGTCGAAATCCTCCGAGTCAAGGATGGCATCATTATAAAACCACTGGTAGGTTTCCGACTGGACCACGGCATCAAATTTCACTAAGCTCGCGATTGGTTTGTCGTCGATCAGTTCGATATACTGCTCATTGCTAACATACACATGGGTAAGGTAATTTTTCCATTCGCCGTTGTTGGTGATATTGCCATTAATATAAAGGAAGAGCGACTCACCACCATTATTATTCATGATCACGCCATGGTTGATCACGCTGCCGTTTACAGGAATATGGTAATGCTTTGCTCCTCCGCCATATGAATTAGGCATCAGGGTATCATTGACCGTAAGAGGACCTTCGAAGGATACACTGTCGTCGACAATGACCATTCCGTGCATACCGAGCCCGTTCACGCAGTCAAGGTACTGCAGATATCCTCCTTGAAGCTGTGCATTGTCGAGCACTCCGTTATGCAACCATCCACCCATCGTCAGTGATTTTCCTTTCATGTCGAGGCTGGCCTTGCCCAGGTCGAAGTCCTGCAAGATGGTGATGTCGCTGTTGGCGCGTATGCTGCTGGTTGAATCGAGATCGGAAAAATATGAGTCGAACACCATTCCGCTGGCCTGGGTGATGCTTTGCTCCTGCTCTCCAACCAGCTTAACGTAATAACAGCTCCAATGCCCGTTATTCACAATATCTCCCGTAACAAGGATACTCAGCCTGTCATCATTCTTCAAGTCATCATCATCCCTGATCACCCCGTTGTTGGTCAGGTTTCCCTCGATCATAAGGTTTTGTATCCCTAATCCTCCACCGTATTCATTATTCTCCAGAGTATCTGTCACAGTAATATTTCCGATAAATTTCAAGGTATCGGAGGGGCTCTTGTTTACGGCAAATCTGCCTTCAATAAAGAAGTCTCCTTCAATCGTACCATTGTAGATGAGCGTGCCTGTTGCATCCAGGGAATGGTTTCCCATGTGCAGGGTTGAACCTCCCAGGTTGAAATCCATAACGTTCGTGTTGTTGTTATAGAAAATACAATCGAACTTCAGGTCGCTGTCGGCATAGATATCGCAAGGGGCTGTGCATTCCCATACACCACCAAAGACACTTCCCTGTCCCTGGCTGATATGCTGGTCACTCCCTGTCAGCAGGGTCTTTCCAGGCCTCCAGCTTCCGTCGTCATAAATGTTCCCGTTGATATTCAACTGCAGGAATTCATAGTCATCAGGGATGGTGCCGCAATGTAGGGTGCCATGGTTCACAAAATCATGTGCAACATATAAAATGAAGGTACCCAGCCCGCCACCGTATACCGGGGGCCTCAGGGAACCGCCCTGCTCCACGATCACCCATGCTCCGTAGCTGTGGTATTTCTCATAGCCTTCGACATGGCCTACGATCACGGGGCCGTTGATCACCGCTGTATCGTTTTCGCCGGGTCCGATCCCTCCGACCCATGTGGTTCCGGTGTTCCATTCACCACCGTAAATGGTTGAATGTATCGTTCCTGCATGCAATGATGCATTTATCATAAAAATAGCCGCAATGGCCAGCATGCTGTAAGTAAAGATTTTTTTCATGATTTCTTTGTTTATGGGTTAATATGATTTTCGATTATTTCTTTCAGGTACAAAAGGCTTTTTTCTGATACCGGAACTCTGGAAGCATTGCTTAAAATGATACCATCTTCTGATCGTTCCGGAATTTTACTAATGTGATTTACGTTCACAAGGTGATCCATGTGGACCCGGATAAAACTGCTGTCCTGGAGCTGGTCTTCGATATCGTCGAGGCCTTCCTGCAAGATCACCGAGCGGCCGTTCTCAAGGTAAACTTTGCACATTTCTCCCTCTCCCTCAAAACGGATCACCATCCTGTCTTTGATCAGCAATTCCTTCTTTCCTGCTTTTATCTTCATTTTGAGCAATTTGAAGTATAAATATACATGCAGGGGAATGCAAAAATCCCGTCAGATGATTATCTGCGGGAAAGCAATGATTATTTGCAGGGATCGGACTATTGCATTTGCTCAAAGAAGCTGAAAAGGGCTTCTTTTTTGCGGGTGGATACAGGTATGCAGGACTCATCGTCCATCACCAGGCTGCCCCCTTCTGAGCGGTCGTATCGAAGAATATGTTCCATATTGATAAGATGCGACTGATGGGTCCGGAAGAACCCGGCAGGCTCAAGCAGGTCGGCATAATCTTTAAGGGGTTTTGATACGATCAGGTGCTTATTCCCTTCCAGGTAAAAATGGGTGTAATTTACATCGGCTTCGCAGCGTATAATGTCTTTCACATGGATTATATGGATACTTTCTGCAGTTTTCAGCACGATCTTCTTCAGGGTATCGATATTGCTGAGCAAAGTATCGAGACGGGCCGACATATGGTCCTTTTCAATCGATTCGCCGGTTCGTTCAATGGCAGAGAGCAGGTCGCCGGCCCTGACCGGTTTCATGATATAATCGATAGCACTGTAGCGGAATGCGCGGATGGCATATTCTTCATGCGCCGTGATAAAGATCACCCTGAACGGGATGGTATCGAATCGTTTCAGCAGGTCGAAGCCACTGCCATCAGGCAGGTTTATGTCGAGCAGGACAAGGTCGGGATGCAATTCGTTTATCTTTTCAAAGGCACTTCCCACCGAATGGGCCTCGCCCTTCACTTTCAGTTCTACAGGACTCATTTCAACGATATTTCTGATCGTTTCCCTGGCCCCTGCTTCATCATCAACAATAAGCACTTTTATCATGGCTGATCATGTTAAATTATCTTTTTTAGCGGGACTTCCAGTTGCACTTCCACCCCTGCATTTTGTCCCTGTTCATTTTCCAGGTCAAGGCTGGTAAAACGGAACTTCCTTTTATGCTTTTTAGAGAGGATCTCCAGGCGTTCCCGGGTAATGCTGATCCCCATGGAATGATGTCCGCTTCGTTTCCCCATTTTTGCGGCTTTTTCTCTGCCGATCCCGTTGTCTCTGACCGTTATTAGCAGGCAGTTCGCATCGATCAGTCCATAGCTTATCCAGAGCATCCCTCCCGGTTCACGATGCCGGAGACCATGCTCAACGGCATTTTCAAGAAAGGGTTGGGCAAACATCGGCGGAATGGCCACGCTTTCAGTATCCAATGCTTCATCCAAACTGATCTTATAATCGAAATGCCCCTCGAACCTCAGCTTTTGAAGTTCGAGATATACTTTCATCATTTCCACCTCCCTATCCAGTAAAATAAATTCAGTACGGGAGCTCTCAAGAGTGAAGCGGGTGAGTTCGGCAAAACTGGCCAGGTAGTCACCCGCCTGTACGGCATCTTTCCGGTAAATAAAACTTTGTATGGCGATCAATGAATTGAAGATAAAGTGCGGGTTCATCTGCGACCTCAGGAGTTTTTGCTCAAGTTCGGCCGATTTCTGGATGGTCCTGGCACGATTGCGCTGGAACAAAAGGTATGCGATCAGCAACAGGAGCAACGCTCCGGCTCCTATCACCAGCATCATCCTGTTCCTTTGCAGAATCTTCAGTCGCTGCACTTCCGCTTCCTGCTCAAACAAAGCGATCTGCTGTTCTTTTTTCTCCGTTTCATATTTTACCTGCAGTTCGGCCAGGGCCCTGTACTTTTCCGCGTTGAAAATACTGTCGTTCAAGCGCGAATGCTCACGATAATGCTTCATGGCAGAGCCCGGGTCGCCCCGGAGCATATATATTTCCGACAAGATTTCATTTGAGCGCTTCTCGACCTCGAGGTTTGAGGTTTTCCTGGCCATTTCCAGGCTTTGCCTGCAATAACGTTCTGCTTCTTTGTTCATCTCCATCTGAAGACTCACTTCTCCCATTTTGCAGTATGTTTCAGCCAATTTGCGATAATCATCCTCCCTGACCGAGATCAGTGCAGCTTTTTCATAATATTCCATGGCTTTTGCCGGCTGCCCTTCACCAAGCCAGGTGTCTCCGAACATGATATAGCAGTCGTCCATTTCATGTGTATAACCACTGGCATCATAATAAGTAAGTGCACGCTTATAATATTCCCTGGCGGTTTGCCAATCCGATTCCATGGAATGGATATACCCGATATTCATCAGGCATGCTGCTTCTCTCATCCGGTCCCCGTCTTCGGCGGCCAGGTTCAATGCTTTTTGGTAATATTCCATGGCCTTGGAATAATCTTTCTGCAAGCTGTACACTTCCCCCATATTCTGGTAGCAGGCGGCAATACGGCGTATATGGCCGAGAGGCTCCAGGGTTTTCAGTGCATCAAGGTAGTATTCGGTGGAGATGATCAGGAAGCCTTTTTCCTTATAGGCATTTCCCATATTTACCAGGCAGCTGGCGATCCATGACGTGTCTGTTCCCATCTTTGCATAGTGAAGTGATCGCTCATAATAGCCCAGGGCATCATCCAGTTTCCCCTGATTTTTGAGCACGATACCGATCTCACTGTAACTTTCGCTGAGGAGATCGGGATCGTTTAGTTCCAAAGCCAGGTCAAGCGAAGTCTGAAAGTATTCCAAAGCGAGGGCATAATCGCTTTTAAAGAAATGTTCGATGCCAAATTCAATAAACACCCTCCATTTCAAGCCGGTGTACAATGCTTGCATTTCCGGATCGGGATGTGCTTTGAGGGTTTCCAGATTTTCATTGATGATGAGCAAGGCCTTGCCAAAATAATGCAAGAGCGAATCGGAAGGCCCCTCAATGAATTCATAGCCTTTATTGAAAAAAGCATGGATGCGGGCGGTATCCGGCACGGCTTCATCTTTCTGTAAATCCGCTGCTGAAATAGAATTCACTGAAAGATAAATGATCAATACAAATAAGATATTTGCCAGCTTGATCATACGTTATACGGCACTGCGTTTGCTATTCCCTGGGTTCCCGGCTTTACCCGGGACAATAAGCTTAGCGCAGGGGAAAGAACACCTGCGTTTCCCATTTTGAACTGTCGGGTTCCTGGCTGGGATCCGTAACATATACCTCCCAGGCCACGCCCCGTGGCTCAAGTTTCATCACTTTCATGTATTGTTCAAGGGCTTCGTAAACGCTATTCATGTTTTCATAGGGTCCGTAATACACTCCCCTGACCGCTTTACCACCGGGTGTTTCCGAAGGAACGATCTCTTTGTCACCTTCCAGGGCAATATCCAGGGGCAGCCCGATCTCCATATAGGATCTCCCTTCCGGATCCCAGGAATAGTACATAGAGTAAGGGTGGCCCGCGATGGTGGCCTGGTTCCGCATAACATACATGTAAAGCTTCGGGAAAAAGGTTTCCATAAACGGCTGCATTTCAGCCATGGAAACAGAATCCCTGACGGCAACGGCAGGACCAGCGGTGAGTTCAACCACTTTAATACCGGGGTAGTCCGGAAGGCTTTCGCAAAGTTCTTTTAATTGCTGCAGGCCAATTTCATAATCTTCCCCAAGTTCAGAATCGATCATCAATCCGTAGTAACGGAAAATTGGATTGTAACCAAGTTCACCTTCGGCAGTCCAGGTGACCAGCCATTCATCGCCTTCGGCTTCGAAGTACATGCCCACTTTCATTTTCTGGCTCACACCCTCAAAGCCCAACTCCCATAATATTTTTTCACCGGGAACGATCTCGGTAACCTTCATTTCGCCTTTGCCCATTTCTTCACCGTCCCATTTTTGAACAGACCCGACTTCACAGCTGCCGATAGTCTCGATCACCGCGTTTGAATCCATTTCAGAAGACCAGGGGGTCCACAATTCCCAGTTTTCAAAATCACAGACCATGTCGAAGATCATGCCTTTATCGGCCTTGATCAGGGTGGAACGCTCCACTTTGTATGTCCCTGGCAGGAGATAGGCCACTACGATCAGCAGGGCGATCAGAACGACCAGCCAGATAATTATTCGTTTCAGAATTTTCATGGTTTATTTGTTTTGGTTAATTAGGAGGCTAAAGATAAGAATTCCATGCGGGAAAGTAAAGTGCCGGGAGAATATTCTCTTCGCTTACCCCATAACGGGTACCAGATACCGGATACCAGGTGCCGGGTACCAGATACCGGATACCAGGTACAGGGAACGTACGAATGCCTTTTAGGGTATTCAGTCTGTGGTTAGATACACCAGGCGGATTCCGGGCATGCTGCGTATCTCCGGAGGCACCTGGTCGCTTTCATTGATCAGAACGCTATACCCATTTTCCAGCAATTGCCTGAGCATGTCAATGTCAGGGATATCGGGGTAAACCGTGAGCTCAGTATAGAACATTGCTTCAATAGGATGCGAATAGTTGAACAGCACAGTTTTTGATGGATCCGCCACTTCGAGGACCCTGAGTTCTTTCACCCATTCCGGGTTTCGTTCAGCGGAGCTGAAAGGTTTTACCCTTTCGAAGGAATACCGGATGGGGATGGCGATAAACAGGACAAGAAGGACCATGAAAGCCAGGCGATAGCGGTGATTCTTTCCGAAATCATACACCACGAAAAAGAAACGTGCTGTAAGGATAAACAATGCCGGGGCGGTGAAGAGGATGTAGGCCTGCATTTTGGTGGCCACGGCCGAAAAGAACAACAGGGGAACGAATATCCATGCCCCCAGGGCCAGGAATTTATGATCCAGGGGTTTGCGGAACCATTGCCAGAGGAACCAGAGCAAGGGCAGGTAAAGCAGTTCCCCGTAATTGATCCGCATCGTATCCAGGAAGAAATAAAAGGGCCCGCCCCTGCCTTCGATCACTTCGTGGAGATGCCTGTAATTAAACTCCGATTCCCAGGCAGCTTCCAGGGGAAACTCCATGAAAATGTATACCTGCCAGGGAAGGAAGATCAGGGTGGCCAGGCTGGCCAAAAGGAGAAACTGTAACAGGATCTGTTTCGGTTTAAATGTTTCGGCATGCAGCACCAGCATCAGCCATACGGGCAGGACAATAAGTGCCGGCAGCCATTTCGAAAGGATGGCCGCCCCCAGGCATATCCCGGCCAGGATGTTATAGCCTGTCTTCTGTTTTCGTACAAAAAGAACACTGAAGAAGATGGCCGCCTCAATGAAGAACAGGAAGGCAATATCGACATGATCGCTGGGCACACGGCCTGCCATGAGTTCGATGACCAGACCGTTCACCGAAAAGAAAAATGCGGCCAGGAAACCGCTACGGCGATCAAAAAAATGCTTTCCGATCACGTAGGTAAAATAAACGCCAATGCTCGTAAAGAGAATGGAGGGCAGCCTCAGGGCGATCTCGTTCACACCGAACAACTTCATGCTTCCGGCCATGATCCAGAGCGAAAGAGGCTGTTTATGCAGCCATACGTGGTTGGTGATCCAGCTCCGGTAGTCAAAATCCAGCAATGGCTGTTCATAAAGCATGGGCACCAGGGGATGGTTCATCAGGTTTTTGGCGACCAGTGCATGATAACGCTCATCCCAGGGGTGCAGGAAAAAATCGCAGGCGGCAAAAACCCTCAGGAACAATCCTCCGGCAATAAGCAGCAATACGGCAGGCAGGTACAAATGTTTTTGCTGGTAGCGCCATGCAAGCAGGTACATCAGGCCCGACATTACAACCGCAGCAATACCAAATGCCAGTTCATTCATTCTTTAAGGAGCTTCGTTCGCATTCATTACTTGTCGGCAGGCTTCCATTATGGCTTCCCTGGCGGGGTTCAGATCCATTTCCTTCTCATGAATAAAAATAAGCAGGTAAGGCAACTCCTGCACGCAGTCGATCTGCCTGTCTTTGCGGTCTTTCACGTGAAAGGAACCGCGAAGCGAAAGGGGATCGTGATATTTGCTGCTGTTCATAAAGAACTCGCGAGCCGTATTGTAATGCTCAATACAATCACCGTCGTTTTCGTATCCAAGCAGAAACACTTTCAATCCGGGATAAACGGCCGCGGCCCCTTCCTCTGCACCGAAAACGTCTTTGTAATGGAAGCTGTAAAGGGACGACATTCCCAGGTTTCCCCTGAAATAGATCACTTTTTCGGGATCGGGCATGGCGGCTTCCACACATTTCATGAACGCCGGACGGGGGTAATAACCATCGATCCTCCTGACCAGGCAACCCGAGATGTACTGCAACAGGGTATCGTGTATTTCTTCAAAATAGAAGTACACCATAAAGCGGTTCTTGATAAACTGGGCAAAGCCCTTCCCTTTTCTTCCGGCAACTCCGGCATGAAAGGGTCTTTCCTGCGAAGTTGCCGTCATGGAGTATATGCCCCAGGCAGCTTCGATGCTTCCCATATCATATATTTCAGCCCGGAGTGCCTCTTTGCCCCCGGCATAGATCTCTGCCGAAACCACTTCTACGAAGCCATATTCATGATAAAGTTCGGCTCCGCCATTGATCAGGCTGAACAGATCATCCCCGACATAGTACTCGGGCTGGCCATGAATGCTGATATCGCGGCAGGTGTCGAGATCAAGGATATCGGATATGCTTTGCTGGGAATACAGCAAGATCCCGCTGAAAAGAATGAGGAAGGTGGTCAGGATTTTATGCATGGTTTCTGGCCTCTGGTTACTGGTTTCTGGTTTCTGGTCAGGAGAGTTCTACAATATTGAGATCTTCGATATTGTATTTCCCCAATCCGGCTTCCTGTGCTTTTACCAGGGTGGGAATATCTTCCGGATAGAGGTCGTTGTATGATGCTCCCAGGGAATCCATGGCCACCAGGTTTGTCCCGGCAAAGACCTTGTCGAGTTTGATCATTTCCCCGGGCCCTGATGGTCCGTTGGTCACAATAAATTCCGTGGCATCGCCGATGATCAGATCGGGCTGGCGGAGACGGTTAATGTCCACAATACATTGTGCCAGGAAATCAGGATTGTTTCGCTCGCCCGAGCCCAGGTGGTAAAACACATTGGTTTTGCGGGTGCAATACCCCATGGAATTCTTCATGGCACCGGTATAAAAGGTGCTTGCATGATGCTTGGCAATGAAAATATTGATAAGCACATCGACTTCCTCCAGGGCCTTGATCACCTCCACCTCTTCAAGCGATACAGAGTTGTATATCTTCGGGATCTTTTTCCAGTCTTCTTCATTGAATTCGGCCGGAAAGAGGTTTGAACCCACCTGTGTTACCTTGTCAAAATCAGGCTTCAAATCTTCATAATAAGCGCTTCTTTCCCAGTATTTTTCTTCTACTACCTGCAGGCAGACTACTCCGGAGGCCCCTGACTCAAGGCACATATTTATCGCTGACAGGGATACATCAGGGTTCACGTAGGCACCTTTGGTATCGAAGCCTGAATTGATCAGCACACCAACCTTCGAGCCTTCCGGCACAAAGCGTTTCATCCCGCCCAAAACATCCACCGCTTTGCGGGTATTTTCAAAATAGCCGGTGCCGTTCACAACAGAAATATCAGCGGGCCTTTCAGCCTTTCCCGCCAGGATCTTACATCCCGCCAGGGTACTGCCAAAAAAGGCCACTGCTCCCGTAGCGGCCGTGTTTTTTATAAATGATCTACGATCCATACTTACTCAGGTTTCGGGTACCGGATATCCCGAAAAACGGGATCGGGACCGGGTACCGTGTGTTAAAAACTGCAATAATACGAAACCTTAAAGATACGGATTATCCCGGATTGATCGTTTGCGGGTTTGGGATAATTGGCTGTTGGATACTGGTCACTGGCTGCCGGATACTATTCGCTCGCCAAGGGCTACAGGCATGCTTTTTATTCATCCAACAGGAATCATCCGAACTTTACTTCTTCCTATCTTTTTTCTTCTTCCCCTTTTTACCGTCGTCTTTTCCATCCCTGATCACGATCACTTCCTTTTTGGTGATCACCTCGATGTTCTCTTCTCCGCCATCCGTGGTCAGTACGATCACCTTCACGCTGTCGCCCTCCAGTTCTTCGAGCATAACATCATGCATGAACTCATGTTCACCATCATCTGAGGTCCAGACCATTACTTTCGATTCTCCGTTTTCGCCTTCTTCGATCTCAATTTCGATATTTTTAAGTTTCTCCAGCACTTCCTCATCATCGATCAGCGTTTTCCAGTCCCCGTCGAATTCACCATCAAGGATGATGGTAGTATCAATACTGACATTTCCATCATCATCGGTCTCTACCTTTAACTTGATAACTTTTTTGGTTTCTTTTTCTTCCTGTGCGTAGGTATAGGTCACCAGGAGGAGCGCCAGGAGTGTGAGCAGAAATGCCCTTAACATTGAATAAGTGTGTTTTTTCATCTTCTTTTTCGTTTGGTTATACAATTTCAGACAAAGCTATAGCAGCAGTCCCTGCGCAATGGTTATGGCCTGGTTAAAAAAGGTTAAGGAAAGGTTAAAGTTATTATATTCAAGCCATTATTTAATAATTTTGATGCCATGAACAGGCGGTTATTCGGTTTTGTATTGCTATTAATGGGAATTTCCCTGGCGGGGATCATTCTGCTTCAGCTGTTCTGGATAAGCAATGCCATCCATCTGCGTGAAGAACATTTTGACCGTAATGTGAACCTTGCCCTGAGGGAAACCGTGAATAAGCTGGAGTCGCATGAGAACATCCTCTTGCTGAACGATCGTTTTACCAGTTTCAACAAAGGGAGCATGCGCACCGACAGTACGGAAGATGTATTTATCTTGAGCAGAGATTCCGCCGAAATTCACAATTATAATTACACCATCGATACCGATGGGTCGTCCAGTGTGGTAATCAGCATGTGGAATGGAAAAGACGATAATGAAGTGGTGGAGTACAAGCATGAAGTGAGGATCGACAGCCTCAGGCAAACGGTATCACGTGTAAAGGCCATGGTCGGCATCGACAGCCTGAGCAAGATGATCACCCACGACATGGTTTTTGTCAGCAGTGAGGGCGACACCGTGATCGAAGGTCCGGAAAACGGCTACCTGATCGTAAAAAGGGCGAGGGACCTTGAAGAGGCATTCATACAAATGGCCTACGAGATCGAAACAGAGGCAGTACCCATACAGGAAAGGATAGATCCGGGCCTTATCCCTGAAGTCATGGCCGTGGAACTTTTTAACCGCGATATCCACTCCGGTTTTGAGTTTGCCGTAATGAAACTGGATACGGCCAAAAGCTTTCCGATCAAGTCCACGGGATTCAATACCGGTGAAGGCAAGCACAAATACATGGTGAGCTTGTTTCCCAATGAGTTGGTGGATGAATCCTATTTCCTGGTGGCGGTATTCCCCGATAGAAACATGCATGTGCTGAGGTCGATGGCCTGGGTTTTAGCAGCCTCCCTCCTGCTTACGCTGGTCATCCTGGCCACCTTTGGCATCACCATATTCATGATACTGCGCCAGAAAAAACTTTCCGATATTAAATCGGACTTCATCAACAACATGACGCATGAGTTTAAGACACCCATCGCAACCATCTCTCTTGCAGTTGATTCCATCGACAATCCACGCATTATCCAGGAAGAAAAAGAGGTGAAATACTATACCGGGATCATCCGGGAGGAAAACCGTCGGATGAACACACAGGTGGAGAATGTGCTTCGGATGTCGCTGCTCGACAAGCACGACCTCGAGTTTAATCCTGCGGAAGTGGACATTCATGAACTCATACGCCTGGCCATGGGCAAGGTAGACCTTTTGCTGAAGGAGCGGAAAGGCGAGATCGTTTTTGAGCCGGAGGCGGAAAACAGTATTTTTCCCATCGACCCTGATCATTTTACGAATGCCATGCTTAATCTGCTCGACAACGCCATTAAATATACGGAAAAAGATCCTCTCATCAGGATCACTACCCGCAACGACCGCAGCGGTATCCTGATCAGTATTAACGATAATGGCATCGGTATGAGCCGGGATGTGCAGAAGCGGATCTTCGAAAAGTTTTATCGCCAGAGCAGCGGCAACATACACAATATAAAAGGTTTTGGCCTTGGACTAAGTTATGTTAAGGCCATCGTGGATGCCTTTGGCGGCAGCATAAGCGTGAAGAGTGAAACCGGGAAAGGAAGCACTTTCGAATTATTTATACCAGGCAAATGAGTGAGAAACTGAACATATTTATGGTGGAGGATGACCGGAATTTCGGTGCGGTGATGCGTTCCTACCTGAACATCCATGACTATGAAGTAAGCTGGGCCGAGGACGGGGCTGATGCCATGACATTATTCGAAAGCCAGGAGTTCGACCTCTGCATCCTCGATGTCATGCTTCCCCATGTAGATGGATTTACCATCGCAAGGGAGATCAGGAAGAGGGACGAATCCATTCCTATCATCTTTCTTACGGCTAAAACACTTAAAAAAGATATCCTGGAAGGATTCCGCATCGGGGCTGACGACTACATCACCAAACCCTTCGACTCTGAGATCCTGCTGCTAAAGATCAAGGCCATTATGAAACGGAACCGGAACATGGCCTCCGAATCAGAGCAGGAATTGTACCGTATCGGGAAGTATGTATTCAATTCGGCTACCCGGGTGATCCATTCCGACGATGAGGAACACCGTATGAGCCCGAAAGAATCGGAATTGCTCAAGCTGCTGTGCATCTATATGAATAAGGTTTTGCCCCGCGATGAGGCCCTGAATTCCATCTGGGGCGAAGAAAGTTATTTCACCACCCGAAGTATGGATGTGTTCATCAGCAAACTCCGGAAATATCTGAAAGGAGATGCTTCTGTGGCGATCGAAACCGTGCATGGAAGCGGATATATACTGAAATCTGATAATTGATGTAGTTCAGAAGCAGATCATCCTTTCCTGGCGGGTTTTATAAGCCAGGTACTCAAAACAGCAACCGATAATACGACAATAAAGGTCATGATGCGCGATGTAATGACTTCATCGTAGCCGCTGGTAATCCAGAAAATGGTAAATGCCACCCCACTCACAATGGTTAAAATGGCCGCACGTCCGTGGAATTTTTTCCAGAACAAAGTAAGCAGTATGACTACGGAAAAGTTTGCCCCTACCCCGGCCCAGACCCAGCCCACCAGTTCGAAGATAAGATCAGAGGGTACCACGTAGGCGATGATCAGGGCCAGTTCGGCCAGCAGGGCGGTGATCGCCCTGGAAAAGAGCAGGTCGTTTTTGCCCTTCTTCCCCTTGAATGATGGTTTGATGATATTTTCCGATAGTTCCGTGGCCGAGAGGATCAGCAGGCTGTCGGCGGTAGAGATCATGGCCGCAATGGCCCCGGTGATCAGGATGGCGGCAATGGCCGGCGGGAAGATCTCCAGCAGCACGGCCGGCATCACGGTTTCGCGGTCGCTGAGCCCGTCCGGACCGAAGATCGCGATCCCGATCCATCCGAGGGCCAGGGCCCCGATATAGGCTACTACGGTCCAGGCGATGCCGATATTCCGGGCTTTTTTTGCCTGTCTGGGACTTTTTATGGCCATGAAACGCATACTGAGCTGGGGTTGTCCGCCCAGGTATCCGAAGAACCAGGAAAAGCCGCCGGCGATCACCACACCGACGCTGAAGCCCGATGCCGCCTGTATCATGGAATTATATTCAGGCCCGGCAGCATCCAGGGCGGCGGGAATGCTCTGGGCAAAAAGTTCGGGATGGTTCCCGAGGTAGATCAGCCCGACGATCGGCCCCGCCACAAGGGTAATGATCATCACCACGGCCTGGATCACATCGGTATACACCACACTCCTGAAACCTCCGTATATCGTGTAGGGAACGATCACGGCTGCAGTGATCACCATGGCCAGGTCGCGGTCGAGGCCGAACATGGTGTTCAGGGTTTTTCCTCCCCCGAGGAATTGCGCTCCTACATACAGGAAGAAAAAGAAAACGATGGTCGAACTCCCGATCAGCCGGATCCAGCGGCCCGATTCCGAATGGCGTTTGGCAATATATTCGGTAAAGGTATTGGCATTGTATTTCTCTGCTTCATCGCGCAGCCGCCAGGCCAGCAGTGCCCAGGCGGTGATGATACCGGCCACGCAGCCTAAGGCAGTCCAGACCTCCGTAAGCCCTGTGGCATAGGCAGCTCCCGGCAGCCCCAGCAGCGCCCAGGAAGATTCGCCCGTAGCGCGTTCCGACAGGGCTGCAGCCCATCCCGGCAGCTTACGCCCCGCTATGGCATAATCGGCATTGTTCTTCACTTTCCGGCCCTGGTAAAGGCCCCATAGGATCAGTAGCGAAAGATAGGCGACCATCACGCCCAGCATGAGGCTAGTGCTGTATTCCATACCGCAAATATATTTAAGTTTTTTTTCTGGTTACTGGTTGCTGGTCCCGATAAGACGC
>NPID01000607.1_pt2 | contig 14395 bp, 15 predicted proteins | sample 8637491 | NCBI WGS metagenome assembly NPID01 (sample SAMN07420843, study PRJNA396082) | bioreactor metagenome | isolation source: sample BA6 brine-fed electro-methanogenic bioreactor BA | place: Japan: Kochi | collected 2016-06-14 | reverse complement strand
CGGCTCCGAAGAAGGCGGCACCGAAGAAGGCGGCTCCGAAGAAGACCGCGACCGGGGAACGGCTCCGCGCCTCCCTGCAGCGCGCCGCGGCGCGTGAGCGGGCCGCGAAGGAGCGGATGAAGGAGATCCGACGCGCGGCCACCGAGAAGGAGCGGGCGCTCAGGCAGAAGATTCGCGACCTGACCACGGAGTTCCGCAACCAGCTCAAGTCCGCGGAGCAGGCTGCCTATCAGAAAGCCCGCGAGGCGCTGGAGCGGGAGACGGCCCGCAAGAACGCCTCCCGGCAGAGGATGCTGGCCCAGGCCGAGGCGGCCTTCGAACGTCAATACGCGCGCAAGCAGAAGAAGCCGGCGACGACCCGATCAACCCGCCGACGCAGGGCGAAGACCTGACCCCCGGGTGAGTCGCCGATCAAGGCCCGGCCGGAGGCGGGACCGGCAAGCGCCGTCCCGGCCGGGGCGGCGCCGGGACTGTCCATGAATCCGTGTTTTCCACTCCCGCGATACCCGTTCCCCGGTCCGGATGCCGCCGTAGCCCCGCTTTTTCCCCTGTCTGCCCAGACACCTCGGCGTTGCGGTTCCGTATCCGCACGAATCACCATCCGCCGGTTGACATGTGGCAGCTTTTTGCACATCCCGCCCCGAACCGTCATGGAACGGTCACGCATCGGAATCGGGCCCCCGGGGTTTGATGATAATGCGAGTGTAACTTGTTGATTTCTGTCTGAACCATTCGGTCGGTCAAATTTTGACCAATTTGTTGCGGCCGACCGGCTGACGGGCAGTTGCGTCATGTTTCCGCAAGGCATCCACAAAGTTATCCACAGGATTTGTGGACAACAGCGATGTGTGCGGTGAAAGGCGTTGCCGGCAGTGGCCTGCCGCGCATCCGGGGGTGCTGCCGGCGTACCCGGAAAGTGTGCGACCCCGACATTCCGGCGCCGGCGCAAACGGCAGCCGGGCAGCGGGCGAGCCGCGATCCGGTCAGCGGTTCCATTCCCTGACGTAGCGAATGATGAGCTCTGCCACCGCCTCCGGTTCGTTGATGGAGAGGCTGGGGATGGAGGGGGGCGGATCGATCACCCCGTCGTGGGCGATGGCGATGATGGAGTCGTCGTCGGGGTAGAGCAGCGGCTTGCCCAGCACGGGGCGGTGCAGTTCGATCTTGGGGAAGCGCAGGTGGCGGAATCCTTCCACCAGCACCAGGTCGAGCCGGCCGAGATCCAGTTGCCCGATGAGCGCATCGAGCGCCGGGTCGCTGCCGCACTCGGGAGTCTCCCGGATGAGCGCCCAGCGGTGGCGCGAGGCCACCAGCACCTGGCCGGCGCCCGCCTGGCGCAACTCGTAGCTGTCCTTGCCCGGATGGTCGATGTCGAAGTGGTGATGGGCGTGCTTCACCAGACCCACCCGCAGTCCCGCCGCGCGCAGGCGGGGCAGCACGGCGCACAGCAGCGTGGTCTTGCCCGTGCCGCTCCAGGCGGCGAAGCCCAACAGCGGCACGGGGGCGTCGAGATCACTCATGTGGTAGCCGTTTCCTCGGTCGTGTGGTGAGCCGCCAGGCGATCGTCGTCGGCGGGTGCATTGAGATTCCCGAAGGCGGCCGGGCAGTCGGAGAAATCGGCCTGCGCGGGCTGCTGCGAATCCAGCCAGCGGTAGACGGCCCGACCGCCGCCGGCGAGAAAGGCGTCAAGGTCGACCAGCAACTCCCGCCGCAGCAGGAGGAACAGTGGCTGCAGGCGCGCGCCGTCGTGGGCGACGGCAAGGGGGCGGTGTTGTGCCGCGCAGGCCGCCAGGAGGCGCTCCGCCAGGTCGGTGGGCAGGTGTGGCGTGTCACAGGGGGTGACCAGCAGCCACCGGGTCCCCGCCATGGCGCCGGCGCTGGCGATGCCTGCCAGCGGGCCGGGGAAATCGGGCGTGGCATCGGCGACGACCGGGTAGCCCAGGCCGGCATAGCGCTCACGGTTGCGGTTGGCGCTGATGACGATGGTCTCCACCTGGGGCCGCAGGCGGTCCACCACGTGCGCCACCAGTGGGCGCTCCGCCAGCGCCACCAGCCCCTTGTCGCGGCCGCCCATGCGGGTGCCGCGCCCGCCGGCGAGGATGATGCCCGTGATGTCGCATGTAGCCATGGTGTTGATTTTACATTGCCCTGCAGGGTGTAGAGAGGCAACATTCTAACCAGAGCGGACCGCTGTAGCGACGTTGCCGGCGGTCACCCGGTGAAGCACCGATGGCGGGTGACCACGGCGGCCTTACAACAATACAACACGAAGCGGGGCGGGCATGGGCCAGGAGATCAGTACGAGCCGGTTCCGGCGCCAGGATTTCGAGCAGTTCGGGACCCGGCTCGCCGAGGAGACGGTGCTGCTCGGGACATGGTTCCGGGAGGCGCGTTTCGACACCACCGGTTGCGTGGCGGGATTCGAGCTGGAGGCGTGGCTGGTGAGCGCCGACGGACGGCCCGCGGCCATGAATGCCGAGTACCTCGATGCGCTCGGCAGCCCGCTGGTGGTTCCCGAACTCTCCGTCTACAACGTCGAAATCAATACCCGTCAGCGGCCGCTGGAGGGCGCGGCGCTGGGGCGGATGCGCGATTCCCTCGACGCCATCTGGGCCCGGTGCAACGAGGTCGCGTCCCGCTTCGGCTCCAGGCTGGCCATGATTGGCACCCTGCCCAGCCTGCGCGAGGAGGATCTCGGGCTGCACAGCATGTCCCCCCTGCAGCGCTACCGCGCCCTCAACGAGCAGGTGCTGCGGCTGCGCCAGGGACGGCCCCTGGAACTGGAGGTGCGCGGCGCGGAACTGCTCCGCATCCGCCAGCCCGATGTGATGCTGGAAGCGGCCACCACCTCTTTCCAGCTCCATCTGCAGACCCCGGAAGCGTCCGCCGCGCGCCTGTTCAACGCCTCGGTGGTGGCCGCCGCGCCCACCGTGGCGGTGGCTGCTAACTCGCCGTTCCTGTTCGGCCGCGAACTGTGGCAGGAAACCCGCGTACCGGTATTCGAGCAGGCGGTGGCGGTGGGCGGGGAGGAGGCCGGCGGCGGTCCCAACCCGCGGGTCACCTTCGGCAGCGGCTATGTGCGCGAGAGCCTGTTCGAGTTGTTCGCCGAGAACCGGGACTGCTACCCTGTGCTCCTGCCCATGTGCGAGTCCGAGCCGCCCGAGCGGCTCTACCACCTGCGGCTCCACAATGGCACCATCTGGCGCTGGATCCGGCCGCTCATCGGCTTCGACGGGGACGGCACGCCGCACCTGCGCATCGAGCACCGGGTCATCCCCGCCGGTCCGAGCGTTCCGGACGCCATCGCCAACGCCGCCTTCTACTACGGCCTGGCGCAGGCGCTCGCCGCCGCGCCCGAACCGCCCGAGGCGCGCATCGATTTCCAGACGGCGCGGGAGAACTTCTACGCCGCCGCCCGCTACGGTCTGGCCGCCCAGGTGCGCTGGCTCGACGGGCGCGAGGTGCCGCTGCGCGCCCTGGTGCTGGAAACGCTTCTGCCGCTCGCCCGCAAGGGCCTGCAGCGGCTCGACATCGACCCCGGTGACACGGACGAGTGCCTGGATATCATCGAGGCCCGCACCCGCACCGGGCGCACGGGCGCCCAGTGGCAGCTCGACTATGTCGCCCGCCATGGACGCGACATGGAGGCCCTCACCCTGGCCTACCTCGAGCACCAGCAGCAGGGACTGCCCGTGCATGAATGGGGAGTTTTATGCTGAACGTCATCGACCAGCTGCCGCCGGGGCTGCTGGATGTGGATCCGCTCGATCTGCATCGCGTGCTCGACGGCCCGACCCTGATCCATCTTCCCGGGCGCCGGGAACAGCCGCTGTTCATCTCCACCCTGCTGCACGGCAACGAGGTCAGCGGCCTGCTGGCCCTGCAGGCGCTGCTGCGCCGCTACGTGGGGGTGGAGTTGCCGCGGGCGCTGTCGGTTTTCATCGGCAACGTCGCCGCCGCCCGCGACGGGCTCCGTCACCTGCCCGGACAGCCCGACTTCAACCGCATCTGGAAGCCCGGTCCCACCCCGGAGCACGCCATGGCCCGCCGGGTTGTCGAGGAGATGCGTCCGCGCCGCCCTTTTGTCAGCGTCGACGTGCACAACAACACCGGGGTCAATCCCCACTACGGCTGCGTCAACCACCTGGACCACCGGTTCCTGCACCTGGCGGCGCTGTTCGGCCGTACCGTGGTCTATTTCACCCAGCCGGACACGGTGCAGTCGCGGGCCTTCGCCGAATTGTGCCCGGCGGTGACCCTGGAGTGCGGCAAGTCCCGCGACCCCCTGGGGGTGGAGCGGGCCACCGACTTTCTCGATGCCTGCCTGCACCTGGCGGCCCTGCCCGAGCACCCGGTGGCGGCCCATGACCTCGACCTGTTCCACACCGTGGCCCGGGTGGAGGTGGAACAGGGGCTGCGCTTCGGTTTCGGCGAGTGCGGGGAGTCCCTCTGCTTCCCGGGGGACATGGACCACCTGAATTTCCGTGAACTGCCGGCCGACACGGTGCTCGCCACCCGGCCCGAAGGGACCCGGGGGACGGGCCTCGTCGCCGTGGACGAGGCGGGGCGCAATGTGACCGCCCGCTACTTCGGCCTGGCCCAGGGCCAGGTCCGGCTGCTGCGCCCGCTCATGCCCTCGATGCTGACCCTCGACGCCACCGTGATCCGCCAGGACTGCCTCTGCTACGTCATGGAGCGCATCGACCCGGTCCAGGCCGCCGCCTCGGCCTGAGCCGCCCGGGACGTCCGCTCACCCAGCGGCCACGGAGCGGGGGACACGGCCATGCCCGCGCCCCGGTGAACCGCTGCGGGGACGTTGCCGGGGTGCAGGCGGGTATGCCCGGGAGACGGCCTCCGGTTGTCCGTTGCGGAATCCGCGCCGGCCCTGCCATGACCCGCACATCTCTCTGCGCCCTCTGTGTCCTCTGCGGCAGTCCGCAGGGTCCCGGTAATCGGTCAGGTGGCGGCCCCGGGGCGTCGCGGTTAAAATGATCCGCTTTCCTCTCCGCTTGCGACGACCCGATACCATCATGACCACTGTCACCCGCTTCGCGCCCAGTCCCACCGGCTACCTCCATGTCGGCGGCGCGAGAACCGCCCTCTTTTCCTGGCTCCATGCCCGCAAGCACGGCGGCCGGTTCGTCCTGCGCATCGAGGACACCGACCTGGAGCGCTCCACCATCGAGTCGGTGAACGCCATACTCGAGGGAATGACCTGGCTGGGGCTCGACTACGACGAGGGCCCCTTCTACCAGACCCATCGCTTCGGCGAGTACCGGGCGGTGGTGGACAAGCTGCTGGCGGAGGACAAGGCCTACAGGTGCTACTGCTCCAGGGAGCGTCTCGAGGCGCTGCGCGAGGAGCAGATGGCCAACAAGCTCAAGCCGCGCTACGACGGCCACTGCCGCCATCGCACCGACCATCCCGAGGGCCAGCCCTACGTGGTGCGCCTGAGGAACCCCCAGGACGGGGTGGTGGAGTTCGACGATCTCATCCGCGGTCGCATCACCATCAGCAACGACGAACTGGACGACCTGATCCTGCTGCGCAGCGACGGCAGCCCCACCTACAACCTGACGGTGGTGGTGGACGACGCCGACATGGGCATCACCCACGTCATCCGCGGTGACGACCACATCAACAACACCCCGCGCCAGATCAACATCCTGCGCGCCATGGGCCGGGACACGCCCAGCTACGCCCACGTGCCCATGATCCTGGGTCCGGACGGCTCGCGCCTGTCCAAGCGCCACGGCGCGGTCAGCGTCATGCAGTTCCGCGACGACGGCTATCTGCCGGAGGCGCTCATCAACTACCTGGCCCGGCTCGGCTGGTCCCATGGGGACCAGGAGATCTTCTCCCTCGACGAGCTGATCCAGAAGTTCGACGTCACCGATGTCAACAAGGCCGCCTCCAGCTTCAACATGGAGAAGCTGCAGTGGCTCAACCAGCACTACATCAAGAACGACGACCCGGCGCGCATCGCCCACCTGCTGAGCCCCCACATCGGGGCGCTGGGCATCGATCCCTGCGAGGGCCCGGCGCTCATCGAGGTGGTCAAGGCCATGCAGGAGCGGGCCAAGACCCTGGTGGAGATGGCCGAGCTGAGCGCCTTCTTCTACCGTGACTTCGAGGACTACGACGAGACCTCGGCGAAGAAGCACCTGCGCCCCGTGGCCCTGGAGCCGCTGGAGCGGGTCCGCGCCGCCCTCGCAGCCCTGCCCGAGTGGACCCCCGAGGCCATCCATGGCTGCGTGGCGGAGGTCTCCGCGGCCCTGGAACTCGGCATGGGGAAGGTGGCCCAGCCGCTGCGGGTCGCCGTCGTGGGCCGTGCCGCCTCGCCCGGCATCGACGTCACCCTCCACCTGGTGGGCCGGGAGGCGACCCTGCGCCGCGTCGACCGCGCCATCGGCTTCGTCAAGGGCCGCGCCGCCGAGGTGGGCAACTGAATCGATTGACCGCAGATTGACATGGATTGACGTGGATTGATTGGAGGCAGCGGGTGTCTGAGGGAAGGGAGAGGCCCTCCGCGTTGCGGTTTTTGCGCATGGCGCCGAATGGCCCCCTGACGAATCCACGCCAATCAACGCAAATCTGCGGTTGAAACAATCAAATGGAACCCCGGTCACCATGGCTGCCAACGAATCCGAAAAGAAGAGCAACTTCATCCGCCAGATCATCGACGCCGACCTGGCCGCGGGCCGGGTGCCGGGGGGCGTGGTGCACACCCGTTTCCCGCCGGAGCCCAACGGCTATCTCCACATCGGCCACGCCAAGTCCATCGTGCTCAACTTCGGCATCGCGCGGGACTACGGGGGCAAGTGCAACCTGCGCTTCGACGACACCAATCCCCACAAGGAGAACATCGAGTTCGTCGAGTCCATCAAGGAGGACGTGCGCTGGCTGGGCTATGACTGGGAGGGGCGCCTCTACTATGCCTCCGACTACTTCGAGAAGCTCTACGACTTCGCCGTGGAGCTGATCGGGAAGGGGCTGGCCTACGTCTGCGATCTCGACGCCGAGTCGATGCGCGCCCACCGCGGGACCCTCACCGAGCCGGGGAAGGAGAGTCCCTACCGCAACCGCGGCGTGGAGGAGAACCTGGATCTCTTCCGGCGCATGCGGGCCGGCGAGTTCCCGGACGGCAGCCGCACCCTGCGGGCGAAGATCGACATGGCCTCGCCCAACCTGAACCTGCGCGACCCGGTGCTCTACCGGATCCGCCACGGGGTGATTCACCACCAGACCGGCGCCGAGTGGTGCATCTACCCCATGTACGACTACACCCATCCGCTGTCCGACGCCATCGAGGGGATTACCCACTCCATCTGCACCCTGGAGTTCGAGGATCACCGCCCCCTCTACGACTGGGCGGTGGAGCACGTCAGCGCCCCGGCGCGCCCGCGCCAGTACGAGTTCGCCCGCCTCAACCTCCAGTACACGGTGATGAGCAAGCGCAAGCTCACCCGCCTGGTGCAGGAGGGCTTCGTCAGCGGCTGGGACGACCCGCGCATGCCCACCATCGCCGGCCTGCGCCGGCGCGGCTACACGCCGGCTGCGGTGCGCGATTTCTGCGAGCGCATCGGCGTCACCAAGTCCGACAGCACCACCGAGATGGGCGTGCTGGAGAACAGCGTGCGCGAGGACCTCGACCGCAGCGCCCCCCGGCGCATGGCCGTGCTGCGCCCGCTCAAGGTGGTCCTCACCAACTACCTGGCCCTGGCCGAGGAGTGGCTGGAAGCCGCCAACCACCCCAAGGATCCTGCCTTCGGCAGCCGCAGGATCCCCTTCTCCGCCGAGATCTGGATCGACCGTGACGACTTTCGCGAGGAGGCGCCCAGGAGCTACAAGCGCCTGGTGAAGGGGGACGCGGTCCGTCTGCGCAACGCCTACGTCATCCGCTGCGACGAGGTGGTGAGGGAGCACAACGGCGAGATTTCCGAACTGCGCTGCACCTGCTTCCCCGAGAGCCTGGAGGGCAACCCCGAGGGCATCAAGCCCCGCGGCGTCATCCACTGGGTCTCCGCCCGGCACGCCGTCGACGCCGAGGTGCGCCTCTACGATCGGCTCTTCAGTCAACCCTTCCCGGGCAAGGGGGCGGAGGACTTCATCGAGCACCTCAACCCGGTCTCACTCCAGGTCCTCACCGGTTGCAAGCTCGAGCCCGTGCTCGCCGGCGCCGGGGCCGGCGACCGCTTCCAGTTCGAGCGCGAAGGCTACTTCTGCGTCGACAGCCGGGACAGCAGTGAGGGTGGCCTGGTATTCAACCGGACCGTCACGCTGCGGGACTCCTGGGCCAAGCAGGAGGGACGCTAGGGTAGTTGCCGGTTGCCGGTTGCCGGTTGCCGGTTGCCGGTTGCCGGTTGCCGGTTGCCGAATCATTGCAAACCATTGTCACCGGCGTTTGCCGCCGCAGCCCCTGTCTGCCATATAGGGAGCGTACCGGTCCCGGTAGCGGGGGTGAGCGGATGGCCGGGCGGTTCCCGAAGATTCCAGGCGGGTGGACGACCATGCATATCCGGAAGGCGACCAGGGCGGACTGCCGTACGCTCGCGGAGCTGGCGCAAGCGGCGGGCTGCTCCCTGGCGAGCATCGAGGTGTTCGAGCAGAACCAGGGCGCCCTCCGGCTCTACGAACGCCTCGGCTACCGGGTCGTCGAGCGGCGCGCCGTCGTGCCCCACCCGTGCCATCCCTATACGGGCGACCTCGTCCTGCTGACCCGGGCCGTGGCCTGACGCCGATGCCCAGATTCCCCGAATCCCGCGACGCCTGGCGTACGGAAGCCTTCGCGCAGACGCTGTGCCGGGAAATTGCGTGCCTCGGCCCCGCCGGTCTGCCGCTTGCGGAGCTGAGTCCCCGTGGCGGTTATGCCGATTTCGGCGCTGTCACGGCGACGGTCCTGGGCGCTGTGGAGGAGGGGGACTCCATCCGGGTCAACGTCGGCCTGTTCTACACCGAAACCGTGGGGAACTGCGGCTGCGGGGACGAGCCGATGGTGGAGAACGGCTACTGCGAGCTGCGGCTCCGTATTCGCAAGGCGACCGCCGAGGCGGCGTTCGAGGCCATGCCATGAGACGACTGCTGCTGCTGGTCCTGCTGGGGCTTGCCCTCTACCTGTCCTACGCGCTCTACCGGACCTGGGAGTGGGCCGGTGATGCCCATGGCCTGGTGACGCTCGCGGGAAGTGATGACTCCGGATTCACCCGCAACCCCCTGGACACCGGACGGACCCTCAGCCTGCTGACGCCGGGGAATGCCGTCTGGCTGCTGGAGAACACGGAACTCTTCTACGGACGCTGCACGGGCTTCCGCAGGGAGATGGCCGTCTGCGACATGCCGATGATCCTGTGGGCGGGGAGGGGACTGGGCGGCTCGGTGGCGGGCGACGAGCGCCTGCATGAGCTGATCGGCCACTTCATCGCCCGCGGCGAGGCGGTCGATGCCTACTTCGAAGGCATGACGGCGCTGCACGAGGCAATCCTGTTCAACGACCGGGTTTACCTGGAGCGGGTCCTGGACGGCGGTGCCGATGCCGCGCTGCCCATCCGCCGCCCGGATTCCGCTGCCGATGGCCTGGATGCGGCCGGCTTCCTGGAACTGCTGGAGCAGAGACAGCCCTGCGAGCGGGCCTACATGTACCCGATTCTCGGCATCGAGGCGCCGGAGGACCGCTGCGCCGCGGTGCGGGCGATCGATTGAGTGGCTGAGTGCGGCGGGCGGGCTCGTGCGCCGGGTCCGCCCGGAACCCGGGAGGCGCTGGTGATGAAGGGAATCAATCCGCGTGTCAGCCGCTGGGCGGCCGCCCTGGCCGCGCTCCTTTGCCTGGCGCCGGTGTGCGCCGCCGCGGCGCGCGACGCCGGGCTCTCGCTCCACACCCTCGTCCACGACGGCAGGGAGCGAAGCTACTATCTCCATCTGCCCGCCGGCGCGGCCCGGCCGGCACGGCGGCCGGTGGTCATTGTGCTCCATGGCGGCAGCCGGACGGTCGGCGACGACCTGGCGCGGCGCACCGGCTACAACCGGATCGCGGATCGGGAGGGATTCATCGCCGTCTACCCCAACGGTGTCGGGGCGCGCTGGAACGACGGGCGGGGGCCGACCTTCCGGCAGGGGCGGGAGAGCGCGGCGGTGGACGACGTGGGCTTCATCGCCGGCCTCATCGACGCGGTGCTCCGGCGCTACCGTGGGGATCCGCGCCGGGTCTATGTCACCGGGCTCTCCAACGGCGGCATGATGACCCTGCGGCTCGGCTGCGAGCTCGGCCGGCGCCTGGCCGCCATTGCGCCGGTGATCGCCGCCATGCCGCTCGAGGTGCTGCGGAGCTGCCGGCCGGATGCCCCGCTGCCGGTGCTGGTGATGAACGGCACCGGGGATCCCCTGGTGCCGTGGGCGGGCGGAGCGGTGAGCATCCTCCGCCAGAGCCGCGGCGAGGTGGCCTCCACCCCGGAGACGGTCCGGTTCTGGGTGGCGCACAACCACTGTCGGCCGGTGCCCACGCTCACCCGCCTGCCCGACCGGGACGCCCGCGACGGGAGCCGGGTGGAGGTGATCCGCTACACCAATCCGGACAACGGCTGCGAGGTGATCCTGTACCGGGTGGATGGGGGCGGGCACCACTTCCCCGGCAGCGACACGCCGGAGCTGCCCCGGCTGCTGGGGCGCAAGAACAACGACTTCGACGGGGCGGAGGCGATCTGGGCCTTCTTCCGGCGCCACGAACGGCCGTAGGGCGCGGCGCCCGGTTCGGCCGCGGTCCTGGCGCCGGATTGCGGATGCGCCGCGACCGGGGGGCGCGCGGCCGCCGCCGGTCGCGGCAGGGTTCAGGCCGCCTGCCCGCGGTCGTGCTCCGCGTGGTAGGCGGCCAGCCGCTCCACCTCCTCCCTCGAACCCAGGATCACCGGTACCCGCTGGTGCAGGCTGGAGGGCTGGATGTCGAGGATGCGGTGGCGACCGGTGGAGGCGGCACCGCCGGCCTGCTCCACGATGAAGGCCATGGGGTTGGCCTCGTACATGAGCCGCAGTTTCCCCTCCAGCCCCCTGGCCTGCATCTTGGCGTCGTAGGGGTAGGTGAACAGGCCGCCGCGGGTGAGAATGCGGTGCACTTCCGCCACCATGGAGGCGATCCAGCGCATGTTGAAGTCCTCCCCGCGCGGACCCTCCCTGCCGGCCAGGCACTCCTCCACGTAGCGGCGCACCGGCGGCTCCCAGAAGCGCATGTTGGAGGCGTTGACGGCGAACTCCCGGGTGGCGGCGGGGATGGTCATCCTCGGGTGGGTGAGGATGAACTCGCCGATGTTCTGGTCCAGGGTGAAGCCGTTCACCCCGTTGCCCGTGGTGATTACCATCATGGTGGAAGGGCCGTAGAGGGCGTAGCCGGCGCACACCTGCTCGGTGCCGCGCTGGAGGAAGTCCTCGGCGGTGGGATTCACGCAGTTTCCCTTGCAGCGCAGGATGGAGAAGATGGTGCCCACGGAGACGTTAACGTCGATGTTGGAGGACCCGTCCAGGGGATCGAAGGTGAGCAGGTACTTGCCCTTCGGGTAGTGGGACGGGATCGGGTAGACCGCCTCCATCTCCTCGGAGGCCATCGCGGCCAGGTGGCCGGCCCACTCGTTGGTCTTCAGGAACACCTCGTTGGAGATGACGTCCAGCTTCTTCTGGTCCTCGCCCTGCACGTTCTCGCTGCCGGCCTGGCCCAGCACCCCCATCAGCTCGCCGTGGTTCACCATGCTGGAGATGACCTTGCACGCGGTGACGATGTCGTTGAGCAGGGAAGTGAAGTCGCCGGTGGCCCCGGCGATGTGGCGCTGCTCCTCGATGAGGAACTGGGTGAGGGTGGTGCGGTTGTCGTGCATGGGTAACCTCGAATCTCTCGGCTGTGTAACGGACGCGCTCTGGAGGCGCGCTGAAAATTGAGGGCGGCAATCTATCACAAAATCATGAAAAACTGATAAATGCCGGTTCCGCCGCCGGCGGGGCGGGCAGGAGTCGCGACGGGCGGTTACACTGGCGCGGAGTCTGTTTTCACCGGGAGATGAGGCTGATGGGCAACGGGAAAATCGTCTACCGCGAGTCGGCGGAGCCGGACGCGGCGGCGCTGGTGGCCCTCTACCGCGCCGTCGGCTGGTCGGCGGCGGAGAAGCCCGAGCGGCTGCGGCTGGGCCTGCTCAACTCCGACGCCCTGGTGACCGCCTGGGACGGGGAGCGGCTGGTGGGGCTGGGCAATGCCCTGTCCGACGGCCACCTGGTGGTCTACTACCCCCACCTGCTGGTGCACCCCGACTACCAGGGGCGGGGCATCGGCCGGCGGCTGGTGGAGCGGCTCATGGCCCGCTACCGCGGCTTCCACCAGCAGCTGCTGGTGGCCGACGGCGGGGCGGTGGAGTTCTACCGCCGCTGCGGCTTCGAGCGCGCCGGCGGCACCACGCCCCTGTGGATCTACGCCGGCACGGACCACTGATCCCGGCGTCTGCGGAGAAGTCCGGGGACGGGATGCGGCGCCGTCCGCACAGGGCTGCAACCCGCACCGCGCGGTCCCGGGGCGCCGCGGAAACCCGTCCGCGGCGGGCGATCGGAAACGGTCGCCGGGCGGTCATGGAGAGGGTTGACAGCCCTGAAAAGCTGGACCATAATGCGCGCCTCAACGCTACGGGGCTATAGCTCAGCTGGGAGAGCGCTTGCATGGCATGCAAGAGGTCGACGGTTCGATCCCGTCTAGCTCCACCAAGTTTCAGGGGGCCGGCCTAGCCGGCCCCCGTCGTGTTGAAGCGGTACAACGTCCCCTTCGTCTAGAGGCCTAGGACACCGCCCTTTCACGGCGGCGACAGGGGTTCGACTCCCCTAGGGGACGCCATTTTCCGCGCCCGCGGATGCCAACACCTCCTTTCTGCACCACTGTCGCTCCCCGCGGCATTCCGTGCGCACCGGTGTATCACACCTGCTTCCAGTACCTCCGGGCATAGTCCCGTCGGGGGTTCTCCACCGCCAGCCGCATCATGCCCCGGGCCGCGAAGAAGCCCGCGGCTTCCGCCTGCGCCTTCACCAGCAGACCGTCGAAGCCGCCTTCCCGTGCCCTGCGCTCGGCGGCGACCAGAAGCCGGGACCCAAGCCCGCTGCCCTGGCATGGGGGCAGGACATAGAGGCCGTGCAGGAGCAGCGCCCGCTTTCCCGCGGGCGCGTCACCGGGCCCGGCCGGCTCCCAGGCGGCGACCGCCACGATGCCCACCATGGTCTCTTCCGCGACCGCCAGTTCCAGGTGCTCCAGGTCATGGATCGCGTAGCGGTAGACCGGCAGTGACAGGCGCTTCACCCGCTCGGGCAGCTTCCAGCCCATGATGGCGGCCTCGATCACCCGGTTGACGGCGGCGAGGTCATCGGCCGAGGCCCTGCGCAACGTGATCTCACCAATGTTCATGGAGGGTGGGACCTTCGCGTGGCGTTTTCGATGGACAGGACAGGACAGGCGCGGGGCCCGTGCCCCGCGCCTGTGTGCCAGTCGCCACCGGTGTTCAGACGGCCTTCTTGCAGAAGTACCAGTCGGTGCACTCGTAACCCTCGGCCTCGCGGGCCGCGGCCTGCGCGGCGGTGGCCGGCGGCGGTACGATGACCTTGTCGCCGGGCTGCCAGCCCTCGGGGGTGGCCACACCGTGCTCGTCGGAGGTCTGCAGGGCCTTCACCAGGCGCAGGAACTCGGGAATGGAGCGGCCGTTGGTCATGGGGTAGTAGACCATGGCCCGCAGGTTGCCCCTGGGGTCGATGATGAAGGTGGCGCGCACCGCGGAGGTGTCGCTGGCGCCCGGCTGGATCATGCCGTAGGCCCGGGCCACCTGCATGGAGAGGTCGGCGATGATGGGGAACCCGATCTCCACGCCGAACTTCTCCTTGATGTTCCGCTCCCAGGCGATGTGGGAGAAGGTGCTGTCGATGGACAGTCCCAGCAGTTCGCAGTTCAGGGCCTGGAACTGCTCCTGGGCCTTGGCGAAGGCCACGAACTCGGTGGTGCACACCGGGGTGAAGTCCGCCGGGTGGGAAAAGAGCACCAGCCACTTGCCCTCGTAGTCGGAGAGCTTCCTGATGCCGTGGGTGGTGGGGGCCTCGAACTCCGGAGCGCGCTCGTTGAGGCGGGGCATGGCCGTGGCGTTGCTGTTGATATCCTGCATGTTTGCGTCCTCTTTACTGGTTACTGGTTACTGGTTGCCGGCAACCCGTGCAGGACGCACTTTATCGAGCAGGTAAAAATAGGTGAAATCGTTCTTTTCAATTCAATCGATAAATAACAACGATAGATGTTCCGGGTACGCCAGGTTTCGTCTTTCTCGCGCTCCGGTCCGGACCGGGGGTGAGTGTGGTGAAGTCGCGCAGTGCATCGCCCGGGTGTGTTCAACTGGCCAGGTTT
>NPID01000376.1_pt2 | contig 14447 bp, 15 predicted proteins | sample 8637491 | NCBI WGS metagenome assembly NPID01 (sample SAMN07420843, study PRJNA396082) | bioreactor metagenome | isolation source: sample BA6 brine-fed electro-methanogenic bioreactor BA | place: Japan: Kochi | collected 2016-06-14 | reverse complement strand
CAGGGTAATTAGACCATCTCACTAATAGCCAAATCTGGCTACTCAAAATGGTTTTGCACCTTTTCCACTAGGGTAAGGAAATCCCCATAGTATTTCGAATTAAATGTCAGTTCCTCCCAGCCATCCCGAAAGGCCCTTTTTGAAAATGAATATTTGATACCTTCCTCCCACTCATTGCAAATTATCCTTGATCTTTTAGAGTGGCGCGATTAGAACCGTTTTGGTGGCATCATTAGAACCGAATTAGTGGCACTGTTTGAACCGGAATCACTGGCACTCATACACCGAAATCACTGGCACTGTTCAATCTGGAATATCCATTTAATACTTTAGAGATAGCATTAATATCAGAAGGTAAAGGAGAAAGGTAAACCCTGTCCTAAAGATGGGGGAAATTATAGTACGAACGAAAAGAACCTACTGGAAGCATTGGGTGTTTGAAATGGCTTGTTTAAAATAAATCAATTATCTTTTTGCAGTCCTTAATATTTTCCTTGTAGATTTATTGTCGTCTTTCAGTTGACGTTTTTTCCATCTTTTGGCAATAATTTCAAATGCGTAATCATATTCTCGACCTTCCTTTTTTATTGTTTTAAAGTATGGCTTAAACCAGTTATAATAATTTAAGAAAATATCCTGAAAATAGTGATAAGAGACCTTGTCATCAGCAAGCTTGTCGATAATAAAAACACCAAGAGTTTCAAAGAAATTGAAAACTTCGGATACGATTGGTTTGTTTTTTTCTATTTCATCAGGTTTCAGTTTTGAAACGTAATCGCAATAGTTACTTTTTTTTAATTCATTTTTACCACCAATTGCTGTAATAAATTTTTTGCGAACAGGTAGGAAATTACCATAATTGTAATCATTAATTAATTCTTGTGCCACTTTACTTCTGTTCCAATCAAGATTTCTTCTTATTTGCCACCAAACTAATAATACAGAAGCAAACAATAAAAATAAAGACACTAATTCAAGTACAATTGGTTTTATTAAAGGTGTGTCTGTATGTTTTACAAGAGCATCTACCTGCATCGTGATTGTATCAGATTGCATAGATAGAGTATCAATTTGCATTATTAAAGTTAGTGAGTCCATAATTAGCTAAGGTTCTTTGATTTCAAATAATACCTAATCATCATTATTACCAATGCAATACCATAAATGATTTGTTGAATGTTTGCCGATACATTACTTGGAACACCTATAAACCTTAAAGCTTCCGGCAATATAATTAATACAGCAGCAACAATTGCTGCATTCCATAAACTTCTCATTCCAGCTATTATTACAATAGATAAAATGAAAATTGATTCATCAACGGTAAAACTTGTAGGGTCTATATAACTAATATAATATGCATATAAAACCCCAGGTATCGTTGCAAACATGCCACCTATTGCAAAAGCTGAAACTTTTGAAAAGTTCACTTTTTTTCCAAGACTTTTCGTGAAAATCTCATCGTTACTGAGACCTATTAAAATCCTGCTGAAGGGTGATGTCGTAATATTTCTTAATAAGAGAAAAATGATAACAGTAAAAAATAGTGTAAGAATTAAAAAAGATAGCTTACTGCTGAAAGTAAAGCCAAATATTGAAAGGTTAGGAATGCCTGAAATACCCATTGGACCATTGGTTAAGTCTATCCAATTATTCATTATTGAAAAAGCAATGACTTGAATACCAAGAGTAATGATTATAAAATATTCATCAACAGAACGCAATGCAATTACTGAAACTACTAATGCAAATACTCCACTGATAATTACAGCAATTATTAATGAAATAAGGAAGGGTAAATCATAATTTACTGAAAGAATACCAGCTGTGTATGCTCCGATTCCAAAAAAACCTGCATGTGCTAATGAAATCAAACCAGTAAACCCCGAAGATAACACGAGGCTTTGTGAGAGCATCACGTATAGTAATATCAGTATTATTATATGTAATATGTAATCCATTAAATTTCTACTTTTTTTAATTGATTTCCACTAAAGCCTAAAGGACGATAAATAAGAAAAAGAATCAATACTAAATAAGTGATTATTTCGTACCATTTACTATCAAAAAAGAAAGCGCCTAAATGCTGTGAAGCTGATAAAATTATTGCCCCAAATAATAAACCTACATTTTTATTAGTGCCACCGATAATAATCACAATTAACCCGTAAATAAAAAAGTTAAAACCTATTGTAGGATAAAAACCATAATTTAAGGCAATTAAAACTCCAATAATTGAAACGGATGTTGTTGTAAAAACAGAACTGATAATTAAAACCAAAGACTTATTAATACCAAAAATCTCTGCAAGCATAGAGTTGGCTGAAACTGCATCCATTTTTTTCCCAATTAAGGAGATTCGTTTTAATGTTATTATTCCAACAAATATGGCAATGCTTACAGCTATTAGCAGAATTTGATTTAGTGTAATTACACCAGAGAATATACCAAAACTATCATTGCCGTAATTCATTGTAAAATTAACATTGGAATCACCCCAAATTAATGATATAGTATTTTGAATGATTATGTAAATACCAAGTGATACAATTAATGCAACGAGGCTATTTATTTCACGTTTACGAAAAAAAGAAAAAACAAAATATTCTGTGCAAAGGTTTATCACATTGATTATCAATACAGCCACTAATGCAGCAAAAATAAATGGTATTGAATATTCAGAGTAAAAATGATTGGTAAGATAAGCAGAGAGTGGAATATATGCAGCAAAAACAATGTTTATTGATTTTGATACCTTGAAGTTTTGATTTAAGCCCAAACCCAGGACAAAATAAATACAGAAAGAAAATAATATGTTTATAATTACCTGAATCATAGTTAGTCTAAGGAGTTGTTATGTAACTATTATAAATCATCTCAATGTTCTTGGCTAAGTTTTCAGAAACAATTCTTTCACCTGAATATTTAATATCAATTTGTGATAATACATCTACATCACCAATGAAACAATCAGCTTGATCAACATTAGCAACTATAATATCAAATTTATCATCTATATCTGTTTGTTTAATAAAATCAATGGTATTCTTGTTATCTGTTTGAGATTTTTCTAATTCCTTCATAAAATTTATTAAGCGAGCAAAATATTTATACCTATGCTTCTTTTTACTTTTCTTATCAATAAACTCCTTCTCATGAAAATGTATTAACAGGTTTGATGCATCAACATTAGATAAGAATTCACCTAATTTACCATTACTTTCGTCACTTTCAATTTCCTTTTCATTTATTTCCGGGAAAGCTGATATATCTGTTTTTAGAAAAGCAATTTTTAGATTTTCCAATTTTTTTAGTTTGCTTTCAAATTTGGTATATGAGTAGTTGCTTCCTTTTAAATAGCTTAAATAACCTATGAAAGCAGTTGGTAAAACAATATAGATGTTTTCATTAACTTTCGCTTTATTAATTATAAGATACACAAGCCGCATAAATTCCTGCAAATTATTTGCCTTGTTTTTTACTTCAAAATAGATCCTTATCGAAACGAAAATACCAAATAGGCTTGTCCATAATGCAAACAACCATTTTAAATCAAGGGGAGTATTAGGAGCTAAAAACGTATCTTTAAAACTATTGTGCCATAAGTCAAATATGAAAAGTGCTGTAAACGGCAAGACGAAAAGCACACCAAGGAAAATCAATAAAGCAAGTTTCCAATCGTATGTGAGCGGACTAAAAAAATCAATTAGCTTTTTAAGGGGCTTTGTTATAATATGGTTGCTAATTGATTTTGATTTATGTAATAATGCATTCATATTTATAATTTTGGATGAATTGATAACAAATGCTCGACATAGTTTGACATATCATCTGATAAATTATTGTCTGACAAGCTTGGTAATTCACTAAGAATTTCATTCTTAATATTATCGAGTTTTATAATGGATTTACTAATGGCATTTTTTGATTCCAATAATTCAAATATAATATCCTGATCTTTAGAGCTGTTAAACTCTCTGTTATAATACTTCGAAATAGTTTGAAATTCGGATTCAGATAATTCAGAATTGAAAAAATGAGCTAATACAAAATTTGCCTGGGCATTTTTTAGGTCTTCCATAAAATCATTCTCTGTATTTTTGGAGCTTAAAATAATATCTTCAATATCATTTCTAATTTGCGACCCAGTACCGATTAATCTTCCTGCCTTCTGTAGTATTAAGAAGTCATTTTCGTTGTTGATCAACTTCCTAAGAACAGACAAACCTTTTTCAAACAGGGAACCACTTTTATAATAACATAGTTTTTCAACAAATTTTGGATCAGGATAATTCTTAATAGTCTTATTCAATGATAATAGTTGACCAATGGAAAGTTGTAAAAAAGAACTATGAATGTCTTTTAAAGACACTGCGTTATCAGTTTTTTCATTAAAAACATTTAACCAGTAGTATGCAAGCTCTAACATAATGTCAGACTGTAAGAGGGAAATGCTATGATTTGACAAGCCTTCATTAATGTTTAAAGCCCTGCCAATCGTATTATCAATTAAATCATCTTTACAATAGTAACTGATGAATGCTGATTCTATCCCAAGATAAAATAGTTTTGATAAGTCATTATCAAAATTTACTGAATGTAGAATGCTTTTGAAAAAATACGCCCTTTCTTTAAATGGCGTATAGCTCGAAAATAGATTCAATAGTTCATTTTTTACGTGAACCGGAATAAAATCAATCTTCTTTATTTCAGCTTCAAACTCAGCTGTTACTATTTTCCTTACCGTTTTTAATGTTGTTTTCAAACTGGCTCTTTGTTTTTATTAGTTTAATATTGTTACAAAGTATCTCTAAATATTTTGTTTTTATTTTATCATTTGTTTCAAAAAATCCTGGCATGATATAGATTTTAATAATTAATAAATGAATTGTTTCTTACTGTTTTTAGTTTAATAGGCAACTTAACGTCACCATTAACATCAAAATTTAAAGTTCCTAATAAACCATCAAAGTTTTTTATTTCTAATAATGCCTTATTTAAGGGGATATTCTTTTCTGATTGAATTTGTAAAGCATCATGAATCAAATAAACTGCATCATATGCTACTGCTGCATAACCGTCAGGCATTTTATCGTATTTTTCTTTATAGTTGGATACAAATTCTTTAGCTCTTTTGTTAGGGTTGTCAACATCAAAAGTTATTGAAGTGAAAATAATACCTTCAGCCGCATTACCAGCTGCTTTTAGAATTGATTCATCTTCAAATACTGCTGTAGTTAAATATGTTTGATTTATACCTAATTCAGAAGCTTGTTTTACCATATTGCCTAATTCAAGGTAACCAACAAAATATAGTGCATCAGTATTGTATGATTTGATTTTTGTTAGCTGTGTCCGAAAATCATTTGCTCCGTCTGGAAATGATTCAGTATGTACTTTTCCACCTAACTCAGTAAACCTTTTAGAAAATGCCAATTTTACTCCACTACCATATTCTGAATTATTGTAGAGAATTGATATAGTTCTTATGCCCAACGAATCATAAGCGAAGTCAGCCATTAAGGAACCTTCGTATATATCTGAAGGAACATTTCTGAAAGTATGTGGACCTGCATCTGATATTTTTGGCGAAGAAGCACCTGGTGTAAATAAAACAACATTGTTTTTTTCTGTTATTGGTGTAATAGATAATACTTCTGAACTTGAAATAGGACCTATAATAATTTCTGAACCAGTAGAAATTAATTTGTTTGCAGCACTTACAGCTGTTTTTGCTTCTCCTTTGGAATCTTCAAATTGTGCAATGTAATTGCCGTTACTTTCTTTTAATTCATTTAAGGCTAAGTCTATACCAGATTTGGATGATTGCCCAAAACTTGCTCTGTTACCTGATAGAGGTAAGATAACGCCAATTTTTGTTTTTTCACTATCTGTTTTACAGGAGCTAAGAATTAGAGCTACAAGAAAGAATAAGATGTATTTTTTCATAATTTACGTATTAACTAATTAAACAAGAAATCTATATAGTTATGATCAAATTTAGTAACCACGTGATCAGAGCTTTCCAAATAATGAAAGCTGATATTTTCATTATCAACAATGCTTTCTAAATACTTTAAAAAGTTACAATCACCAGAAATACAACCAGCTCCTACTTTTAAATTTTGTTCCGAATTGTAAGACCTTAATAAATACTCTATTGGTATCTGATATTTTAAGTAATTATCATCAACTATACAACCTGAATAATAATAGGCATCTACAATGGAATTATGTTTGTCTACTTCCAACGCTTCATATTCTTTCCAGAAAGGACTTACACCCCAGAGAACAACTCTGTTAAGTAGATTTAACTGTTTATGAAGTAATTGAATGCTTCTTAATGCAACCCCACAGCCCCAGCTAAAAGCTATAATATCAAATTCTCGTTTTAATTCTATCATTTTTTCGATCTCAGATACAGCATCTACCAATGCATTTTGCATTGAAAAAAGACCTTTTTTACCTGATGATCTTTGACCTGTCCATTTTAAAAAATGGATTTCCTGATATTCATACATTTTTGCCTGGTCAATAACCAAGTCATATCTTTTAGCATGTTTATCAAATGCAGGATCTGTTGACCCTGAAAATATTATTAAATTTTTATTCATCGCTGTTAGCTGAAATTTTACCTAATTTCATTTTAATTTTCCTGTTATGTAAATGATTTGCTTCATTTGTATGATCAACAATTATTAAACCATTGTTTTCTGATATGAATTTGTCTTTCAATAGCTGTAATAGTTTAACAGTATTCTTGTTGTCAATTCCTGAAAATGGCTCATCAAAAAGAAGAAGCTTAGGTTTATGAATAAGCCCCATTCCAAATGCTAATAATTTTCTTTCACCACCACTTAAATCAAAAGGTTTTCGATTTAACATTGCTTTCAACCCAATTTGGTCAGCAACATCCGAAATCCTTAGGTTTAGCGTTTTAGCAGGAAGCATATTACCAGAAATCCTTAGATTTTCAAAAACTGTCAGGTTCTCAAAATAAAAGTCCTTTTGAGGAATGTAAACAATTCCATTATGTATTAAGTCAGATGGTTTATCATTAACAATGTCATGTTCTCTATATCTTATGCAGCCACTCCAAAGTGGTAAAAGTTTATAAATACATTTTAACAGTGTACTCTTACCTGAGCCGTTACCACCTGAAAGTAAAATAACATCACCAGAATTAACTGTCAATGAAACATCAAAAAGCACTTGCTTTTTACCATAGCCGGATGATATGTTATTGATATTAAGCATTTACGTCAAATATACTTTTTTAACTAATTCATCAATAATGAAATCTTCGTACTTTTCAAAGAACCTTGCTTTACCGTCATGTAGAAAATATATGCCTTTGCTTAACCCTTCTATAAATTTCTGATTGTGCTCGATTTGTATAATAGTTTTACCCTGTCTTTTAAAATCCAATAATAGATCATAAATCCGTATATAGTTTTCTTCATCAATTCCTGCAATTGGTTCATCTAAAAGCAGTAAATCAGCATCATTTGCTATACAACACCCTAACGTCAGTAATTTTTGTTGACCATAGGATATTTCACTTGCAAAATTATTTGATACAGTTGTTAAGTGAATCTTATCTAAAATATCATCAGCACGACTCTCAAATTCTAAATATTGTTTTTTAAATAAGCGGCTTGGCAAAAAGGAGTTTATTACTTTTTCACCAGGATTGTTTTTAAAAGCAAGCAGTAGATTTTCACGAACAGTCAACTCGGAGATAATCCTTAAATCCTGAAAAGTTCTGGTTATTCCAAGGTTGTTAATTGTAACTGGACTGCAATCTTGAATTTGTTTCGTTTTATATGAAATAGTTCCGTGTTCAGCTCTTAGAAAACCTGTAATTAAATTAAACAGGGTAGATTTGCCTGTACCATTCCCGCCAACCAAAGTATAAATCTTTCCTTCGTCAAAGGAAAGAGAAACATCATTTAAAACAAGATTTCTTCCAAAAGATTTTGTAATATTATTTAGCTCTAATAATTCCATAATCAAAAAGTTATGGAAACAACATTCTGTTCCATGATATTAACTACTTCGTTTATTTTATAATTTAAAAACTTCATTTCTTTATTTGTATTATTATTTCTTCTCTGCATTTATTACTACTCTGTATGAAATTGGTGTTTGAATTACTTTGTCATTTTCAGGATTAAAGGGATTGTCAATTATCCATACTTTAGGGTGTTCTGAAAGTATATCATAAACCATGTAGATGTAGTAATTCTCTAATTCTTTTGCTTTTGAAAGCTCATTTGCAGATAAGAAAAAATTTGCTGTGCCAACTCTTGATCGAGTGGCTTTAACTTCAATGTATCTATTATCACCATTGGTTTCAAATGACTTAATATCAAATCCTTCATAATCAAATTTGGCTTTTTTAACTTTTGCTGCAAGTTTTGGGAAACCAAGAGATTTTAGACGTTCTTTTTCCATATCCAAAACAATCTTCTCACCACGGTCTCCGAGTTTTTTAAGTTTGCGTGCTTCTTTTTCATAATCAGGATTTTTGCTGCCTTTGTTTTTCTTTTGAGTTGGGGTGCTATTACCCTTTTTAGAAGGATTAAGCATTTCCATATCAATCCAAGAAGGGTGAATGTCTGATGGGAAATTAGGATTTCGGTAATCACCAAGTACATCTTTTGGTTTTGCTTCTTCACCTGGTTTAAGTGGACGACCCGGATAAACAAAATAAAGAAAGTGCATGAATGTGCCCAATGACCAATCTTTCATTACTGGATCACTGTTTTTAAACTCAAACAATCTTTCCCTTTTCAGGACTGCATCTGACCAAATCAAGCTTTCTGTATCAAGGTTTAACTGAACTAAAAAATAGTTTAAATGGTCATTTGAGAAAATATTCAGGTATCGTTCAGGAAAGTAGGTTGAAAGTATCTTTCCTTTAAACATAGGTGAAATAGGATTGGCAATTATATCTTCAATTGATTCTTTTTCACCTGCCTGCAATAATTGAACTATTGATTTTTTGATATTGGAAAAGGCTTCATCTACATTGCTACCAAACTTTTGAGTAAAACGATATTTATAAGTTTCATCTGATTTTGTCCTACCGAAGTATACTCCAAACTTGAAAGCAGTTGCACCTAAAATCATCCCTAAATCAGATAACTGTCTTTCTAAAGTGTAGCAGAAATTAAATCCTTTGTCTGGTAAATCATTTCCTAAAGCATAGTGTTCTATTGGCATTGACTTTATGCGAGATATAGTGTAATACTCAGTGAATCTATCCCGTAGGTGAAATAACTCAGATTTAGCTTTTAGAACAGAATCTATCTGACTTTCAAAATGTACTTGTGCTTCACGTAGTTCATGTATGTTCATATCACTTGCCTTTTACAAAAACCACAAATTATTTTTACCGAAAGGGGAGATGGTAACACTTTCAAAGTAAGGAGATTTACCAGCCACCGCTTCCGGTAATACATTGAGTGCTCTAAATGCTCGATTTTGATCAAATACATATTCTATAATTTTGCGATAAGTTCTTTTGCCTTATCCCTGTTGAATGATCCCTCTGGTGAAATCTTATCATATACCATAAAGTAATAATAGTCTTTTCCTGCAAGGTCAGCCCATTTGTTCCCTAATCTTCTTTTGGAAGCACTATCAGGATTATCCCTATCATCGCCTTTAGTTTCCAACAGGATAATGTTACCGGATTTTGTAACAATGATAAAATCTGGATAATGATTCGATTTAAAACCATTTATTGAATATCCTTTTCCTCTGCCAAGGTTTCTATGCCAGAAAGCAATATTGGGCAAGCTGGCAATATCTGTGATTACCGTTGTTTCAAAGTTATTCATTGAACCTTCACGTTCATATAAAGAATGACTGATTGAACCTCCTAACTGACCGGGAACTATTGCATCAGAGAATTTCCAGTTTGGTTTTGCTGACACTTTCCCAATTTTCACCATATCGTTAAATTGCACCTCCGCATAAGCATCGGCATGTAGCCTGATTTTGGCCTTTATTTTATCTGCATAGCTGTATTTCCTGATCAGAATATCCTGTAATTGTTCAGTGCTTAAACCTTCTAAAATCCTTTCGGAATACTGTCTTATTTCCTGATCAGCAATCGGGTACATATTGCCAATTATCTGAATAATTTGGTGTGTAATATCCTTTACCTGGCTTGCTTTTGGTTTGGCTAAGATGTATTTAACCACCGGGTCTTTTATCTGCTGATCTTCAATTTTAGTGAAACGTGGTGTGTATTGGTCTTTACCTACTTTTTCAATATCCACCTTGTAGAGATCTGAGGATATTTGCTCAAAATCGATTTTGGTATCCTCATTGGAGAGCTTGAAATTTTTCAATAGGGCTTCCTGGTTCAGCAATTCTTCACCTGTGCCAAATATGTCACCTTGGGGGATTTCAAGGAAAAACTGCGGAAGGTTCACCTTTGAAGCAACTTCTTTGTGCTGCTCTAATAATCTGTATCGTTTTACTTTATTACCCATTTCCATAAATTGATTTTCGTCAACAGGCTGATTTTTTTGTTTCTCTATTTCTTCCTCCATTTCCTGATTCTGGGTTTCAGCCATGTTCTCAATTTCGCCTACAACTTCATCCACAGTGCCAGGTTCGGTTTCTGCATCAGGATCATAGGAAATTCTGTCTGTTTCAATCTCTTCGTTTTCGTCTGTGCTATCTTCTTCCTGTTGTTCAGGGAAAAGGAATGTTTCCAATGGATCGACACCGGAAGCCTTTTTCTCTTCTTCAGGCATGGTGTCTTTTTGGCGATAATCTCTTTCACTAAAACCTGATGATTGCAGCCCTTCTACAATGTTTTGTAATGTGTCGTTGAACTTGGCGGAGGCTGTAAGAACGTAGGATACATTCAATAAAGAAGCTGCATGTTTCATTACATACGGCTGGCGCAACACACGACCTAATATCTGTTCCACGTCAACGGCAGAGGATTTATCTGCCAGTGAAGCCAGTATGTATGCAAATGGACAATCCCAACCTTCTTTTAAGGCATTGATGGTAATGATGTAGCGAACAGGGCAATCCTTATCCATCAAATTAACTCCTTTCAGCTCATCTTTATTTGCCGTCTTAATTTTTATCTGTTCCTCCGGAATGCCGATTTTCAGGAGTTGTTCTTTTAATTTATCAAAAGTAGTGTTATCATCTTTGGTTTTTGGCTGTGCCTGAAACAGGACAATAGGGCGAATGTATTTCCCTCCGTTGTTATTGTGCTGTTCCTCAGCCAGCACTTCCAGTTTGCGTTGCAAATGGAGTGCGCTATTTATGACTTCGGTTTTATCGTGATGGTTATAAACAATTACAGGCAGTTTCACCATGTGTTCCTTCTTTAGCTCAATGGCAGGAACTAAACTGATGATGTTGCTATTTTCTTTAGGAGTTGCCGTTAAATCCAGAATAAAAGAAGGATTCAGGTTTTTGAGCATATCAATGCTCAGGTTGCTTTCTGCATTGTGGCTTTCGTCAACAATTAGAACGGGGTGCAAACTCCTGATTACATTGATTAAGGCTGTTTCGTCTGTTTCTTCCAGAACATGTGTTTGGTCTTTGTACTGGGCTACAAACGGGGCTAATTGTCCGTTCTCCTGATATACTTTCCTGTCCTCTTTATTAGATGCCCTTAAACTGGCAAAACTCATTACAATTATCGAAAGCTGATCCTGTACAACAGTAGGGTTGAAGTTTGAGCCTTGCAGCAAATCTTTCTTTTCGTAAACCTCCACACGATGGTTAAACAGTGCATCAAGCTTTTGCCTGTAAGGGTGTTCAGGATTGCTTAAATTATCTACAGTTTGATCCAGTAAGTTACTCCAGGGGACTAACCAAACAACTGTTTTTGGCATCTCGCTGCCATAAGCATTGAAAATGCTTTGCAAAGCATTACAGGCAATAAAGGTTTTCCCTCCGGCAGTAGGCACTTTAATACAAACATGTGCAGCATTGGGTATGTTGTTTTTATAAGGTTCCATTCCTTCTCCCGAAATGGGATTGTAAGGACCTATTTTATCCTGCCAGTACTCTTTAAAGGCAACATTCGTTTTCTTGAATTTTTGAATGTATTCCAGATATAATTCAAGGTCTTGTATGACTTTATGTTGATAGCTTTTTAGTTCCATATTAAAATCTTGTTATATCACGAGGAATTTTCTTAAAAATGATGTTGTTCTTCGCCATGAAATCTTTTGAAAGCAGGCAGTTATCCGCATAAATGATATACTGTTCCGATTTTGATTTGATGGTGGCTAAAAAGTCATGGTCGAGGGTAGTAATGTGGTCTTTCTCGTAGAAGAAATAGTAAGAGGTATTATCCTTACTACCGAGAAGGTATTTATCATTAACCGGTTTTGAAGACTCTTTTGTTTCTGTGTACCATATGTAATGGCGAATCTTATCACTTCCAACCTCCTCATTCAGAAATTCTTTATTTTCACCAATGAAAAGTGGTTTGCCTAATTCATAGTAATCAAAAGAACCACCAGTTCCTTTTACTATATCCTTGCCTTGACCATACCCTTTTATTACTCGTTTAATGCGTTCCGCTGTTATGGAGTTTGCATAATCCTCCATTTCAACTATTATAAATTTTCTTTTACCCTTATCTGATGCATTTAAATTAAGAACAGCATGTGCAGTTGATCCAGAACCAGCAAATGAATCAAGAAAAAGTGCGGCTTTATTTTCCTTTCCGTTTAATATAAAAGAGCTTAGGTAACTGATAAGTTGAACAGGTTTGGGATTATTGAATACCTTGCTCCCAAATATCTGAACCATTTCTTTAGTTCCATCTTGGTTGAAAGGGCCAAGCATTAATGAAATTGGCTTTGCCTTGCGCATATTTCCTTCTTCATCTTTAAGATACTGCTTGAATCGAACACTCCATTTGCCATTTGTTTTCCTAAATTGAATCCAATCGTTTTCAATTGCATTATCTAATCTATCTTTAGACCAAATCCATTGTTTATCTGGCCATATTTCTTCACCTTTATATACTACAGGGTAAACAAGGTTTGGTCTATCATCTTTACTTTTCGTAGCTAATGGTTGTGTTATGTAGCCTCCTCTTACCTCAAAATGATCATCGGTATTTTTGTACTTCTTCTGTTCATCTTCAGATAGGTTAGCTTCAATGGAAGTAAGATTAGATTTTGAATAGCAAAGTATGTATTCGTGAATATTACCAATTCCTTTAGTCATCGCACCTGGACCATATTTGTTTTTCCAGATAATTTCTTGTTGAAAATTCCTTGCACCAAAGATTTCGTTCATTACCATTCGTAAATGAGTGATTTCATTATCATCAATACTCACGAAAATAATACCATCTTTATCTAATAAGCGATGAAGCAAACGCAATCTGGGATACATCATACATAGCCATTTATCATGACGGCTCAAATCATCACCCTCTTTTCCTACAACTTCACCTAACCACTTTTTGATTTTTGGATGATTTACATTATCATTATAGACCCACCCTTCATTGCCAGTATTATATGGCGGGTCAATGTATATACATTTTATCCTCCCTTCATATTCCGGTAAAAGAGCCTTTAGGGCTTCCAGGTTATCCCCGTGAATAATCATATTGCCGCTTCCAGAGGGTTCTTTGGTTTCCCCCTTTTCAGCAGAAAAACCATATTGGTGTTCCAATACCCGGAAGGGAACATCCCTGTGGTGGCTCAAAACCTTTTCTTTTCCTATCCATTCAAGTGTTGGCATATATCTCGTCTAATTCTTAAAATTCTGTTCAACATATTTTAAAGCATCCATCGCCAGTTCTTCCCGGATCCTTTCCTTGTCTACCTGTTCTGATTCTTCAACTGTTTTCCAGAGGAATAACTCATTTAGTTCTGCTGCCTCGATCCCAATGGCGATAGCCAGATTCTTGGAGTCATGAAACTGCTTCCAATCTCGGGCATCGCGGAATTCGATAAGCTTTTCAGCAATCTCTTTAAATTCGCCCATAGGTATATTTGAAATTTGAAAGTCCTAAATTTAGTAAATAATCGGCACAAGAGAATTCTCAAACCTCAAAAAGAAAGCAACAAAGCTGGCTCCCTCTTCGGATTGGAAGATAGAAAAGACCGGAGACCGGAGACCGGAGACTGGCTACCGGCTACCGGCTACCGGCTACCGGAATTATGAAAAATCCAAATACCAAAATCCAGATTCCAGTGAAATTCTAAACTCCAAAATCCACAATTCAACACTCAAAACTTAACCCTCAAAACTCAAAACTCAAAACTCCATTCCATAATTCATAATCAATTTCATGGCTACATGGCTAGATGGTTAAATGGTTAAGGGTGCAGGGTAAGACAGATATGAGTACTGAGTAATGAGGTTTTGAAAATTGTAACTTGTAAATTGTAACTTCCTCTTCTTCTCGTCTTTCCGTCTTTTCGTCT
>NPID01008866.1_pt1 | contig 14472 bp, 14 predicted proteins | sample 8637491 | NCBI WGS metagenome assembly NPID01 (sample SAMN07420843, study PRJNA396082) | bioreactor metagenome | isolation source: sample BA6 brine-fed electro-methanogenic bioreactor BA | place: Japan: Kochi | collected 2016-06-14 | reverse complement strand
GCCAATCTTTAGCTAATTCAACAGCTGCTTTTCTTAGATTGCCTTTGGATTCTTTTAATTTTGCATCAAATTTTTCAAAGAGAGTAAAGGCATCAGCAGTAGCACCAGCAAAACCAGCAATAACTTGACCATCATATAGATGTCTTATCTTTCTAGCTGTATCTTTAATTACTGTATGGCCAAGGGTTACTTGTCCATCTCCTCCAATTACTAAATTCCCATCCTTTAGAATACCTAAAATAGTAGTTCCGTGAAACTGTTCCATTTTTCCTCTTAATATATTGTAGAAAATAGGAAAGAGCTTATAGTCTTTCCTATCTTAGTTTATCCATTTTTATTGTTATCTTTATCTTCTTCAGCTGTTTTTACTTGATTGTCAGCATGATCTTCTTTAAGTAATTCAAAACTTAACTGTTTTGCTTTTTTATATTTTTCTTTTACAAAGTTTAGATCTTCCCCTGTAACAAATTTCTCTACAATAGAGAATATTTCTTCAGCACTAAGTGTTTCTTTATCCAAAAGCTCATCAGCAAGAGAATCGACTAGGTCTCTATGATTAGTAATGATATCTTTAGCTTTTTTATAAGCTTCATCTATGAAAGAGTGAATTTCAGAATCAACAATTTTTGCTACTTCTTCACTATGAAGTTCTTTTTGACCAATTTGTTTGCCTAAAAAGACTTCTTGCTCTTTTTTCATAACTGCTAAAGGTCCTATTCTTTTACTCATACCCCAGTTACAAACCATCTGTTTTACTATATCAGTAGCTCTATCAATATCATTAGATGCACCAGTTGTAATTTCATCAAAGACAATATCTTCTGCAGCTCTACCACCAAGTAGGTGGACAAGCATTGATTTCAAGAAACTCTTTGAATAATTAGATTTTTCTTCTCCTAGGAAATGTGTTGCCCCGCCTGTCATACCTCTTGGGATGATTGAAACTTTGTGGGCAGGAGAACCATGTTTTTCGAAAAGAGCACATATTACATGGCCGATCTCATGATAAGAAGTAATTTTCCTCTCTTCTGGTAAAACTATTTTACTCTTCTTCTGTTTTCCAAGTGTAAGTTTATCTTTTGCCTCTTCAAAATCATCCATTTCTATGAATTTCTTAGAAGATCTTGCTGCAATAAGAGCTGCTTCATTTACTAAGTTAGCTAGCTCTGCACCACTAAAACCAGGGGTAGCTCTAGCAATAATCTTTAAATTAACTTCTGGAGAAAGAGGAACTTTCTTAGAATGAACTTGAAGAATCATAGTTCTACCGTTAATGTCTGGAAGGTCAACGATAACTTGTCTATCAAATCTACCAGGTCTTAAAAGGGCTGGATCTAGTACATCAGGTCTATTAGTAGCAGCAATAATAATTACAGAATCATTTATTTCGAAACCATCCATCTCAACCAGTAACTGATTAAGTGTTTGCTCACGTTCATCATGACCACCACCTACACCAGAACCCCTATGGCGACCTACAGCATCAAGCTCATCAATAAAAGCAATTGCGGGGGCATTTTTTTTGGCTTGGGCAAATAAATCACGAACACGAGATGCACCTACACCAACAAACATTTCTACGAAATCAGAACCTGAAACACTAAAGAAAGGTACATTAGCTTCGCCTGCAACAGCTTTTGCTAAAAGAGTTTTACCTGTTCCTGGTCTACCTACTAGAAGTACACCCTTAGGTATTCTACCACCTAGCATTTCAAACTTTTTAGGATTTTTTAAATACTCTACTATTTCTGTTAATTCTTCTTTAGCTTCTTCTATCCCAGCTACATCTTCAAAAGTAACTCCTGTTTTCTTACCCATAAGAAGCCTTGCTTTACTCTGTCCAAAATCTAGAATCTTTCCGCCAGAGCCCTGCATGTTCTTGATCATTATATATACCAATACTAACGCTGCACCAAAGAATATAAAGGTTATAATGTCACCAAGAGTTACCCCTAAATTAGGTTCGTAGAAATCATTTCCTAGCTCCTTTATATCTATTTCTGCATCCGAAAGGATTTGGTAAAAATCTGCTTCAGGAGGTAAAAGTGCATACTTCTCTAAAACCTCACCGTCCTCTTCTATTTCTAAAAGAACCATATCATCCTTTAGAATAATTTTGTCATATTTTTCTTCCGAGATATCCGTTATTATCTCACTTATAGACACCTCCTCTGTAGGAGAGGATAAATTTCGGAGGATAGATATCCCGAAGGAAAGTATTAGAGAGAAAATTAAAACAATAATAAAGCTAGGCACCTTTGGCCTCCTTTTTGGAAGCGTTCTTATATCCACCCTAACTACTTTATCGTCTTTCTCAGATACCTTTTTGTCCTTTTTTTTAGAATTGTCCATGATCTAGGAAATTAATTTATTCAGAATAATATGGTGGGAACTGGAATCGAACCAGCGACCTTGGGTTTATGAATCCCATGCTCTAACCTTCTGAGCTATCCCACCAGGGTCTCATAATTATATCAAAGTATGTTTTAAAAGAGTATTAATTAGCCTTTCCTGTGTATCCCCCACTCTCTGTGTTTATTCTAATAACATCACCCTTTTTAATAAATAGTGGGACTTGAAGTTTGTATCCTGTCTCAACAGTAACAACCTTAGTTGCAGAATTAGAAGTATTACCTTTAACAGCATCTACAGACTCTGTAACCTTTAGATCTACTGTAGGATTTTCTCTTATTGTAAGAACTTTCCCCTCATACATCATTATTAGATGAGAAGAACCTTCTTTCAAAAAGTTGAAGTAATTTCCTAGAGTTTCCTTAGAAATTGGAAGTGTTTCGTAAGTTTCAGAATCCATAAAATAGGCACTACTCTTATCTGAATACAGATATTGCATCTCCTTTGTCTCTGGCTGTATATACTCTACCTTTGTCCCTGCCTTAATAGTTTCCGTAAGAACCTGACCTGTATCCAGAGCTTTCTTCTTCATTATGATTAATCCCCCTTGTCTCCCTTGGGTTTTTAATTTTCTGTCTATTAAATGAAAAACTCTCCCGTCTTGGAGAATATACATTCCTTTTACTGGTTGATCTGTTAATGGCATATTTCTATTTTTAAAAAGTTAAAAACAGTGGAAAAATGGTTGCGGGGGTCGGATTCGAACCGACGACCTCCAGGTTATGAGCCTGACGAGCTTCCACTGCTCTACCCCGCGTTAAATAACAATCCGATTATACTAGCAAAACCCTATTATTTCAAATCCCTTTAAGGAAGAAGTCTGCCCAAACCTCGTAACCTCCTTCTTGAGGTTCCTCCTGATTGTTGCCTAGAAATCTATCCAGATCCTCATCCGCTTGAGCTAAGGTTGCATCTGGAATAACAAAAACATATTCCTTCTCTCCTGCGAAATTAAGCCTGTCTCTAGCCTGTATCTCTAAATATTCTAATCCCTGTATATCCTCTATCAATAGTGCATATTCCAAGTTTTTTAGCCTCAATTCCTCCACCTCCATACTCGCCCTCTGTAATATATTCAATTTCTGTATCATTATGTTAAAGGAGTGTCCAACGTTATAAAGAAGTACCCCAGAAACCGCTAAGAAAAGGACTCTCGTTACAGCATTGTTAAATATTGTAGGGTTAGATTTCCTCCTATTCTGCTGTCCGCCTTCTTTTTTGTAAGTAATTGTTCCCATAGATACCTAATACTAACAGGATACCCCCAACAGTTCAAAGGTCCCATATAGTTTTATTATTGCTCTTATAGGGTCTTGATGATATAATTTTTTCTATATACCTGCCTAATATACATAATATTAGATTTTAATAACGGTGTCAGAGATAAAAAACCCAACGTTTGAAGAGAGAAGAGATGCATTTGTTAACGATTTAAAGGCAAAAGGCAGAGCCGAGTCCACAGTAATTGCATACGCAAAAGATATAGAACAACTTTTAAACTTCCTTTCTAAGGAGGGTCTTTCCTCGCTAGAGGACGTAAAAACAGAGAGTTTAGAGAAATATAAACAAAATCTACAGGATAATAACTACACTCCAAAGAGTGTGTCTAGAAAAATTAACAGTACTAGAACTTTCTTCAAATACTTATTAGAAACAGGGGTTATAAAAGACAACCCTTCAGAGAAATTAGCTCATCCTAAATTTAAGACTAAACCTCCTAGAGTTTTAACAGAAATGGAATATAGAGCTTTAAGAGATGTTAGTCGTGTAGATGTAAGGCTCTACTCTATTGTAGAGATCTTGCTTCAGACTGGAATAAGGATTGGAGAATTAGCTTCCCTAACATTGGATGACGTTCGAAAGTCCAAGAATGGAAAGATCGACTTCCTTTATATTAAAGCTGCAGGTAGTCATCCTGCAAGGAAGGTTCCTTTGAACAAGTCTGCAAAGAAGGCTTTAGATGAATACATTGAGGTAAGACCAGAGACCGAAGATGACACTATCTTCATAACAAAGAATGGAAGACCTCTTTTAGTAAGAAATATTAGAACTGCAATAGATAAGGCTTTTGAAAAAGCAGGGATTAAGAATGCAAAGGTTAATGACTTAAGAAATACCTTTATAGCACATCACTTAGCTAACGGAGTAAGTCTAGTAACGGTATCCAAGTTAGTTGGACACAAGAGGTTATCTACTACAGAAAAATATCTTAATCTTGTGAAGATGCAGAAGGAAGAAGATAAGAGCTTAAAAGAGCTTTAATTCTCTTCTCCAAAAACAAGTTCCATTAGATCGTTCATTTGAGGTACACACCTTGGAGGTGTAAACTCGAGAGTGCAATCCATTCCCTCCGGACATGTATTGTAATCACATACCTCTCCGAACCTACACTCCTCTCCAGCGAGACCACATACCCTAGTATCCCATCTTCCACTAGAATAATTCTCATACAAAATAAATTGGTACACTACATATGCACAAAATAGAAAGAATCCGACTATAAAAAGGGAGAGGATAAACTTGGATGATTTGCTATACATACCATAGAGTAACACAAAGAAAGTTGTAAGCCAATAAATTCTGTGTAAAGAAAAAATAGAAGAATGGGAATAGGTGGACTCGAACCACCGACCACGGCTTTATAAGAACCGCGCTCTAACCACCTGAGCTATATTCCCAAGACTAGAAGATTTTACCAGAATATCTGCTTTTTTAGAAGCCCATCGGAGGGAACCCTGCGTTCTGAGGCTGTGGTGCTTCTTCCTTTTTGTCTAGTTGAGATCTTACCCTAATGTCATCATTTACTACTGCCAAATCTCTACCATACTTCATCCTAGACATCTGTTTTATAATCCCCCCTACCTCTTTATTTACAGGCAAATTAAAACCTGAATCCGGATAAGCTGGACCATACAAAGCATCCAAAGAGAAAGGAGAAGGATACGAGCCCTTAGTTAGAAGTTTTACGTAGTAGTGACCAATCCCCTGGTTTACCATATCCATAGCACTTATATATGATTCAAACTGAGTTTCTAGGAATTCTGCATCCTCTGCACTACACCTTGCGATAAAGAGAGAACCAACATTTCCAAATACAGCATTCTTAATGTCCTCAGGTAGCTGTCCTATATATTGATGTGCGAGTGTAAGATTCAGTCTATACTTTCTAGCCTCAGAAAGAATAGAATTAAACTCCTCTGTAGCAAAGTTCTGGAACTCATCTGCGTAGAAGAAAAAGTCCTTTCTTGCATCCTCTGGAATATCTTCTCTACTTAGTGCCGCTGCAAGCATCTTCTGCACAAGCAACAACCCAAGGAAAGACATATTCTCCTCCCCTATTTTACCCTTAGAAAGGTTTACTATTAGAATCTTTCCATTGTCCATTATGTCTCTAAAGTCAAAAGATGATTGAGATTGACCAATGATATTCCTGATGGCTAGGTTTGTTGTAAATTTGTCGAACTTAGATATAAAGTAGGTCAAAGCTTCAGACTTAGTCTTCTTATCTGTCTTTGCAACCTGATCTGTCCAATATCTTCTAACTAATTCGTCTTTAACAAGTGGTAACCAATGATTCATAACCCACTCCTCGTCTTGAAGGATTCTAACCACCTCTATTAGTGTAGAGTCCTCTTTAGACATAGCTGTCAACATGGAGTTTCTAACGGCCTGCTGGAAGGCTGGACCGGCATATCCTTGGTTGTGTGGGTCAAACAATCTAATAAGGAGTGCAATAAAGCTATTTACAATCTGGTGCTTATGCTGCTCGTTGTAATATTCCATAATATTAATACCAAATGGTCTCTCAAAATCACCAGCGTCAAATTAGATTACATCCTCTGCCCTATCTGCTGGAATCCTCTCCAACAACATCTCCGCGGCCTGTCCATGTGGGTCTATGAATGCACAACCATCACCATTGTAAATATCTTGCATCATCATCCTAACCATAAGCCAAGATTTACCTGTACCTGTCTGTCCCAAAACATAAGCGTGTCTTCTTCTATCATCTCTTTCAAAACAAATGATCTTCTTTTTACCTCTAAAGTAGTTATTCCCTACCCACACAGTATCCTTAGAATTCACATCTGAACTGATATCATTATCTGCAATTAACTCTTTAGAAAGTAACCACTTAATATTTGGAGTAGCAACATCTTTATTAGGGAAATGGTAGAGAGCTGCTAATTCTTCTAAGTTAAAAATTGTTCCCTCGTCTTGAGGTGTCCTTCTGTAAACAACATCATAAAGAAAACTCTTCTTCTTGTTCTTCGCAATTTTTCTCTTCTTGAGCCTATTAACTCCAGGATTACTGTATTGGTCAAAAGCACCGATTATGTTGTCCAAATGCATCTTCGCTATCGCCTTCTGTGGTGCACTGGTAACTATCCTTATTTCTGCCATCATTCCTGGCTTAGAAACTTTCTTACTTATTCCTTCCAACTTCTCCTGAGAGACATTTATCTTACTCTTTTCAGGGTCTGAATTATTATTCTGAACCTTCTGCACAAATTTCTCTCCATTCTTCTGCCAATTATTATTGGTTGGGGAAACCACTAACTGAACTAATGCTCCCTCGCCCTGAGACATCTTACTTAGAGTGCTCAAGACATTTGCCATAGGATCTCCAGTGAAATTTTCTGCGACTCTAATTGGACAATAGGGATCTTCGTCAAGTCCAAGTTGGGCATACTCTACTTCAGAATTTGGAGCAAAGATATTGTATTCCTCGACAACTGCAACGTCAGCATCTTGGTAGGAACCTAATATCTGTTTTTCAACTAGATCTACAAGTTTCTTAGGAGCGTGCACAAAGAACCTTATCTCGCCAGGAAGACCAACCATTTCAAAACTAACACTGTTATTTACACTGAAATTTTCAGCAAGGCCCTCACCCTTTCCACCTATACCATAAAGGTTTGCAAACATTTTCTCTGCGACCCCTATCTCAATTTCATTATTCCTAGGAACACGAACTTCCATAAGGACTCCTTCCATGGATTTCTCATCTCTATCCTTTTTCTTGAGTTTTTTCTTAGCATAAAGAAAACCTCCTACTAAGGCCCCAACAAAAATGAAAAAGAAGATTATCCAACCCCAGGGGATATTTATCTCGTCCTCACCATAATATTCTTCATATGTATCTGACGGGTATTGAACTGTAGAACCAACTTCAATATCTGGTTGCGTTGGTCCAATAACCTGTGAGTATAAATTATCCGTGTTAAACATACTAGAAAAGTATAACACAAAAGAAGATTAGCTTACCGAGCCTATAATAGAAATGTTGAGGTCTTGAGATATTACTCTCTAGGAGGTAGTCCTTGTATCTTTTCTGCAACCATATTCGCAGGATTCTCTTCGTTAGAATTCTGTTCTAAAGGAAAACCATAACTGAGCTTTGGACCTGCTTGGTCCACCTTAGGGGCAACATCTGTTTCTACTGCAACAGAAACGGGAGGTGTTGAGACCTCAGAAATAATAGGTTCTTGGGGAACATTTAATTCTTCAACGGACGTAGGAGGCAAAACTTCTTGTGCTTGCTCTACTACTGTCTCTGGTTTTGGCTGTATCTCTATCTGGTTCATAACCTATAATATTATACCATATATTTACGCTTTTGGTACATAAGCTCTCTATCTAAATCCCTCTCTTTCTCCCTTCTTTTCTTCTCATATTGTTTCCTACCCTTTCCGTATCCAACTTCAACCTTTACCTTTCCTCTAGTAGTATACACAGATAATGGAAGAAGTGTAAGGTTCTTTTGTTTAAGTTTAGAATCTATAGCTATAATCTCGCTTTTTTTAACCAATAATTTTCTAGATCTTTTAGGATCATAATGTTCGCTACCATCATATTTATAACGAGGGATATCTGCATTAACCAACCATAGCTCTCCACCTATGATTTTTACATAAGCATCCGATAGATTTGCCCTTCCAGACTTAACAGATTTTACCTCAGCGCCTGTCAAAACTACCCCTGCTTCAAAGGGGTCAGATATTTCGTAATTGAAAAATGCTTTTTTATTCTTAATTTTCATGTTCTAATTATACTACAAGACCAATTTCCAGATGACAGAGCCATCTAGGATATACATGTTTGAACCGTTGTTATTCACTACAAAGTTTTTAACATCTGACCAAACAGAATCTTTTTCTCCTCTGTATAGATACTGGCTAAGAAGAGAGACTTTATCTGGATGTCTGATATCTGCGCCCGACTCCATTGGTTTCTCTAGTTGGAAGAATCTACGTCCTTCGGAATCAAAAACATATAATGGATGATCTAATGAATCCCCAGTAAAGGCTTTTGTAGGTGTTCCGTAATCACCATCAAAACCAACAACTCCCAAGGGAGCTTCTACATACCTAGCCTCAAAGAAATTGTAGTTGAAGCGAAGAACGTATGGTTCTTCAGGGATAACAAAGTAAATACTTATGTCGGCGACCATATCTGTAGAGGTTGCCATATCTTCGTCGGCGAAGTATTCATAGGGAAGACCATAACTGTTTCCGTATGCCGCACTTGATCTTAGGAATGCAGACCTATCTTGAGAGAGGAAGTACACATTGTCATTTTCGGTCCACACAGTCATTGCAGCTATCTCCTCTGAGCGAATATCGCTAACGCTCAACCCAGACAATTTTATGAAGGATGTAAACCAACCCTCTTCGTCAAAGGGTGCTTTTAACATACCCTCTTCCTGGTCATATACATAAACCCCGTTATTTCCTACATAAACAAATTTAGGCTCCTTAACCAATCCTTCCGTGTCTGGAAGTGCTTTTACATCTTTGTCGTATAGAGAAACTCTGTATATTGTAGACCTTCCTGCATCTGCAGCAACAAGGTATTCATTCTCATATCTATCCTTGTATATTGTTACATCTTTAACATCTGAACCTTCCCCGAAGGCAAGCCTTGTATCCAAAAAGGTATCCAACCTTGAATCTTTCTCCACTACCCCTATTCGCTTGTAAAGAGTATCTCCTAATTCTAATATCCTCTCTTTCAGTTCCTCGTACTTAGCAGCATCCTCCTCATTCAACTCTCCTGGAACTTCCTCTAAAGCTTTCTCTGCTTGGAAGAGATATGTCTCTGAAGCATCTTTGTCTACTGCAAAATTATCTTCCACTTTCCCTATTAAATCCTCTACTTTTGTAAAAGACTCCTCTGCCCTAGCACTAATCTCCCTTGCTTCTCTCATCTTTATAGTGAAGTTTATTCCTAGCGCTAAGAGAACAATTATTACAAGAGCCATTCCAAGAAGTTTGAATCTTTTACTTCTTAAATCCTTCTGTTTGTAATTATCTATTCTCATTCCTTGAACTCCCCTACTCTTTTTTCTCCCTCCCATAAGGGATACTTTAGAAGCTATTTTCTTGTACCACTTCTTTCTTCCAAATTTTTGAGATATGTTTTCTTGCAAATTAGAAAATTTCTCTGAAAGAAATGCTCCGACCTTCTTAAAGAAAGGCGCAACTTTCTTCCATATCCCTCCAGCAAAAACTTTAATCTTATTTAACCTCTCTTTCGCTTTTAGTTTTTCCCTAAAGTCTTGTAATGTAGTTTGGCCATCTCCCTTTTTAATGTCTTTAAGCTTTCCAATTGGTTTGAGAATTTTTTCTGTGTTCTCTTTAACTTTCTCAACAACTGGAGAAGATTCCTTTTTAACTTTTACTGGGAGTTGTTCCTGTACTACTTCTTTGGTTGGCTTCTCTTCCTTCTCTTGAACGAGATAAAGTAAGGAATTAGTGCCTTCTAATTTCTCTCCTAATGTCGTTAGATATTTCCATAAAGATTTACCACCTTTAGAACGGGATAGCTCCGGGAAAGATTCTTGTAATAATCCTGCAGAGGAAACCATTAAGACATCTTCATTTCCTAATGCAATTCCTGCAGTGTTAGCATTCTTCTCCTTTAATATGTCTGATATATTTACGAGGTTGTCGTTTTTGAAACTAAAAACATCTCCTTCTCCAAAGAGACCTACATATACTCCCTCCTGTTTTACAAGGACTATGGTAAAGCTTACATCTATTCCTGTTTTTTCTAATTCTTTGTCATGTTTAATTAGTTCTTTTACTTTTTCTACACCGCTGTTTATGGAGTCTTTTAGAGATTCGTTTGTGGTTTCAGATATGGAATAGAGGTAACCATCTACTATGCTGTCCCAAACAAATTTTGCTACTCTTTCTACATTTACATCTTTTTCAGCTTGAATATTTAAGAGAGCAAAGATATCTCCTTCCTTCGGGGTCTTCTTTTCGCTCTTTTCGTAGTAGTGTTTGAATATTGAGGTGTAAGAGCTTTTATCCTTGTTGTTGGATATATATTGTTTAGCTATTGTTTTCATACTATGTAAGAATTACGAACAACAATGAAAGTAAAGTACCTACTATTACGGCTATCATGTGCATTGCCATCATCTGTTTTATCATTTTGTTTCTTGGGGTTTTGTATGTGTCTGACAATATTCTGACTCTTAGATAGAGGAATGTAGCAAAGAGGATATTGCCTATTAAGATGAAGATTATGGGGATTTTGAGGACAGAGAGGAGTTCAAAGGAGAACACATCTGTTCCAAATTCTAATTGTTTTAACATTTCCATTGTGTCCATTATATTTCTCCCTTCTTTTTAGAATCTAATAGGTCATACAAGGTATCTTGTATGACTCTTGGTTTCCCTATTGAATTAAACTCTATTTCCGGTGTAGCTCCTGCTGTTTGGAAGTAGACTGTTCCTACATCAAAGAGGCTTCCAACAAGGCCGAGTTGTTTGTGTGTAATGTCTTCTATTTTCTCCAATCTAGCTTCGGAGAGGCTGTGAGAGACGACAGAGGTGAAATCTAGATCTATTATCCTCTTGTCTGTAATTATGTTTACATTGTAAAACCATCTTATGAATGCATACACAATTACACTAAGGGATAGTGTTAGACATGGAATAAAGAAAGCCAAGAATAGGACCATATTCTCTGAGAAGGAGGTATCTAGTAAAGCAAATATAAATGGAAAGAATAGTATTATGAATGATACTGCTACGAATGGTAGGTATTTTATCCAATGGGATCTTACTACTAGTATTATTTCTTCGTCTTTTTCTTTACCGTAGAAGGATAGATCTTTAGGGAATGGTAAAAAGTAAGGATTTTCTTTATTGGTTAGGTTTTCTGTAAAGGTTTTACCTAAATTTCTAAACTTTTTTGGAATTAGATTGGGGTTTTCTCTCTTTGCCATATGATAATAATAGCATATATGTAAGTTAAAGAAATAGGGAAACTGAGGATTTTTACCAGTTTAGTAGTATCGTTTCTCTACATTGAAGTAACCATATGTAGACTGTTGCTGTATCCTCATATGCCCAGGGGCCATCTGATTGTAAATATCCTTAAAGAACATCCCAGACACATCGATAACTCCTCTGTCTGTTGTGAAAGAGACGTTTGTAGTATTTCCATTAGATAATGCAGTAGCAACTGCAGTGATTGAATTTACTGGGCTCTTTAAGAAACTTTTAAGCTGAGCCGATGTATATGGAGTTTTGTCCGCCCTACCATAATCCAATCTTCCTGGACACTTACCATAGTCACTTGGTAATAGCCTAGACTTGTCGGGGGAACCTGTAACTCCTATGTCATTTTTAATTAGATAGGCATTTACAAGATCAACCATCTCCTGGGGACTTAACCAAGGAGTATGTCCACAATTAGTCCCAGTTGAGGAGTAGCCCTCTGTATACCAAGATTTATAGAACCAACTCACACCAGAGACTCTTTCCCACGCGTCATTAAACCAATTACTTCCTCCTCCACTTTGAGTATCCCATATCCCACCATTAACCCATCCACCATGAACAGCAGCATATTCTGTAGCAACAGGTGCACCGGAGCCATCAACGAGAACCATCCCCTTGGTCTCTGCAACAGCAGTAGCCCATGCTCCAGTATATAAGGCAGGATTAAAAACCTGACAACTTTGAGTTGTACAAATTCCATAATCCCCGTTATTTGTCCTCCTTACTGCATATGTCCTTGCTGCAATGACTTGAGCTTTAAGAACATCCATATTGTCAGTGGTGTTCCATGAAGGAATAATTTCGTGAATTCCTAACAAATAATAATCCTCGAAAGATTTGGTCCCATAGCCATCAATGGAGATATCTGACATAATTGCCTCCGATTTCCCGTTTATAACAACAGTTCCAGTTCTGATAGTTTTACCTGGATAATAAGCACTAAGAATTTGCTGGTATGTTTGTCCAGCATCATTTCTTGCCTTTGCCCCCCACTGACTCATTCCGTTTCTATGTGTGTATGCTCCTATTGAGAAGACTCCGAAATGACCAACAGGGGCCTGCGCTATTGAAGTCCCGGTCTCTGTTCCAACATACCCACCAGTGGAAATAAACCCAGCACTCCTAGCCGCTATTAATGCTGCCTGAAGTTGAGATACTTTCTTACTTAAATCCGTTATCTCTGCACTTAACCCACTCTTCGCTGCCACCTGTGCACTCAACTCTGCTTGTAACTTAGCCCTCTCATCTGCAAGCAACTTATATGCTTCATCCAAACCAGCCCTCTCTTCATCTAAATCTTCTTTCTCCTTATCTAACTCTGCCTTACTCTCTGCTAATGAACTAAACTCCCCCCCTATCTTCTCTGCTTCCCTCCTTAACATAGAAATAGTACTCTGTTTAATAAACAAAGTTTCTACAATATTCGACCAACTATCCCTATTAAGAAAGAAATTAGCTAACTTATACCTACTCTCCATATACAAATCACCAGAGACATCATCTATTAACTCCTTAGTCTTTGCTAGCTGATCCTGCTTCTCTTCTATCCCCTTAACCTTCTTATCTATCTCCTCCTCTGTCTCCTCTATACTCTCCTCTAAAGTAGTAATCTCTGCTGTTAAAAGATTTATTTTTTGAGAAACCGAATAGTTACTATTACTAATCTCTGCTATCCTAGCTTCTACACTCTCTAATACACTCTCCTTCTCCTCAATTTCTTTTTCTTTTTCCGCAATCTGCTCCTCTAATTCCTCTACGGTATTAGAATAAACAGGATGATTAAAAAGAGAAAAAGAATATATCCCGAAGAAGGAAACTATTAAAATGTTAAAAACTATTTTGGACAGTTTTGACATATTGAAATTATACCATTAGCTCTAGAATCTTTTTAACCCCAGCTATTAGATATGGCATAAATATTATTAGACCCGTTATAACAGATACTAAAGCAGTAACTAAAACCGCACCAGCACTTACATCCTTAGCATATTTAATATTCACCTTATAGTCTAGAGAAACAGTATCACAAAGTGCTTCAATTGCACTATTTATTGTCTCAGCTACAAATACCATAGAAATTACCAAACTTAGAGCTATCCAGTCGGTATAAGAAATTTCAAAAGCTATCCCAGCCAAAATTACAACAAAAGCCATTATTAAATCTATCCTGAAATTTCTCTCATTCTTGAATATTAACTTCAAACCACTTCTAGCATGTCCCTGACTCTTAAAGAAGTTCTCCGCCTTGTACTTGTTGTTCTTCATACCTAGGAAAGAAATTTAATAACTATTTCTAATATTCCAAAAATTACTAAAACAATTACCAAACCTAAGATAGCCCACGTAAGTGTTCCTTGAGCTTGCTTAACCCTACTAGGATCTCCTCCAGAGATAATCCACATATACCCTCCCATAACTACAAAAACAAGGGAGATTAGGACTGCTACTGGGAAAAGATAGCTCGTTACTTTCTCTACAATTGGCTCTATATTCTCGGACAATCTTGCCGGTTCATCTTGTGCAAATACAGGACTTGCTAAAAAGAATACTGGGAAAGCTATTATTTTTGTAAAAAATTTTTTCATTAATTCAGTGTTAAAACTTCGTCTATTATAAACTCTATGATCTTAGGAGACAAGAAAACTATTACCAAGCCTACAAGAGAAAAAGTTAAAGATCTGGTAGCACTCTTAACTTTCTCTTCATCTCCCATTGAAAAGATATATTTAAATCCTGACATAACCAAAGATGCAACAAC
>NPID01001052.1_pt1 | contig 14526 bp, 9 predicted proteins | sample 8637491 | NCBI WGS metagenome assembly NPID01 (sample SAMN07420843, study PRJNA396082) | bioreactor metagenome | isolation source: sample BA6 brine-fed electro-methanogenic bioreactor BA | place: Japan: Kochi | collected 2016-06-14 | reverse complement strand
GAGGACAGTCAACTCCTTCAAGTGGGCAATGAACTCCTTCAAGAGGACAGTGAACCCCTTCAAGAGGGCAGTGAACCCCTTCAAGAAGGCAGTCAACCGAAACTAAGTTGTTAAATAACAAAGATTAAGTGTTATATCGACATACGATTTGAATCCATCGAAAATCCGCGAGAGCGGCGATTATTTTTGTCGTGCTCTACGCTGCGCGACTCGCTTCCGCGAAGAAGAATCCCCCAAATCCCCCTTTTCCGCAGTCTAAGAATTCCCCTAAATCCCCCTTGGAAAGGGGGACTTTGCTCTCCCCCCCCCTAACAGGGGGGGCAGGGGGGGTTCTTTGCGCATTCAAAGAATACCCCTAAATCCCCCTTGGTTAGGGGGACTTGCCTCTTCCTCCCCCCTTGTTAAAGGGGGGCCGGGGGGGATTGTTTACGCGAAAGCGGGAGGGCATCCGTGGGATTTCCCTTCGGTCAACGCGGGCACCTCCCCTACAAATCCCCCCCCTCGCGAGGGGAGAGAGTTTTCAAGAAAAAAGCTGAAGGTATTTAATCGGAGAGTTTTTTAGAGAGGGTTACTACCCCTTCACGCTTCCCAGGGTCAGCCCGGAAACGAGCCATCGGGGACATCATTCTTATGATCCCGATTCGAATTCTTTGAACTGAGTCATTAAGAGAGAATCGAAACCGGACACTTCCATTTCAAGTTCGTCGAAGTATTCGTTGATGCCATCGATGAAAAAGTCTTTTTCGATGGGCAAATCTTCTGCGACACTTAAACCAAATATCCACCATCTGTGTAGGCCGGCAAATATGGGCGTGAGTTCAATATAAAGGTTTGCGGCCTCTTCAGCTTTTTCGTAATTCATTAAGTTCATTACGCAATTGCCAGCCAAAGGAAAAGAGTTCAGATTCCAACCTCTATTTACAATCTCGGTTTCCCAGCCCTCGGAGAAAGCTTCGGCGGGGAATTTTTCTTTGAGTAGTTTTGCATTCAAAGCCGTCCATTCTAAAGTGTCTATTGAAGGAGCGATTTTGAAAGTCATCCCTTGTTGATAATAGGAATTTATCAGTGTTCCGAAACAACACATCAGGGTAACATGAACCTTTGGAGTCTCTTCTCCCTTATCGAGCTTCCTCCACGTAATCCAATGAATCGGATCGAGAGAATCCGGTGGTCCATCCATCCACTCGTCTCTCGTGAAAAGGGCTAATACACGAGGTTCGTCTGCGTAAAATTCTCGAAAACTTGGAAGAAGGACCAACGAATTGTGAAGTATAAGAATATCAGGGCGAACACTGTGAACTTTCTGCAAATACAGGGCAGGATAGAAATCGTTATCTCCGTTCGGGATATATATTGCCCCTGAATCGCAAGACTCGAGGGCGAATTCATTTATCGCCAACATTTGGTCCATGGCCTTTTCGCCTTCGATACGACTGACTTCATTCTTCCTTCGATACAGTTCGCGAAAAATAGCCATAGCACTATCGGGGTGTTCTTCTTCTGCGACCTTCGCCAAAGTATCTGCGAAAGTCCAGTGTATGTGTTGGATATTTTCGGGCAATTTCACAATATTTTGAGATGCAATCTGTTCGATATGCTTGCGAGCATTGACACTCGCGCTTTCATTGGAACAACCGGCGAGTATGATAATAACCGTCAGTGCTATTGCCAAAAGTGTATTTCTCATATTTTCTCCTTTGAGAAGTTATTTCAATATATCATCACTACCCCTTCACGCTTCCCAGGGTCAGCCCGGAAACGAGCCATCGGGAAAGGAGGATGAACAAAATCACCACCGGCACGCTCACGACGAAACTTCCCGCGGCGTAAAGTCCCCATTGGGTGGACATGTTGCCCTGGAACATCTTGAGGCCCACCGGCAGAGTGAACATATCCGGTTCCTGAAGGATAACCGCCGCCACGATATACTCGTTCCAACTCGCCATGAAGGAAAACAGCGCGGTAATTACCAGTGCCGGCGCGGCAAGGGGCAATATCACCCTCCACCACGCGCCGAAGTTTCCGCAACCATCCACCCGCGCCGCTTCGATAAGCTCGGTCGGAATAGTGTCGTAATAGCCCTTCATCTGCCAGATGCAGAAGGGGAGAGCTGTCGCCGAATATGCTATCATCAAGCCGAGGTAGCTGTTAATCAGCCCGAGTTTGGCCAGCATGATATACATCGGCAGAAGCAACATGGTAGCCGGAAACATCTGAGTCGTCAGAAGGGACTGCATTACCGCCTTTTTGCCGGAAAACCGGAATTTCGAGATGGCATAGCCGCCCATGGACGCCAGAGCAACACCTGTCGCCGTAACAACCGCGGTTACAATTAGCGAATTCAGCATCCACCGCATGAATGGGGTGGAGGTGAACAGGTCGATGTAATTCCTGAAAGTCGCGCCTTCGGGAATTATAGATAAATCCGTCGATAGCAGTCTGTCCGCCGGGCGCAATGAGATGGTTATAACGCGAATGACGGGATACAGCGTCCCGACGGTCCATAGAATCAGGAAGGCGTATATTAGGAACAGCTTTATGGGCGAGTCTTTACGTTTCATAGTAACTCCAATTTAATGTCGAAAAATCATTCGCGCAAACATTTTCTCGAGTAAAAGATAAAAACTCCTCGACAAAATCGATTTGACATCTTAAATTCAGAGGTCGATATAAAACGCGAATCTAAATTGAGAAAGGAAACAGATGACCGTAAAAATACTTGTAGTTCTTGGCTATATCGGAATGATTATCTGGCTGGGCATCGCCGGCATGCGCAAAACGAAATCCTTCTCCGATTTCTTCCTCGGCGGACGGGATGTCGGCCCCTGGTTCACCGCTTTCACTTACGGCACCGCTTATTTCTCCGCGGTTATATTCATAGGCTTCGCGGGCAAGATTGGATGGGCTTTCGGCCTCTCTGGAGTTTGGATAGCCCTCGGCAATGCTTTGATAGGCACCTTTCTCGTGTGGGTTCTGTTGGGCAACAAAGTGAAGGAAGTTACGGTCAAACTCAATGTCCACACCATGCCCGAATACCTCGAATCGCGCTACAATAGCCCATTTTTCAAAACCTACGCCGCCATCGCGATTTTTGTTTTCCTCGTGCCTTATACCGCCGCTGTCTTCATGGGACTTAGCTATCTTTTCGAAGCCACTTTCGGTCTGCCCTATTGGATGATGCTGGCATTTATGGGCGTTTTCACAGGAATCTATCTTGTGATGGGCGGGTATAAATCCATGACCATGGTCGATTTCATTTTCGGCATCATAATGCTGTTCGGTGTCGGCGCGTTATTCTCCAGCACGGTTACCAAGGGCGGCGGAATGACTCAGATTCTCACGACCCTTCGCCAAATCGACCCAAAACTTACTCAGGCAGTTGGCCCTCCGGGATTCTGGCCGCTTTTCTCGCTGGTGTTTCTTACGAGTGTCGCGCCATTGGGCATGCCTCAGCTTCTGCAGAAATTCTACGCCATCCGCGATAGAAGGTCGGTGCGCATCGGAACTTTCGCCTCCACAATTTTCGCTATATTGATAGCCGGAGTCGCATATTTCACTGGCGCGCTAACTAGAGTGTTCATCACTCCGGCGAACTCCCCCGAAGCCTTCACAGCTTCAGGCGCGCCGAATTTCGATGCCCTTATGCCCGCCCTTCTAACACAGGCCATTCCGGAATCCCTCACGATACTTATCCTCCTGCTGATGCTTTCCGCGTCGATGTCCACTCTGGCCGCGCTGGTGCTTATCTCCAGCTCGACTGTTACAAAGGACCTCTACGGCGGCCTGGTGAACAAACAAGCCTCCGACAAGCGCCTGACAACCCTCATGCGTATCGCGAGCACATTCTTCATTATATTATCGGTTATTCTCGCGCTCCTGCGTCCTGCGGTCATCGTTACGATTCTTTCGATTTCCTGGGGCGCGATAGCTTCTGTTTTCCTTGGCCCGTTCCTATGGGGATTGTTCACGAAGCGTTTTAGTAAAGTCGGCGCGATAGCCACCAGTATTATCGCCCTGACCACGACGATGGTTCTTTTCATCGGTAAATTCCAGAGTGCGCCCTCCGCCGGCGCAATCGGGATGATGGTGTCGCTTGCTCTGCCGATATTTTTCCTGCCCTTCGGGAAGGGGGAGGGGGAGATGGCTTGACAAATCATGCAAATTGAATAAAATGTATAGGACAACATAAGCCATGGAGGTAAAATGAAACTTTTTATCACGATATATAAAGATGAGGACGGCATGTTCATCTCCGAATGTCCGGAGATCCCCGGTTGTGTCAGTCAGGGCGAAACCGAAGAGGAAGCCGAGGTCAACGTTCGTTCAGCGATAATCGAATGTTTGGCCGTTCGTGAAGAACTCGGAATGCCTTTAACTGTGAAAACACGCCAGGTCGAGGTTGCTATTTAATGCCTGAAGTCCCTTTACTAAAGGCACAAGAGGTAGTAACCGTATTTATGCGTTTAGGCTGGAATGTTGCCAGATCAAAGGGAAGCCATATTATTATGATTAAAGAAGGACATTTTGCAACTCTCTCCATCCCGAATCATAGAGAAGTAGCTCGTGGAACTTTAAGATCGCTAATACGCAAATCTGATCTCACAGTTGAAGAATTTTTAGAAGCGCTTGGAAGGTAGTTTTAGGAAACATACAAAAGTTACATTTCTTTTATAGCATTAGAATGTAGCATGACTTGTGATTATAACGAGATTTAACCTGTTCGACTTAATTCACAATTCAAAATCACGCCTGAAAATCTATAAATATACTACTTAATTTAAAAACTATTCCAGAAAAAGATTTAGACAAAAAAACTCAAATCAAAAACGCAAAAAAAAAAAAACTTATTTCTGATATACAATTTGCTATTCCCTACTAAAAAAGCCCGACATATCTGCCGGGCTCTTTGTATAAAAATTTTGCTATCTGTTATAATGCTTTTAGCTCCTCAAATAATTTCCTCGTATAATCAATCGCCCCCTGCATAACTTTCGGGTCCGCCGGATCTATACCTACTGATTTCAAAGCGTCAGCAGGCGCTTTCGAGCCGCCGTAGGAGAGCAACTGCTTAAATTTCGGAACAAAGGCCTTGCCCTCGTCTCGATATTTTAAGTAACAGGCAAGGCTTACCATATGGCTAAGGCAGTAGTTGTAGCAGTAGAATGGCTTGAAGAAAATATGCCCTATTCTCGCCCAGTCAAATTGATGTTCCGGAAGAATTTCCACGGCATCGCCGCCGAGGGTTTGATACCAGTGCATCCAGCGGTCATTAACCCATTCATGGTCGAAAGTGCCTGCTGAAGCTTGATTGTGAATGTCTTCCTCAAGACGGCTTATCGTGGTTTGACGGAAAAGTAAATTCATCGAATCTTCAATCTGTTTGGAAAGAAGAGCTTTTTTCAAAGCTTCATCATTCGATTTTTCCATGAGATAATCGAGGAGAAGAAGTTCGTTGAACGTCGATGCGATTTCTGCTAAAACCATAGGCGGATCAGAACCGAGCAATTTTTGAGCACGGTTGGTATAAATTCCGTGAATACCATGCCCAAGCTCATGGGCGAGAGTGAACCAGCTGTCCGGCGTGCCCGTAAAGGACTGTAGTATATATGGATGGAACCCCCAAATGCCCCAGCAGAAAGCGCCGCCGCGTTTGCCTTTGCGAACCTTAGCATCGATATACTTGCCATCGACAAATCCGCGAACGATGCTCTCGAACTCGGAATCTATCAGCGCCATGGCATCGTAAATCATCTCAGCCGTTTCATCGTATGATTTGCGGACATCGACCGACTCATACGGGGCATACAAATCCGCGATAGTGATTGGTATATTAAGCGCATCGGACTTGTATTTGTAATAATCCTGGAACAGATCGAAACCCCCACGAGTAACATCGATGACGTTGCGATACACCGGCTCCGGAACCTCATCGCCCAATAGCTGTTTCGACAATGTGGATTCATATTTGCGTCTGCGGGCATCCAATTTGTGGTCCTGCGCAACTTTCTGTAAGATATAGCCGTATAGTTGATTATGCTCCCTATATACTTTACGAACCGACCGATATGCGGCAAGCCTTGTTTCGCCATCGGGATGATAAAGCAGAGCGGAAAGCTCAGATTCGGTCTCCACAGGTTCGCCGTCGGGGGGAGTTACCGGCTCGAACTCCTGCGAACCGAGATGCTGTTCCCGAAGCTGAACGAAGGCGGAACGTCCCGTGATGCCGGTCTCATTTAGCACCTGCTCGACTTCTTCAGATAGGGTGTGCGGTTTGTATTTGAGAAGGTTTTCGAAGAAGTGAACGTAGGGCTCGAGCTCCGGCGCGGCCATAAGCTTTTCGAGGGTCTCCGCGGGAAGTTTCTGAATCTCGAGGGTGAAGAAAACGAGGTAGTTCGACGCCATGCTGACCTTCTCCTGCACCTGCTGAAGCCAGGATTTGGCGTCCTTGTCGGTGGTATCTGCGTAGAAACGGAGGGCAGGATAAGTGTATAGCCTGTAGTGCACCATCTCGATAGCCTCGAACTCCTCGATGCAGGCGCGCATGGCGGGGATATCGTCGGCGATTTCGGCCAACTTGCCGCGGTATTTCTTTTGGAAACCGAGGGCGATGTCATCCAATTCTTTGAAATGACGGGAAAAATTCTCGTCATCGAAACTCTCGTAAAGGTCTTTCAAATCCCATTCCATGGGTAACTTGCTCATTTCATGTCCTTTCTTCGACACGTTCATTTACGACTCAAATATAACGATCATGACCGCCCGGTCAAGGGGTATTTTCGTGAGAATGAAAATACCCCTTGACATCGATGTAAGAGTTACTTATAATCTAATTAGCAATTTGAAACTGGAGCTTATGAGCGACGAAAAAAGACATAAGTTATCCGCGCGACACAGCCACAAGCGCAAAAGAACTCCTGAAAGACATGGGGGAGGGCGTCAACTATCTATATTCACGACGGACAGACTGAAATTCATTCTCCTTCCCCTGCGCGGTTCTTCCGAGACGCGCAGGGAAACATATCGATACAAAATGAACTTAAACTTATTTAAAGGAGTTTGAAATGAAAAGAATGATGTTTGTGTTACTAATAGCACTATTTGCGATTTCAGCAATGGGAAATGGAACCGTGAGGGTATATACGGGAAATGGTTCATGGCTGTATTCTTATTCCGAATGGCCATCACCAACAACGTATCCAGCAGTTAATGTCGTGCAATACAATGATGGTAGCTCTCCTAATAATCCATGGGATAGAAGAATACCCCCCAGCGTTCCAGAAAATAGTGGACCACCGAGGCCATGGGAGAAGCTATACGAGCAAACACCGCTTGCCGATGGACTCTGGATTGGAATGCAAGAAGCTGGATGGGATACTAGCGGGTCTTTTGCAACAGAAACCCTATGGTTCTATTCACCAACATTCCAGTTGCAGGAAAATATTTCAAGAGCAACTATATGGCTATCGGCAGATGATGTCATAGATTTCGCATTGTTACGTGACATGACAACTAACACAACTTATTTTATGCCATGTGTTCCGGTAAATTCTTTCACTAATTTCGTTCGGTTTGATTTAACTGACTTTTTCGCTGACAAGCCGTATAGCCCACAGGGCTATAGAATGGAATTCAGAGTGAGAAATGAACAACCACATTATACTGGTATGATCAGCTATATGTCATACGATTACGGTAAACCACGAGAGTATTCCTATAGTATTAGCGACTGGGGATTCCGTTTTCTATCATTGCCATTTAGACCTACTGACCCTACCGCAACACTACAATCTCTATTTCCGCATATGATAGCCGCACATTGGTTTAATTGGGAAACAGGTAGCTGGCAGACTCTGGATCACACCGCCCCACTGACGGGAACACTTGGTGATATTGTAAGAACATACACAATAAGGCTTTATTATGCTTCACCGTCCATACATAATACTACAATAGAAGGTTACCCAATTTTCGAGCAGAGGTATCTGGATATCACAACAAACAATGAATTATACCTTGGGAGCATCAACTGCGACTGCAAAACACCCGGAATGATTGGATATGTCCCATTCTATCTATCGCAACCTGATGATTTGTGGTGGGACAAGATAACAGGTTCTGTAAACTGGTCATATTATAGAACAAGCAGTAGCACATCCTGGTCAACTCCGACACAGCAAATCAGACCAAGATGGGCTTACTACAGTATTCCACATCCTTCCTGCCCAAGTTGTGCTGATCCTTGTCTGCCCTATCATCTTGATTTGATCAATTACGTATGCTCGTGGCCTACGATGTCATCGACTGAAGAAGAGTGTTACAGCACATCAGGAGTCTTCGAACCAGAGTATGAAGGACTGATTCTCGACCCTACTCTTTCGGAAGATGAAATCACTATATTTCAAAGGATAGTGGATTCTCTATACTCGTTCATCGACATACCAGATAGTTTAGAAATATGTGAAAGATTCCCAGATTTATGTGGGGAATACTATCTTGAAAAGAGAAGTGAAGATAGGATTCAAAGACCTAATCTAAATCTCTCCGCCCATCCTACTCCTTTCAATGCTGAAGTCTCAATATCTATTACGATCCCATATGATGATTATCTGACCGTATCCATATACAATTCATCCGGGCACTTAGTAAAGATATTGTATGAAAATGAAATATCCGCAGGTCAGCATAGGTTCGTTTGGAATGGTCTCGACTCGAAACTTTTAGGAGTATCTTCGGGTCAATACCTTGTGCGCGTTACTACACGCCAAGAAACAAAGACTGAAAAAGTGATTTTAGTCAAATAATACTGTTATCTCTGAGGGACTGGTAATTCACCAGTCCCTTAAAAATAAGGAGACGTAAAATGAAAAAGATGATAATCGCTATTACCTTTTTTCTATTGATAATGGCTATTCAGGCTCAAACAGTGGAATGGTCCCATTCCTATAACAACGATATAGAACCAATGGGATGGGATATTGGATATAATGTATTTGAAACTGAAGATAATGGTTTTCTTGTTGTAGGCATAACGGAATGGTGGGAGTCTTCGCCATGGGTTCTGCATGATCCGTTTATGTTCATTAAAACTGATGAATTAGGTAATGAAATAGATAAAAAGTTTTACTGCCGTTCAATTCGTATGGCTATTGCAAAAGAATATGCTGAGGATACAATAGTAGTCTCTGCCGCTGATCGCTTCTTTTTCACGAATAGAGAAGGAGATAGCTTGGACTGTATTCTCATACCCAGAACATCTAACGAATCATCCTTTACTTATGAAATAATGGATGATGGTTCTTTTCTATTAGTTAGGGGATTACTACCGGATTCCGGAAGTGCTTCAGTATTCCAGAAGTATTCAAGGTCAGGAGAATTGATATGGAGAAGAGAACACTTCCTTTTCGGGGAAGATTATGATGATGAAGTATTGCCCCATCTTATTAAAAGGAAGTCCGATGGTAATTATCTTGTTGCGGGGAGCACTTTATGGGGGTTCAGATATTGGTTACTCGAAGTAGATTCCTTGGGCGATATCTTATGGTCTATAAACCCAGCAATGTCAATCTCATCCATCTATGAAAAATCACCGGGCAATTTTTTATGCTTAGGAGCAAAACCAATGCAGATAAGTATACTTAATGTTCTTGATGGCGGAGATATTCGATGGAGAAGATCCTGGATGTTTGATTCATCCGATGTGTCATGGGCAGGCGCGTTTTCTTTAATCCCAACATATGATAACAACTTTGCATTCTGCGGTTATACAGGCCATATATACGGAACAGAACACTTATCCGATGGATATGTAATGAAGATAGATTCAGTGGCAAATGTAATATGGCAACAACGAATAGATATTTATGGACGCTCTGACAAGTTCTATTCGGTGATACAGGCCAGCGACAGCTCATTCGTTTGCACTGGCTACACGAGCCTATGCACCGACCCCGATAGCGTCGAATGCGAATCCCTCGAAGTCTGTCTCGTGAAAATATCCAACGATGGGGATATCATTTGGGAGAATTCCATCCCCGTTCCCAAAACCCTCTCCCTCACCACCTACCCCAACCCCTTCAATTCCGCGGTAACCATCGCGTTAGACGGCGTAGGGGCGCACGGCCGTGCGACCCTACGTGTTGAAATATTCGATGTGGTGGGGCGGAGGGTGGCGCCGGTCACTGAGCTTGTCGAAGTGCCCGTAGGGGCGGGTCTTGCGCCCGCCTTTAGCGCGGACACCGTAACCCAAGCACAGGACGGCGTAAAACCGTCCCCTACGAAAAACGTATTCGTCTGGCAACCCGACGAAACCCTCCCCGCCGGCGTCTATCTCGTCCGCGCGACATTCGGCGAGCAAACTGCAACAAAAAGGGTGGTCTTCCTGAAATAATCCACTCTTCATAAACACGACTGTCAACTTCCCCCAATTCCCATTTGACAAACCATTATTCTCGACTATATTACAACCGCTTCGGAATCGGGAGGTGAGAACATCTCCCGTTAGAGCGGCGGCGCGGGAATAAGCCCTCGCCTGAAAGCTCGCAGGAGGCTTAACTATGGGATCGAGAGCGGGTCCACATACACATTTCTTCGAACCGTAAGGAATTACGGCCAATCAAAAACTGTCAATTATTAAACAATTTGGGGCAAAATCCCCAACACTCTATTAGGAGAAAAATGAGTTACGATATCGCTGATAAATCATTAGCCCCCAAAGGCTTAAAAAGAATCCTCTGGGCAGATAAAAACATGCCCGTCCTGCAGGTCATTCGCGACCGCTTCGAGAAAGAAAAACCCCTCGACGGCCTCGTCATGTCCGCATGTCTGCATGTTACCGCGGAAACCGCCAACCTCGCCCGCACCCTCGTCGCCGGCGGAGCGGATTTGATGCTCATCGCGTCGAACCCCCTCTCCACGCAGGACGACGTCGCGGCATCCCTCGTGGAAGATTTCGGCATCAAGGTGCAGGCAATCCACGGCGAGGACAATGCGACTTACTACAAACACGTTCGCGCGGCATCCGAACGCGGCCCGGTAATCACCATGGACGACGGTGCGGACCTTGTGTCGGTCATCCACAAGGAGTTCCCCGAGGTCGGCGCGAAAATTCTCGGAAGCATGGAAGAGACCACCACAGGCGTCATCCGCCTGCGCGCGATGGCGAATGACGGCGCCCTCAAATTCCCCGTTATCGCCGTCAACGACGCCAAGACCAAGCATTTCTTCGATAACCGCTACGGCACCGGCCAATCCACCCTCGACGGCATTATTCGCGCTACCGACACCCTAATCGCCGGCAAAAAGGTCGTGGTCGCAGGTTACGGCTGGTGCGGCAAAGGTTTTGCCATGCGAGCGAAAGGCCACGGCGCCCACGTCATCGTGACCGAAGTCGATCCCATCAAAGCCATCGAGGCCGCGATGGACGGTTTCGAGGTTATGCCCATGGCCGACGCCGCAATCATAGGCGATATTTTCTGCACCCTCACCGGCGACATTCATGTCATCCGCCCGGAGCATTTCGAGGCGATGAAAGACGGCGCAATCGTCGCAAACAGCGGCCATTTCGACGTCGAACTCGATCTTCCCGGCCTCGAAAAAATCGCTAAAGAAATTAAACGCGACGTCCGTATCGTCACCGACGAGTTTATTCTGCCCTCGGGCAAGCGCGTCTTTGTTCTCGCAAACGGCAGACTTGTCAACCTCGCCGCCGCGGAAGGCCACCCCGCGGATGTCATGGACATGTCCTTCGCGGTGCAGGCGCTGGCAAGCGAATGGGTCGTCAAGAATCCCGGCCTCGAAGTCGCTGTCCACGAGGTGCCGGAGGAAATCGACGACTGGGTCAGCAGGCTCAAACTGCAGACCATGGGCATCGAAATCGACACCCTAACTCCCGAACAGGTCGAGTATCTCGCCAGCTGGGAGATGGGAACTTAGCGGAGTTGAGAGTTGAGAGGGGATAGTTGAGAGTTGTTAATAATCAAAGGGCGGCCAAATCCGGTCGCCCTTTTGATTTTGGATTTTAGATTGATGATTTATGAATTTAGACGGCACCCGAGATTACTAAAGGCCTAAACGCCAAACCACGGCGGCTGAGCTTGTCGAAGCCATACCCGGTCGAAGCACCGCCATGAGACTTGCGAAGGGTCGAAGCCTGTTGGTTAGAGATACTTCGACGCGGACGGGACTTCGTGAAGGCTCAGTGTTATTAGGGCGGTGAGGAGGATACCCTTTTTTGAGAAAAGACCGAGGCAAGAGGACTCAAATTGAGAATATTGCTCTATTCAGAAATTGATTTGACAGGAGAGGTGAGGATGCATATCTTTACCTCGGAGCGCGCAAGGAGTAAGAACACTTATGAAAAAACACATTCTTTTAATCGCGCTTATTCTCGCCTCGGGGTTCCTTTCGGCCTACGATTTATCCCTTCTGGACAGCCTTTTCACCGATTCCCTTGCCCTTTACGGCGGCAACCTGTTCGTCCGAATATATCAGGCGGACAGCATTATTTACGAATTCTCCGCCGGAGATATCGGAATCGACAGCATCCGCGGGATGGCGTCGGCGACCAAATGGATTTCCGCCGGAGTCATAATGGCAATAGCTGATTCCGGAATTATAGACCTCGACGACAGTCTGGGTTTGTATCTGCCTGTTTTCTCCGCCAACGGCAAGGGGCATATCACAATCAGGCAGTGTTTCTCGATGAGCTCCGGCCTTTTCAGCGATCGCAACTACCAGTGGGATCCCACCATGACCATGGAAGAGGCCGCGGAAAGTATCGCTGTTTATACGCCGCTGGAATTTGCCCCCGGCACTATGTTGGGCTACGACGGCAAAGGCATGCAAGCGGCTGGCCGTGCGATGGAGGTGGCTGTCGGCATGGACTGGCGCGATATCGCGGACGAGTTCCTATTTGACCGCCTCGGAATGGACAACACCAGCTACGACTTTTTCGGCCCGCTAAATCCTGCGGTCGCGGGAGGAATCAACACCACCCCTCGGGATTATCTTACATATCTTCAAATGCTCCATCAGGGCGGGATTTTCGATGGCGATACCATCCTTTCCGATTGGGCGATGGGGGAGATGTTCCTCAACAACACCGACGGCCTGCCGGTTTACTACTCCGCATGGCCATCAGGAGACTTCTATCTCTACGGTATGACCGACCCGGAATACATCTTCGGTTCGTGGACTATCGCCCAGAATCCGCTGACCGGTTTCGTCGAGGAAATCAATTCTCCCGGCGCTTTCGGAACCTGCCCCTTTATCGACCGAAAGCGGGATTTGTATGGCGTTATTTTCACTAAACTTCCCTCCGGCGGCTTTTCCGCGACTGCAATGACCGATCTGGAAGCCTTTCGCATCCTTCGTTATGCCATCGACAATTCCGACCCGGACAACCGCGTAATTGCAATTTCTCCCTACGGCGAGAACTACCTCGATTTCGAGATTTTGTCCGAGGAGAATCTGATAAACTTTGTCGCGGGAGGTAATCTGGCGTGGCTGGGGGAACTCGACCCCTACAACGGCGATTTCGTTTCCGAGGACGGCAGGGACGTCTTCATCGACAATATTACACCGCTTATTCTGAGCAACAACGGTCCGGAGTTCGCCATCGACATCGAGGGCTGGTCCCTATTCTACACAAAATCCCCGGACAGCGTCGCGGAAATCTACATGGCGGAACCCTCCGGCGACACTCTGATAAAAACCCGCCTGACATACACCGGCCACAATCATCTGAGCGCTTTGGTAAGTCAGAATCCTTCGATGCCAACCGCGAATGTCGCTTTTGTAAAGCACGCCATGAGTTTCGGCGATATCTGGTGGCTCTCGGAGTCCGATCCCTCGACCGAGACCTTCCTATGCGATTTTGAGCGCGGAAGCACCCCCTTCCGATGGATGCCGAATTCGCCCAATGCCGTTCATCTTCTGGAGACTGCTCCCGACCTCTGGCAGTTGGCCATCTACGATGTCGCGGGCGATTCCAGCTACATCATAACCGACGACCCGGGCAGTAAATCCGACCCCACCGCCTTCCTCGCGCCGGAATACGGCTACGAACTGCTGATATCCGCGATTGCCGGGCAGGAGACGCTAATCGTGTATCGCGACACAGGCGGTGCTTTCTGGACGCCCATCTCGAAAATCCCCATCCCTCCCGAGTCCGCCGGGGATATCCTTCAATCGCCGGAGTTCTTCGAGTTTCGCGGAAAATCTTACCACAGCCTGCATATCGAGGAGGGGGACGGCTCGGTAGGTATCCCGCCCGGTGAGGTCTGGGTCTTCGGCATCGACGACGGCCCCGGCGAGATGATCCGCCTGAGATGCGATAATGGCATGCCCGATGTCCATCGCACCGACCCCGAACCTTATGTCGGCGCGGAGGATGCCTTTGTGTTCTACAATGTCCTCATCGACGGCACCGACTGGGAAATCCGCCGATGCCGAACAGGTCTTGCCGATGTCGTTTCCGTGCGTGAGCACCCGATTCAAAACCTCCCCGATGCACTTGAAATCCACGCC
>NPID01002864.1_pt9 | contig 14561 bp, 8 predicted proteins | sample 8637491 | NCBI WGS metagenome assembly NPID01 (sample SAMN07420843, study PRJNA396082) | bioreactor metagenome | isolation source: sample BA6 brine-fed electro-methanogenic bioreactor BA | place: Japan: Kochi | collected 2016-06-14 | reverse complement strand
GGCGCTGGCCGGCCTGATGGCGGGCACCGCCTCCGCCGCCGATTCGATCACGGTGGGCCACCTGGCCGCCTACACCGGTCCCACCTCGGACGTGGGCAAGCCCTACGGGCAGGGCATCGCCGACGCGATGAACTACATCAATGCCAACGGCGGCATCGACGGCAGTCAGCTCAGCTTCGAGACCGTCGACTACTCCTACAACGCCCCCCAGGCCATCGCCACCTACAAGCGGTGGATGGCCTCCAACCCGGCGCCGGTAGCCATCCAGGGCTGGGGCACGGCCGATACCGAGGCGCTGGTGAAGTTCGTCACCAATGACGAGGTCTTCTTCATGTCCGCCTCCTACTCCGGCCACCTGACCGATCCCATGGGTAAGTCGGAGCGCACCAAGGCCGCCGCGCCCTACAACTTCTTCTACGGACCGTCCTACTCCGACGGCTGCCGCGGCGTGGTGCAGTGGGCGTCCGAGGACTGGAAGGCCAAGGGCGGCGAGGGCAAGCCCAAGTTCGTGCACATGGGCGACAACCACCCCTACCCGAACGCCCCCAAGGAGGCCTGCGCCGCCTATGCCGAGGAGCTCGGCTTCGAGGTGCTCAATCCCATCGTCTACTCCCTCAAGCCCGGTGACTTCAAGGCCCAGTGCCTGTCCCTGAAGGAGTCCGGCGCCAACTACGCCTACCTGGCCAACACCTCCGGCTCCAACATCTCCCTGGTGAAGTCCTGCGCCACCGTGGGCGTCGACACCCAGTTCATCTCCAACGTCTGGGGCTGGGACGAGAATGCCCAGGCCGCGGCGGGTGACGCCGGCTACGGCATCGCCTGGGTGGTGGGCGCCGCCGGCTGGAACTCCGACGCGCCCGGCATGGAGACCGTGCGCGCCGTGTCCAGGATGTCCGATCCTTCCGGCAACGAGGCGCGCGTGCTTCACTACATGCGCGCGGTCTGCGGCGTATTCTTCATGCATGACGCCATGCTCGCGGCCGAGAAGATGGACGGCGGTGTCACCGGCACCAACATCAAGGCGGCCATGGAGCAGATGACCGACCACGTCCCGGCCGGGCTGGAAGGCGTCTGCCTGCCCTCCACCTGGACTCCCGATGATCATCGCGGCACCAACCAGGTGCTGGTCTACAAGAGCACCCCGAACGGCTTCGAGAACGTCTACACCGCGACCCTCGAACGCCGCCCCGAGTGGCTCGGCTGGTAAGCGACCGGCGGGCGGCCCCGCGCCGCCCGCTTTTTCCGGTTATCCGCAGATTACGCGGATTGCGCAGATTATGTTCGTGCTACCCGGCAGGGACAGAGTTGAATGGGTGCGCGGCCGTGGAGACCCAAACATGGCAAAGACTGACTCTGCAATCCGCGTAATCTGCGTAATCTGCGGATAGATCAATAACCAGAGGTGGCATATGGCTGAAGCGGTGACCCGGGCGGAGACGAAGGAGCCGATCCTTACCGTCAACAACATCGAGGTGGTCTACGACGAGGTGATCCTGGTGCTGCGGGGCGTGAGCCTGGAGGTGCCGGAGGGAGCCATTGTGACCCTGCTCGGCCCCAACGGCGCGGGCAAGTCCACCACCCTGAAGGCCATCTCCGGGCTGCTGCGCACCGAGGACGGGGAGGTGACCCGGGGCCAGGTCACCTTCATGGGCGAGACCATCAACAACCGCGCTCCCGAGGAGATCGTCCGGCGCGGCATCTTCCAGGTGATGGAGGGCCGGCGCATCGTCGAGGACATGACCGTCATCGAGAACCTCCGCCTCGGCGCCTATACCCGCCGGGACAAGGGGGTGAAGGACGACATCGAGATGGTGTTCGACTACTTCCCCCGCCTCAGGGAGCGCACGGGCCTCGCCGGCTACCTCTCCGGCGGCGAGCAGCAGATGCTCGCCATCGGCCGCGCCCTGATGGCGCGTCCGCGCATGATCCTGCTCGACGAGCCCTCCATGGGCCTGTCTCCGCTGCTGGTCAAGGAGGTGTTCAACATCATCCGGACCATCAACCGCGAGCAGGGCATCACCATGCTGCTGGTGGAGCAGAACGCCAACATGGCCCTGCGCCAGGCCAGCTACGGCTACATCATGGAATCGGGCAAGATCGTCCTCGACGGCACCCGCGAAGAGCTCCTCAACAACGAGGACGTCAAGGAGTTCTACCTCGGCGGTGGCGACGACGAGCGCAAATCCTTCAAGAACCTCAAGTCCTACCGCCGCCGCAAGCGCTGGCTGTAGGTTTTTTCATCCGCAGATTACGCAGATTACGCAGATAGAAGAATGATATGGGATACGGGAAAGTGTTGCGGTTGGAGTTGTTGCCCGGCTTCTGATATCTGTGGCCTTTCGGATGGTTAAGGGGATACCGAAGAATCAGGTGGTCTGGATTAAGCGAGGGAAACTTCCATGAAATGCGTGGGTGGGTGAGTCATGCTTTGAACGGAACGCAGCGATTCGCCCGCGCAGTCAGTCGTTCAGTCTTTCCCAGAATCCTGTTTGAGCAACATCTGCAGTCTATGGGGAGTGAACAATGGACAAGGATGTCCATACTTACCAGATTATTGGTGCCGCAATGACGGTTCATCGGGAGCTTGGATGCGGATTTCTGGAAAACGTCTATCAGGAAGCCTTGTCGCTTGAGCTGGCAGCAAGACGGATTCCCTTCCATCGTGAGAAGATATTCCCCGTTTACTACCGGGGTAGGGAGCTGGAATCCTACTACAGGGCAGATTTCGTCTGTTATCACGATGTGATTGTAGAGGTGAAGGCCCAAAGCGGAATTGGAGATACTGATGCGGCCCAGGTTATCAACTATCTCAAGGCGTCGCGCTGTTTGCGGGGAGTCCTGCTCAATTTCGGGAGCCGGCAGTTACAGTTCCGCCGCTTCGTGCTCTCACGCTGAATTCGCCCCCCAGTGAATCTGCGTAATCTGAGTAATCTGCGGATAATAAAAAAGTGACCGACTTCTATGACGAGCTCGAGACGCGCAGTCCGGAGGCGCGCGCGGCGGCGCTGATGGCGGCGCTGGCGCGGCAGGTGGCCCATGCCCAGGCCCATGCGCCGGCGTTCGCCGCTTCGCTGGCGGGCGTCGATGCCGCCGCCGTGGCGGGCATGGAGGCGCTGGCGAGGCTGCCCGTGCTGCGCAAGGCGGAGCTGACCGAGCGCCAGGGGAAGTCGCCGCCCTTCGGCGGTCTGGCGGCGGTGGAGCCGGGACGGATCACCCGGGTGTTCCAGTCGCCGGGGCCCATCTACGAGCCGGAGTCGGGACGGCCCGACTACTGGCGCTTCGCGCGGGCCCTGCACGCCGCCGGCTTCCGGCGCGGCGACATCATCCACAACTGCTTCAGCTACCACTTCACCCCGGCCGGTTCCATGGTGGACACCGGCGCCCATCTCCTCGGCTGCGGCGTCTTTCCCGCGGGGCCGGGGCAGCTGGAACTGCAGGTGCGGGCCATCGCCGATATCCGGCCCGCCGGCTACGTCGGCACCCCCTCGTTTCTGAAAATGATCCTGGACAAGGCGGCCGAAACCGGCGCGGACACCGCCAGCCTCCACTGTGCCCTGGTGTCGGGCGAGGCCCTGCCGGGATCACTGCGCGATGAGTTCGCGAAGCGGGGCGTGGCGGCCCTGCAGTGCTACGCCACGGCGGACCTGGGGCTCATCGCCTACGAGTCCTCAGCCCGCGAGGGACTCATCGTCGACGAGGGGGTCATCGTGGAGATCGTGCGCCCCGGAACCGGTGACCCGGTGCCCGAGGGCGAGGTGGGGGAGGTGCTGGTGACCACCCTCAATCCCGACTATCCCCTGATCCGCTTCGCCACCGGCGATCTCTCCGCGGTGCTGCCGGGAACGAGCCCCTGCGGACGCACCAACCAGCGCATCCGCGGCTGGATGGGGCGGGCGGACCAGACCACCAAGGTCCGCGGCATGTTCGTCCATCCCTCCCAGGTGGCCGCGGTCGCCGCCCGCCATCCGGAGATAGGGCGCTTCCGGCTGGTGGTCGACCGGGTGGACCACAACGACGTCATGACCCTGCGCTGCGAAGCCGGGGAACGCCCCGAAGGCCTGGCCGAGGCCGTCGCCGCCAGCGTCCGCGAGCTGTGCAAGCTCCGCGGCGAGGTGGAACTGGTCGACCCCGGCACCCTGCCCAACGACGGCAAGGTCATCGAAGATATCCGGACCTATGAGTGAGTTGTTGTTTTATCCGCAGATTACGCAGATTACGCAGATTGAAGGAATTTACCGAGCGGGAGAAAGGGTTGGGTTCTGAGTTGTTGATCGACTGGTGTGGAAGTTCCGCTTCCGGATAGCCGGGAAAATGCTGGAGAGCCAGACGATCGGGAACATACGCATAGTGCGTGTTACATCCCTCCGGGGTTTGCACAAACATATGGGACGGGGTGCATCCTTGGATCACTTCTTGACTTGTTTTGTTTTAAATCCGCGTAATCCGCGTAATCTGCGGATAACCAGTCTTTTCCGTATTTCATCCAGGAGTGAAGAATGAGCGAGCCTCTGTGGCGGCCTGGCGCGGAGCAGGTGAAGCGGGCCAACATGACGGCGTTCATGGAGCGGGTGAACGGGGCGCACGGCACGGCGCTGGCGGATTATTCCGCCCTCTACCGCTGGTCGGTGGAGAATCCCGCGGATTTCTGGAGCATGGTGTGGGAGTTCGGCGGAGTCGTCGGCGAGCGCGGTGCCGATCCGGTACTGATGGACGGCGACCGGATGCCGGGCGCGCGCTGGTTCCCCGATGCCCGGTTGAACTTCGCCGAGAACCTGCTGCGCCGGCGCGACGACACCCCGGCCATCCTCTTCCGCGGGGAGGACAGGGTCCGGCGCGAACTGACCTGGGCGCAGCTCCACGATCAGGTCTCGCGCCTGGCCCGCGCCCTCGAGGACATGGGCGTGGGGGCGGGGGACAGGGTGGCGGGCTACCTGCCCAACATGCCCGAGGCGGTCATCGCCATGCTCGCCGCCGCGAGCCTGGGCGCCATCTGGTCCTCCAGCTCCCCCGATTTCGGCGTCCAGGGCGTGCTGGATCGCTTCGGTCAGATCGAGCCCAAGGTGCTCTTTTCCGCCGACGGCTATTTCTACAACGGCAAGACCTTCGACTCCCTGGGCAAGCTGCGGGAGATCGTCGCCCGGCTGCCCACCGTGGAGCGGGTGGTGGTGGTGCCCTACGTCTCCACCCAGCCCGATGTCTCCGGTGTCGAGCGGGCGGTGACCCTGGGGGCGTTCATCGATCCCTGGCCCGCCGGGGAGCTGGCCTGCCGGCGCCTGCCCTTCGACCATCCCCTCTACATCATGTACTCCTCCGGTACCACCGGCGTGCCCAAGTGCATCGTCCACGGGGCCGGCGGGACGCTGCTGCAGCACCTCAAGGAACACCGCCTGCACACCGACATCCGTCCGGGCGAACGGCTGTTCTACTTCACCACCTGCGGCTGGATGATGTGGAACTGGCTGGTCTCCGGGCTGGCCTCGGAGGCCACGCTGCTGCTCTACGACGGCTCACCGTTCCACCCCGACGGCAACGTGCTGTTCGATTACGCCCAGGAGGAGGGGATGCACGTCTTCGGCACCTCCGCCAAGTACATCGACGCCTGCAGCAAGGCGGGGATCGAACCGGCCCGAACCCACGATCTCTCCACCGTGCGGGCCATGCTCTCCACCGGCTCGCCCCTGGTCCCGGAGAGCTTCGACTATGTCTACGGGCGGGTGAAGCCGGATATCCAGCTCGCCTCCATCTCCGGCGGCACCGACATCATCTCCTGCTTCATCCTCGGCTGCCCCATCCTACCGGTCTGGCGCGGCGAGCTGCAGAGTCGCGGCCTCGGCATGAAGGTGGAGGTCTACGACGAGTCCGGCCGGCCGGTGACGGGGCAGAAGGGGGAACTGGTCTGCACCGCGCCGTTCCCGTCGATGCCGGTGGGCTTCTGGAACGATCCGGACGGGAGCCGCTACCGCGCCGCCTACTTCGAGCGCTTCCCCGGTGTCTGGCACCACGGTGATTTCGTCGAGCTCACCGGGCACGAAGGGATCATCATCTACGGCCGCTCCGACGCCACCCTCAACCCCGGTGGCGTGCGCATCGGCACCGCCGAGATCTACCGCCAGGTGGAACAGCTCGAAGAGGTGATCGAATCGCTGGTGATCGGCCAGCGCTGGGAGGGGGATGTGCGCGTAGTCCTGTTCGTGCACCTGCGCGAAGGGCTGGTGCTGGACGCCGGACTCGAACAGCGCATCCGCGACCGCATCCGCCGCAACACCACCCCGCGCCACGTCCCGGCGCGCATCCTCCAGGTGACCGGGATCCCCCGCACCAAGAGCGGGAAGATCGTCGAGCTCGCCGTCTCCAACGTCGTCCACGGCGAGCCGGTCAAGAACCTCGAGGCCCTCGCCAACCCCGGGGCCCTGGAACAGTACCGCGACCGTCCCGAGTTGCGGAGTTGAGTTTTTTATCCGCAGATTACGCAGATTACGCAGATTAAAAAGATTTATTATTGTTGTGGGACAAGGGTGAGGATAGGGGTTTGAGTCGTTGAACGATTGGGGCGGTTTCGCATCCCCGATTGTCGGAAGCGTGCAGAAACACCTGGTGGATCAGTGGCATTTATATTGTGCGTGATGCACCCCTCCGGGGTTCGCACAAACCTTATGGGGTGGGGTGCATCTGCGGATCACTTATTTCGTTGTTTTGTTATAAATCTGCGTAATCGGCGTAATCTGCGGATAACCTGTCTTTTATTCGTGGATCCCTTGTTCAGTTCTCGTGTCTTCAAATCCACGTTATCTGCGGATAAACAGACAGGCGTCAGCTGCCGGCGTCGGCGGCGCGGGTGTCGATGCTGCGGGAGAGGTAGCGTTCGGCGTCCTGGGGGGAGAGGGGGCGGGAGAAGTAGTAGCCCTGGCCGAAGTCGCAGCCGAGCTTGCGCAGGGTGTCGGCCTGGGAGTCGCTTTCAACGCCCTCGGCGATGACCGGCAGGCCCAGCTCGTGGGCCAGGAGCAGGCTGGTGCGGACCATGCCCGTCTCCGTGCGGCCGAGATTCAGCCCGGCGATGAGGCTGCGGTCGATCTTGACCGCATCCACCTGGTTCTGGCTCAGCATGCTCAGCGAGGTGTAGCCGGTGCCGAAGTCGTCCAGGTGGATGCGCACCCCGAGCGCCTTGAGCTCGCTCACCACCTGGGCCGCCGAACCGCTCTCGTGCATGAGCGCGTTTTCCGTCACCTCCAGGACCAGCAGCCTGGGCTCGTACTCCGTCTCCCACAGGGTCTCGGTGATCTGCTGGACCAGGCTGCCGTCCATCACCTGCTTTGACGAGAGGTTGATACCGACGCTCAGCGGCGGATCGAGAGGGTAGCGATCGTTCCAGGTCTTGACCTGGCGGCATGCATCCACCATGACCTGGTGACTCATCCGCTCCAGCTGGCCGGTCTCCTCGGCAACCTTGAGGAAGGACTCGGGGCTCAGCAGTCCGCGCTCCGGGTGCTGCCAGCGCAGCAGCGCCTCGAACCCGGTGATTCTGTTGCTCGTCAGCTCGATGACGGGCTGGTAGTGCAGCAGGAACTCTCCTGCATCGATGGCGCGCCTGATCTCGCTCTCGAGACCCTGCCGGGAGACGATCTGCTCGCGCATTCCCACATCGAAGAGCTCGTAACGGTTCTTGCCCAGGTTCTTGGCCCGGTACATCGCCACGTCCGCATCGCGCAGCATCAGTTCCGGCTGGCTGTAGTCCGTGCTGCTCAGGCAGATGCCGATGCTGGCCGAGGTGGTCATGGTCTTGCCCTGGAAGGTGACCGGCGCGGCGATTAGCGACAGGATGCGATCGGCGGCGACGCCGATGTGCTGGAACTCCTCCAGGTCCTCCAGCAGGATGACGAACTCGTCGCCGCCCAGCCTGGCCACGGCATCCACCGTGCGCAGGGATTCATTGAGCCGCTGCGCCACCTCCCGCAGCAGGTGGTCGCCCGCCTCGTGGCCCAGGCTGTCGTTGATGCGCTTGAAACCGTCCAGGTCCAGGAACATGACGGCGAAGAGGTATTCTCCGCGCCGCTTGTGGCGTTCGATGGAGTTGTCCAGCCGGTTGATGAACCAGGCCCGGTTGTGCAGGCCCGTCAGCGGGTCATGCAGCGCATCGTGGCGGAGCTGTTCCTCGGTGGTCTTGCGATGGGTGATCTCCGTGAGCGAGCCGGCCATCCGGTAGGCCTTGCCCTGGGCGTCGCGCACGGCGAGGCCCCGGCCCAGCAGCCAGCGGTAGACACCGTCCTTGTGCAGCAGCCGGTGCTCGCTCTCGAAGTGGGCGCGCTGGCCCGACATGTGCGCGGCCAGCTCGCTCTCGACCCTTCCCCGATCCTCGGGATGGATGCGTCCGAACCAGGAGTCGGGGATGTTGCCAAGCTCCTCGTCGGTGAATCCCAGCATGGCCTTGAAGCGTGGCGAGAGATAGAGCATGTCGGTGCGCAGATCCCAGTCCCACAGGCCGTCGTTGGCGCCGCGCACCGCGAGGCTGTAGCGCTCCTCGCTCTCCCGCAATGCCGCCTCGGAATGACGCTGAGCGGCGAGCGTTTCCATGAACACGTTGAACCATTGCACCAACTCGCCCACCTCGTCGCGGCTGGGCGGCTCCAGGCGGGCATCGAGGTCCAGGGCGCCGGAGCGGAACCGCTTGAAACTGCCGATGATGGTGCGGATGGGACGGACGACGTTGCGGGAGTAGAGCAGTGCCGTCAGCAGCATGATGAACAGCGCGATGAACAGACCGATTGCGGTCGCCTGGGTGATGAACCGGGTTCCCCGGGTCAGGGTGCTCACGGGCACCACGCTGGTTAGGCTCCAGCCGAGCTCGGGAAGATGAAGGTGGTTCAGCACCACCGGAGTGCCGTCCTGGTCGACCGCGTTCCAGTTCGCGGACTGGTGCTTGGCCTGGTGTCCGAAGTCCGCCTTGAGCGGCATGCCGATGCGCGTGGGGTCAGGGTGGTAGATCACGCGATTCTCCTGATCGGTGACCAGCAGGTAGCCACTCCGCCCCAGGTTGATTCTGCTGAACTGCTCGTAGAGGTACTCGGTACTGTAGTTGACCACTATCAGCGCCAGGGGCTGTGACTGCAGCGTGTCACGGTCCACCCGGCGCACCAGCTTCGCCGCCGTGACGACGTAGTGGTGGCTGGAGTTGAAGTTGACGTTTTCCTGCACCCCGGCCCAGTTGATCAGGCGATCACTCTCCAGTGCCCGCCGGAACAGGGCGTCCCGGGTTTCCACCCGGATATGGGCCGCGTCGAGGGTGTCGCCCACGTGGTAGTGGCGGCCGTCCACCGAGAAGATGTCGATGGAGACCAGGCCATCCAGGTTGGTGTAGTTGTTGAGGATGTAGCCGATGCGGGCCTGGGTGGAGAGTTCGGTGAAGCGGTCGCCGGGTCCGGTGGGTGCGGCGAGGGAGTTGATGATCTCCTCCATGCCCGAGATGTTGGCGATCAGGTTCTCCACCTGGGTGAGCTGGAGCAGCAGGTTGGACTTTTGCGCCTCGAGAAGTTCGACCTGGTAGTCGCTCGCCTGTTTCTCCAGGGCCTGGCTCGACACCTGGTGGGAGACGATGCCCAGCAGCAGCAGCGGAAGAATGCTGATGAACACCAGAAAGACGATGTACTTCAGCGTAATTCCGGGATGCCACTGCATTCGATTCATGGCGCCGGCCGGTCGGCGGTGTTCCGGTTGACCAGGCGGGTGTCCACCAGCGTGACCGGGGGATACGGCTCGCCCCGCAGTGCGCGGACCGCGTACTCCACGCCGAGTTTTCCCTGCAGCGCGGCCTGCTGGTCGACCGTGGCCAACAGCTGTCCTTCGCGGACGGATTCCAGCGCCTCCTGCAGGGCGTCGTAGCCGGCGACCAGTACATCCCGCCGACCGCTCTCCTTCAGGTAGCGCACCGCACCCAGCGCCATCATGTCATTGGCGCAGAACAGGGCCCCGATGTCGGGATGGGCCCGGAACAGGTCGGCCGCGACGTTATAACCCTCATCGATCTTCCAGTGCGCGGTTTCCATGGCCACCACGGTGGCGTTCGGGTTCTCGCTGAAGGCCCTGAGGGCGCCCCGCTTGCGCTCCTCGGCATTGGAGGCACCCCGGATCCCCTCGATGATCGCAACGGCCGTGGGGCGGGTGATGAACCGGTTCAGGTAGCTCACCGCGCTGTAGGCGCCCTGCTCGTTGTCGACGCTGATGTAGGCCACATTCCTGAGCCCGAGTTTTTCGGAGAAGCCGGGATCCAGGCGATTGTCGATGTTGATCACCACGATACCCGCGTCCTGGGCGTTTTTCAGCACCGGGATCAGTTCCAGCGAGTCGCCGGGGGCGATGACGATGGCGTCCACCCCGTCACGAATCAGGGCATCCACGATTTGAATCTGCTGTTCGATGGAGGTTTCCTGGGCGGCGGTGCGGACCAGCAGCTTCACGTCCAGTTCCCGTTCCGCCTCCCGTGCGCCCCTTTCCATCTCGATGAAGAACGGGTTGGTCAGGGTCTTCATCACCAGCGCGACGGTGGGCCTGGCGGCCCGGGCGGCGGGTGGTGCGGGGCGGGGCATGTCCGCAGCGGCAGGCTTGCCGTCCGGGTCCGTGACCGCGGTGGGTGACGGGTCCTCGCCGCAGCCGGTCAAGGCGACTGCGGCGAACAGCATCAGCGTGAAAAGCAGCCGTGGGATTGTCTTCTGTTCGAGCATAGGAGTGACCTGGTAGGTTCCTGTCCTCACATTACCTTATTCCAACCGGGTCTGCGGAACCTTGCGGGAGGTCATAAAACGGCGCGGCGGGACGGGGTGGCCGCGGTCGGTTCCTCCTCGTATGCCCCGTGCCGTTCCGAAGGACGGTGGCTCAGGGAATGGCCAGCGGCGGACGCGGCGGGAGGGATGCGCCACCGGCGCCGGGCGCGAGCGGGACCTGCAGGACCGACCGGGTCACCGGCCACTGGCCCTTGAGCACGTTGCGCCCGTCGTCGTTGCCGAAGGCGAGGTAGCCGTACTTGCCATAGTGGGGAACCCTCCGCGCCAGCCCCTTCACCATGGCGGGGTCCTCGCTGCCGAACCAGCCCAGCACCCGATCCGCGCCATCCCGGGCGGTGAGCACGAGGCTGTGGCTCGACAGGGGGTAGCGCCGTTCGTCCAGGCGCAGGCCCTCCCCGTCCAGGGCGGCGCCGGTCAATGCCTTCCGGAAAGCGGGCAGGAAGCGGTTCTCGCGGCCGAACAGGAACACCGCCGAGCCGGCCGGCAGCCGCTGCAGATCGGCGTCCTCCACGATCCGCACCTGCGGCTGGCCCTCCGCCCAGGCCTGCGCCAGCGCGCGGTAGGCCCCGCGCAGCGGCTCCGGGGCCGCTGCCGGCAGCACCAGCAGCAGCCGTTCGGCGCCCAGCACACGGCCCAGGGCCGGCGGGCGTTCACTGGGCGCAAGCTGGCGGAAGAGATCGAAGCGGGGGTCCACCGCCAGGAACAGGGGGCGCCCGGGCAACTCCAGTCGCACCGTCGCCTCGGGCCCCGTCATCTCCACCCGGCCGGAGCGCGGCGCGGCTTCCCCCGTCAGGGTGAGCGCGTAAGGCACATCGAGCCGGTAGGCAAAGCCCGCCTGGGCCTGGCGCAGCCGGAAGCGGAGCTCCCAGCCGGCCGCCGCCGGCTCGGCCGCAATCCGGTCCAGCACCAGTTGCGGCGCTCCGCTCTCCGCCACCCACTGGCGGAAGAACCCGGAAAGGTCCTGCCCGGAAACCGTTTCGAAGGCTTTCCGCAGCTGGGGGAAGCCGGCCGTGCGGAAGCGGTTCTCGGCGTAGAAGCGGCGCAGGCCGGCCACGAACACCGGGTCGCCCAGCTTCAGGCGCAGCATGTGGTAGAGCATCATCCCCTTGTCGTAGCCCACCGCCTGGGTGGAGCCCCCGTGGCGGCCATGGAACTCCGCGAGGGGAAAGTCCCGTTCGCCCGCGGCGGAGTCGGCATAGCGCTGCAGTGCCGTGCGCCGGTACTCCGCCCCCTCGCCCCGCTCCTCGGCCAGCCAGTGGTCGGCGAGATAGGTGGTCAGGCCCTCGGCCCAGTTGCCGTGCGCATAGTCGATGTAGACGCTGTTGCCCCACCAGTTGTGGAGAATCTCGTGGGGGTAGGAGGTGTGCACGATGAAGGGCAGCCGGATCACCTGCGAGCCCAGCAGGGTGAAGGAGGGCATCCCGTAGCCGCTCTGCCAGAAGTTCTCCACCAGGGCGAACTTCGCGTAGGGGTAGGGGCCGAGGAGGGCGCTGTAGCGCGCCAGGTAGGCCTCCGTAGCCGCCAGGTAGGTCTCCGCCAGTGCCGGGTCCGGCTCCCGCAGGTAGACCTGGCCCTCGGCCACGTCGCCGGGGTGCCGGTAGAGGGTCCACCGGGCCGCCACCAGGTAGATGTCGTCCTGGGGCTGTTCCTCCCGCCAGCGGACCCGGATCCGCTTCCTCTCGGTCTCCGCGCCCGGTCCCGCGCCCTGGCTCACCGCCAGCCAGCCCGCCGGCAGGTCCACCTTCAGGGTGAAGGCCTGCAGCGTCTCCGGCAGATAGGGATACCAGGCCGCCGCTCCATCGAGGAACACCCCTTCCGGGCCGATGTTGCCGCGGCTCGAGGCCCGCTCGCGTCCCACATCCTCGTTGCCGCGGGTCACGCCGTGGCGGATGCTCCCGCCGTAGCGCAGGGTGATCCGCCGGACCCCGGGCGGCAGATCCAGGCGGTAGGTCGCCACCGAACCGTCAGCGGACAGCCGGGTTTGGGTGATGCGCGCACCGGGCGTCTCCGGCTGCGGGTCGAGACCGGCGTGGAGCAGGAACCCGACCCGGTCTCCAGCCGTATCGGGGAGGCTCAGCGTGGCGCGCACCTGGAGGGTGCCGGCCTCCGGTTCCAGCCGCACGTCCAGGTCGTGGTGCACCACCTCCAGAGCCACGGCGGGCGTGGCCGCCAGGGCGAGACCGATGATCAGGATGAAACGTGCGAGCATGGTGATAACCAGTACACTACGGCAAAACCGGATTGTAGCCCTCACCACGGAGACACGGAGTCCACGGAGAGAACCAGGTGAATGTCATTGCCGCTCATCAGCTGCCGCAATCACCCCTGAAGATAACGCATTCACCCGCCCTGTCACCCTCCGTGTCTCCGTGGTGGATGCGCATGACCCGCGTGGTTCGGGTGCTTCTGATGTATGTTCAGGCCGCATTGTGCGGACCGTGGGACCCCCGGCCCGCAGGTCCCGGGGCGGCCACACGAACCGCGACCATGGTCCGTTGTCTACAGTTGAGGTGACAATCCCCTTTACAGACCCCGACCGGGCCCGTCAGTGCGGCCCGAACAGGAGATCAGCGTGTCCAGAACGATACCCGCAGCCCTGGCTGTCCTGATAGGCGTGCTTTCCAGCCCGCCCCTGTTCGCCACGCCCGCCGCCGCCGCGGAGGAGGGCGGGGCGGAGGTGCTGACGCCGGACGTGAATCCCGATTTCGAGGCGCTGGCCGCGGGACACCGGGCCCGGGCCCTGGATCTCAAGAGCGTCACCACGCTGGAGGGCATCATCTGGCCCCTGTCCAAGGTACGGGTGGTCTACGTGGGGGAGAGCCATGACCGCTACGAGCAGCACCTCAACCAGCTCGAGATCATCCGCAGCCTCCACCAGGGCAAGCCGGACCTGGCCATCGGCATGGAGTTCTTCCAGTGGCCGTTCCAGTCGGTGCTGGATCGCTATATCGCCGGCGAGATCGACGAGCGCACCTTCCTGCGGGAGACCGAGTACTACAAGCGCTGGCGTTTCGACTACCGCCTCTACCGTCCCATCCTGCAGTACGCCCGCGAAAACCGCATACCGGTCATCGCCCTCAACGTTCCCGCCGAACTGACCCGGAAGGTGGCGGAGGGCGGGTTCCAGTCGCTGACGCCGGAGGAGCGCGCCAGCCTGCCGGCGGAGATCGACCGCAGCGATACCGCCTACCGGGAACGGCTGCGGAATATCTTCGAAATTCATGCCCGCAGCGACGAGCGCAGCTTCGAGAACTTCGTCAGCGCCCAGCTGCTCTGGGACGAGGGTATGGCCGAGACCGCGGCCAACTGGCTGCGCGCGAACCCGGGCCGGAGCATGGTGATCCTGGCCGGCTCCGGCCACGTCATGTACGGTTCGGGGATCCCCGATCGCCTGCAGCGGCGGGTGCCGGACAAACGCCTCATCGTGCTCAACGGCGTGGAGGCGGCCCTGACCCCCGAGGCCGGCGACTATGTGCTCATCCGTCCCGAGGAGGAGCTGCCCCGCGGCGGACTCATGGGTGTATTCCTCGATGACCGGGAGGAGGGCGTCTACGTCGGCAAGCTGGACACCGGGAGCGGCGCCGCCGCCGCCGGCATCCACAAGGGCGATCGCATCCTCAGCGTGGACGGCTTCGACGTCAACGACTACGCGGACATCAAGATTGCCCTGCTCGACCGCAAACCCGGCGACCGGATTGCGGTGAGCGTGGAACGCGACGGCCTCTTCTCCTCCTCCCACCAGCTCGATTTCGAGGTGGAGCTGAAGTAGGGGTGAGGGGTGAGGGGTGA
>NPID01000364.1_pt1 | contig 14573 bp, 14 predicted proteins | sample 8637491 | NCBI WGS metagenome assembly NPID01 (sample SAMN07420843, study PRJNA396082) | bioreactor metagenome | isolation source: sample BA6 brine-fed electro-methanogenic bioreactor BA | place: Japan: Kochi | collected 2016-06-14 | reverse complement strand
GATGTCTGTTTTTCATCCTTTTCAACCTTCTTCTCTTTTGGCCCACAAGCCACAGCAACTAGCACAAACGCTAAAATTACTGGGTAAACCTTTTTAAACTGCATAAGTCAATATTTATGTTGATCTAAACGTTTAACCCCTAATACTATTTTCTAAAACAATTACCTTTTTGAATTGTTTACTGTATTCCGTTTTTAACCTATCTTTGATAGGCTTTTTGCTTAAGTAACCCAATGTTAAACCCAAATACAACGAATATGAATAGATTTCGAATGCTAACCATTATTAGCATCGTTTCATTGCTAGTTATAAGCTGTAACCCTGATCCTAAACCGCCAATTGCAAAAAAGGAACCTCACCAAATGGTTATGCATGGCGATACTCGCATCGATCCATACTACTGGTTAAACCAACGCGATAACGAAGAGGTTTTAGCCTACTTACATGCTGAGAATGATTATACCACGGCTGTTATGAAATCAACAGAGGAATTGCAGGATAAGCTTTTCGAGGAAATTAAAGGAAGGATAAAGGAACAGGACGAATCGGTACCCTACTTTGAGAATGGTTTCTACTACTATACCCGATACGATGAAGGAAAAGAGTATCCCATATACTGTCGTAAAGCAAAATCTCTCGATGCCGACGAAGAGGTTATGCTCGATGTGAACGAGCTGGCAAAAGACTTTTCGTACTACTCGGCTGTTGGAATTAATGTATCGCCAAATAATAAAATTCTATCATACGGGGTCGATACGGTGAGCCGCAGGCAGTACACAATCTATTTTAAAGATTTAACCACTGGCGAACTTCTCGACTCAAAAATATCGAATACTACTGGTGGAGTTGCATGGGCTAACGATAACAAAACGGTTTTCTACACCGTTAAGGATGAGGCTTTAAGGCCATACCGTATCTTTAGGCATTCAATAGATAATAAGGACACAAGCAACGATGAGCTTGTTTATGAGGAGAACGATGAAACTTTTAACGCTTTTGTATACAACTCAAAGTCGAAGCAGTACATAATGTTTGGCTCGGGTAGCACCTTAAGCACCGAGTTTAGCTACCTAAATGCCAACGACCCATACGGCAAAATTAGGGTTATCCACCCCAGAGAACGCGGGTTAGAGTACTCCGTTTCGCATTTTGGCGATAAATTCTACATTGTAACCAACCTAAATGCAGTAAATTTTAGGTTAATGGAAACTCCAGTTAATAAAACACAGAAAGAGTATTGGAAAGAGGTTATACCTCATCGCGATGATGTTCTCCTGTCGGGTATCGAAATTTTTAGCGATTACCTTGTGGTCGATGAGCGAAAGGACGGACTAAAGCAGCTTCGAATTATAAATCAAAGTACAAAGGATGAGCACTATCTCGATTTTGGCGAGGAGGTTTACGCTGCCTGGGTATCAATTAACCCCGAGTACGATACCGATTTGCTAAGGTACAGCTACACTTCGCTTACCACGCCTAGCTCGGTTTACGATTATAATATGAAAACCCGAAACAAGGAGTTGCTGAAGCAAACGGAGGTTCTTGGTGGTTTCTCGCCTGAAAACTACGAAGCTAAGCGTTTTTGGGTAACCGCTCGCGATGGCGAAAAGGTTCCAATGTCGGTTGTTTACCGAAAAGGTTTAGAGTTTGACGGAAATAATCCAACGCTGATCTATGCGTATGGTTCGTATGGGGCATCAATGGATCCGTACTTTAGCTCGGCACGGTTAAGCCTGCTCGACAGAGGATTTGTTTACGCGTTAGCCCACATTCGTGGTGGTCAAGAGTTGGGGCGTAAGTGGTACGACGATGGTAAACTCCTTAAAAAGATGAACACTTTTACCGATTTTATCGATTGCTCACAGTTTCTTGTTGATGAGAATATTACAAACCCCGATAAACTTTTTGCTATGGGTGGTAGCGCAGGCGGTTTGCTAATGGGTGCAGTGGCCAACATGAGCCCAACCCTTTACAAGGGTATTATTGCTCAGGTTCCATTTGTCGATGTGGTAACAACCATGCTCGATACATCAATACCTTTAACCACAGGCGAGTACGATGAGTGGGGAAATCCAAACGATTCGGAATACTACTTCTACATGAAATCGTATTCTCCATACGATCAGGTTAAGGCTCAGTACTATCCAAATATGTTGGTAACCACTGGTTATCACGACTCGCAGGTGCAGTACTTTGAGCCTGCTAAATGGGTGGCCAAGCTGCGCGACGTAAAAACCGATGACAATTTACTATTGCTAAAAACCGACATGGAAGCGGGGCATGGTGGCGCATCGGGTAGGTTTAAATCGCTTCGCGAAGTTGCCTTTGAGTATGCTTTTATGCTAAAACTGCTTGGAGTTAACGAATAGGAATTTGGCTTTATAGTTTGTCCTAATCATATAATTGCTTCTTCGGTATCGATTTTTTGATAACGGAGAAGCATTTATTCATTTATATAGCTACAACTTTTACCACTCAATGCTTAGCTGGTTTCCCTTTTCCGATTCTGATTTTTTGGGGTAAGTGAATGGCTTTAGCACCTCATCGAAATTCTGCTGATTTGGTTTTAGGTTGAGGAATGGCTTTATGGTATACGCCTTAAGCATGCTGCTGTCTATAGGTTGCAACAGGGCATAGGTGTCGTTTTCGCTTAATTGGGAGTTTAGCCAACTGCTTGCAACTTCCGGTGGAAGTATTGCTGGCATTCGCTTTTTAGTGTTATGAATTTTTGCCATTAGCTCGTTGGCCTGTGTAGTAATTATTGAGAATGTGAAATGAGCCAAACCGTGTTTATCGTTCCAGCAATCCCAAATGCCTGCAAAGGCAAACATACTATCGTCATTAAGCGAAATGTAGTACGGAATCCGTTTTCCCTTTGCATGCTGCCACTCAAAAAATCCCGATGCCAGAACTAAGCAACGTTGCTGAGAGATAGGTTGGCTGTATACCTTGCTTTTCGATAGGTTTTCGGCCTTTGCATTTAGGGTATTGTACTGTTTTATAAAGTTGCTCGCTTCGCTTGCTGTTGTAACCGTTTTAGGAATTAAACCCCATTGGAAATAATCCAAATTCTCGGGATTAGCATTGATTATTACGGGAGCCATGGGTTGCTCAAATCCATTTACCACAACTTTGGGACTAAGCTTATCCTTGTGTTTCTGGGTAAGTGTTCCGTTTTTCTCTAACGAGTCGGTTTTTTTCTTATTTATTGAGTAGTAGAAACACATAGAATCTGAGATAATTGGATGATTAATTATTTGACCTTCCTGCTGGCATAGGCAGGGTAGGCAGTTATTCTGCAGTTTGAGTTTGGTCCATTAGGTTTTTACAGTTAAAATGTCATCCCATCTGGTTGTGTAGCCTGGCGAAAGTTTTTCCTGACGAAGGCGCCACTCCCTTGTGCTACCCTGAACGGCTAGCTTTATGGTTTTGCCTCCATATTTAGTATTTAAAAAATCGGTAACCTTCGATACGGCATCCAAACGTTGGTGGTCAAATTGTTCAAATAGGTTTTGTTGAATAGCATTTGCCGAGCTAATTTGACTGACAATAACCCCTGCTTTTTTGTAGAGAAGGTTTGGGATAAAAATTTTGTTTAAGCCCGCCAAAGCAGCTTTATTAATTAGAAAGTCGGAGTTAGTGTCAACAGGTAGGGTCGCCGTAATGCTTTTTGAAACGTATTTTTGGGTTTCCGAAAAAGGATCGGTATGAATGAAAACGGTAACAAAACGTGCAACCGATTTTTGCCTTCGCAGTTTGGCGGCGCAGCTGGTTGCATGCGTTGAGACCGACTCTTTAATTGTACCAAAGTCCGATAGCTTTTTGCCAAAGGCTCTGGTGGTGGCAATATTCTTTTTTGGGGGCATAACCGTTTCAAGGGCAATGCACGATTTGCCCTGTAGTTCTTCCTTAAGCCTATGTCCCTGAACGGTCATGTGTCGACGAATCCAATCGGTACTTAGGTTAGTAAAATCGAGGGCGGTGTTTACTCCATGTTTTTTTAGCAATGCGGCATACCTTCGGCCAATGCCCCAAACATCGTCAATGGTTGTGTTTGCTAATGCCCAAAGGCGCTGGTTCTCGGTTTCGATGGCAAATACGCCTCTGTTTTTCTTGGCAATTTTGTTGGCAATTTTTGCCAAACTTTTGGTTGCTCCAATACCCACGCCAATGGGCATGCCAATATTCTTTAGTATCGATTTGCGAATTGTTTCGCCGTATGCCGTAAGGTTCTTGTTAATGCCATTGAGGTCAAGGAATGCTTCGTCTATTGAGTAAATCTCAACCATGGGCGAGAAGCTACGAAGCGAATTCATCACCCTGTGCGAAATATCGCCATACAGCGCATAGTTTGAGGAGAATACCAGAACGTTTTGCTGTTCAATAAGTTCCTTACGCTTGAAAACGGGTTCGCCCATTTTTAGGCCTAGTGCCTTTGCCTCGTTCGACCGCGATATGATGCAACCATCGTTGTTTGAGAGTACAACAACAGGCTTCGCTTCGAGTGTTGGGTTAAAAATTCGCTCGCACGATACGTAAAAGTTATTGCAGTCAACCAGTGCAAACATCTACCTAAGGTTATGTATACAGTGTGTTACAACTCCCCAAAGCCTAAAGTCGGAACCCTTATCGACCTTTATGGGCGAAAACTCTTTATTTTGAGGCATAAGGTAAAAATCGCCATTCTTCTTTTGTACTTTTTTTACCGTAAACTCCCCATCGATAAAGCAAACAAGTACCGATGTTTGCTTGGGCTCTAACGATTTGTCAATTATAAGTATATCGCCATCGTAAATACCAGCATCAACCATTGAATTGCCCCTAACTCGGGCAAAAAAGGTTGAACTTGGATTTTGTATAAGCAGCTGGTTTAAATCGAGCTTTGCCTCAAGGTAATCGTCGGCTGGTGATGGGAAACCAGCATTAATAAATGTTTCAACCAAGGGCAATTTTATTTCCTCGGAAATATCAGGAACAAAAAACTCTAGCGTTACCTTATCGTATGCGGATTTTTTTACCATTTTACCTCATCAATTTCGGTAGTAAAGGTACGAATTATTGAGAAGGAGTTCGATAAACTTTTGGTTGGGCATGTTATCATTTCACAGGCTTAAAATCAGTAGTATAGCCATTGAAATGCTTTACGATTAATAATTATTCACTTAAAATTTAAACTAAAAATAGCATGGGGTATTAATACTCAGCCATTTTTTTTATTCGCAGGTCAAAATTTTAGTAAAGAAAACTCCCAATTTGGTAAAAGGTAAACGATACGATCCAAGCAAGCGCAGTGGTATAAAAAATAGTAAAGGCAGCCCATTTCCAGTGTCCCGATTCTTTTTTAATTGCAGCAATAACAGCAACGCAAGGAAAGTAAATTAGAATAAATAGTAGGAATGAGAATGCGCTTAAAGGGGTGTACACCTTTTGTCCCTTTTTGGGGCCATAGGTATAAACCTCATCGCGTAGCTTATGAATTAGTGTTTGGCTCGTTTCGTCGGCATTGGAGCCTGCTTGTACTAGCACTCCAAGAGTGCTAACCACAATTTCCTTGGCAGCCACACCCGATACAAGGCTAATGCCCATTTTCCAGTCGAAACCTAGCGGGCGAATAATTGGCTCAATAAATTTTCCGATCCGTCCGAGGTACGAGTTTGCTTGCCGTTCCGATACCTTTTGCGATTCGAGTAGCTCAATTTGTACCTGTTTTAGGTTGATGAGGCTGTCGGTGTTTGCAATTGGCAACCTGTTGGTAGTTAGCGAAGCGATATCGGCATTTAGCAGCTCAATTTTCTCATCGAAGTTTTGGCTGTAATCAGCGTTTTTCGGGTAGTACTCCAACGCCCAAATAATGATAACCGCAACAAGAATAACTCCTCCCATCTTTTTAAGGTACTGCGATGCTTTAAACCACATGTGCCTTATGGTCGATTTTAGCGTAGGAATGCGATACGGAGGGAGTTCCATTACAAATGGAATATCGTCTCCTTTAAAAAGCGTTTTCTTAAATACTATTGCCATTATTATAGCCATAGCAATTCCGATAAGGTAAATGGCAAATAGCATTGAGCCTGCATGCTCGGGAAAAAATGCACCAAGAATGAGAATGTAAACGGGTAACCTAGCGCTACACGACATGAATGGGTTTATAAGCATAGTTACCATTCTGTTGTTTCTATTCTCAATGGTACGTGTTGCCATTATTGCGGGTACGTTACAGCCAAAACCCATAATAAGCGGTATAAACGACTTGCCATGTAGCCCAATTTTATGCATTAGCTTATCCATAATAAAAACTGCACGCGCCATGTAGCCCGTATCTTCAAGAATAGATAAGAAGAAGAATAGAAGAAGTATGTTTGGTAGAAATATTATTACGCTTCCAACACCGTTTATTATGCCGCCAACTAGTAAATCCTTGAATGCTCCATCGGGCATTACTTGTGTGAGAAATGAGCTGAGCAAGCCAACTCCTTGGTCAATCCAATCCATGGGGTATGCCCCAAGTTTAAACGTGGTAAAAAAGCTAATCCACATAAAAAGGAGGAATATGGGAAACCCGAATAGCTTATGGGTTATAAATGCATCGATGGTTTGGGTGTTTTGCCGTTTTTTATGCTTGTTCTCGGTATAGGTTTCTTTAAGTGCACCAGCAATAAAACCGTATTTTGCATCGGTAATTAGGGTTTCGGAGTCTTCGTTGTAAATCTCCTCAAGGCGTTTAATTTGCTGATTGGTAATCTGCATAATCTCATCAAGCGATCCCGATTTGCTAAGTATTCGATGGGCTTGCTTGTCCTTTTCCAATAGTTTTATTGACAGGTAGCGCGATGAGTAGTGAATGTTTATGCTTTGGTTATCACTCTTTTTAATGGGAGTTTGAATGGCCTCAATGGCACGTTCAATATGTTCGCCATAGTTGAGGTGTATGTGCCTATAGGTTTTGTCCTTATCAGCATAAAGGTTAATAACCGTATCGAATAAATCCGAAATGCCTTTTCCCTTTGAGCTAATGGTTGGAACAAATGGAATTCCAATCATCTTACCCAAATCTTTAAACTTAAACGTATCGCCTTGCGCCTCTAGCTCGTCGTACATATTTAGTGCTATAACCACTTTTATGTCCATGTCGATAAGCTGAGTAGTAAGGTAGAGGTTACGCTCAATATTCGAAGCATCAACAACGTTGATAACCACATCGGGTTTTTGCTGATGTATATATCGCCTTACGTAAAGTTCCTCAGGTGTATATGCGCTAAGCGAGTATGTTCCGGGTAAATCGGTAATGTTAAAGGTGTAGCCTTTGTGCTTAAAGCGTGCCATTTTTGAGTCGACAGTAACACCGCTGTAGTTTCCAACATGCTCCTTTGCACCTGATGCACAGTTGAAAAGAGTTGTTTTTCCGGAGTTAGGATTACCCACAAGGGCAATGTTTACAATTTTACTTCCAGCCTTTGCACCAGTTTCAACAATATCCTTCTCGTTTTTGGGAGCGAGCGTTCCGCTATAGTTCGATTTTACAAGCTCTTGTGCTTCATCGGGGGTAATAATCTCAATAAGATGTGCTTCGCTGCGGCGTAACGATACTTCGTAGCCCAGTATTGAGTACTCAATAGGATCTTTTAAGGGGGCATTTTTTATTACGGTAACCTTTTTACCCCGTATAAAACCCATTTCAATAATACGCTTACGAAATGCACCTCTGCCTCTTACTTTCGAAACAATTCCGTATTCACCATTTTGTAGCTCGCTTAAAAGCATGTGAGAAAGGAGTATTTAAAAATTAATCTGCAAACTTAACATCTTTTAAAGAAAATAGGAATCCCTAAAAGTTGGTATTTTGATATCATGTTTCTTGTGTTCCAAATATTAGTATTACTTTAACACCCTAAATCGAAAAGAGTTTTTAAAAACAACCTATTTTGGAGCAAAACGATAACATACTTCAAAAGATTAGAGAGCTGCTTGGGAGTAATGCCGATAACTTTAGCATACTTGAGCATCAGGTTGACGTTAAGGTACAAATGGAGTATTTTGAGTTTTCAAAAGCCCATCCGCCTATTGAGAATCATGAGCAAGTATTAGAGCAAGAACCTAAGTTATACTCAGAAGACGAGAGCATTGAAGATAAAAAATCGATACTTATTAGCCTTGCCTCAATTGATAAACCCGAGGCATACCGAATGCTTGAGCGTTATTCACAAAATCCCACTCCCGAGCTAAAAGATTGGGCTTTTATGGCATTGCAAGAGAGTAGAATGCTTTTAGAAACTAAACTTTTGGATGAGCAGCAGGTATTTATTTCAACTGGGTTAGGAGGGAAAGAGGGCAAGCTTCGCTACTTTGTTGTGCTTATACCTACTGTTGATAAACCCTTTACAGAGCTGCAACAGCAGCTTATTAAAAGCGAGTTTAGCTTTGCTTTAAAAAAGTTTCATTCAGCTATCGAAAGCGTAAAGTTTATTGGTAATTATGCCACACTGCTTGCCCTTGTACCGCTTAGCGTGAGCGTTAAGCAACCTTTTCAGATTGCTATTGATGAGTGTAACTCGCTGGGCGAATTTATACAAACTGGCTTTTTAATCACCAACGTGAAAAAGCTTTCGCTCGATGAGATAGATGATATTATTGCCAATCCTCCTAGCGAGGATTTTAACAATGAAAGCATTGAATAGAAAAAGGGAGCATACATAAACTGTACACTCCCTTTTGGTTATAATGCTTTAGCGTAAAAGTTTACTTTCCTTCTAGGTCATCAAAGCTAATGTTCGAAAATTCATTTTGCATTATTTCAACGGTTTCCTCCTCGTTTTGAAATGATGCATCATCGGTTTGGTTATTCTTAATGTAATCAACCGCCTCGGTAAGCCCTTCTGCAAATTTCTCGAAATCTTCTTTGTAAAGGAAAATTTTATGCTTTTCGAAGAAAAATTTGCCCTCCTGACCAAACCTCTTTTTGCTTTCGGTAATCGTTAGGTAATAATCGTTCTGACGAGTGGCCTTAACATCGAAAAAGTAAGTTCGTTTGCCTGCCCTAACAACTTTTGAGAAGATATCGTCTCGCTCTTTCCTTTCTAACTCATCGTGATTATTAGTTTCATCCATCATTTCAATATTTTAAAATTATTCAACACTGTTTGATTTTTAACACCGTTCAAAAATAAAAAAATATTTTCATAACCTATTTTTTTGCAAATTATTTCAAGTAAAATTTTGCAAACAGCTAGCTGTTAACAAAAAGCCGAATCTACAAAGAATGAATTTCATATAAATCAGCAGAATAGTATTAAACTACCCTTTGCGTTGCAATATTGTACTCCTAGTTTTTTATATTGAAAAAAATGCACGTATCTTTGCAGCCTCAATTTTACACCTTGTTACGTTCTTAAGATGATAAGTAGAAGATTACTAAGGATTAAAACTCTTCAGGTTCTTTTTGCCTTTTTTAGGGCCGAAAACGACTCCCTATCGAAAGCAGAATCGGAACTGCTTCATAGCATCAAAAAAGGCTACGATTTATACCATCTGCTATTTCTTCTTTTACTCGAAATTAGGGATTTTGCTCAACGGCGGATTGAAACGGCCAAGCAAAAACTTATACCTACTCACGAGGACTTAAACCCCAATTCGCGCTTTGTTGAAAATCCGTTGCTTACCATAATTGGGGAAAATGAGGATATTTTAAGGTATACTGCTCAGAATAAGCTTGGCTGGGTAAACTATCCAGAACTGGTTAAAAAGCTTTACCAAAAGATTTCGGCATCCGACTATTTTACAAAGTATATGGAGGCCGAAACGGTTGATTTTACTCAACATCGTCAAGTTCTTGTACACATTCTTTCAAAAGAGCTTATCGATTTTGACGATTTTACCTATTGTCTTGAAGAACAGAGTATATACTGGAACGACGATTTGGATTTTATGATTGGTATGGCGACTAAAACAATAAAAGGTTTTGAGCCTGATCAGCAAACCGACGTACCTGTTTTTCCGATGTATAAGAGTGATGATGATGAGGACTTTGCAAAACGTTTGCTACGTAAGGTAGTGCTAAACCATAGCCATAACAGCCAAATGATTGACAACTTCACCAAGAACTGGGATGTGGAAAGGATTGCTAGCATGGATAACCTTATACTTGAAATGGCAATAACCGAAACTACCGAGTTTCCATCTGTTCCTGTTAAGGTTAGCTTTAATGAGTATATTGAAATAAGCAAATACTACAGCACCGACCAAAGTAGCACCTTTATTAACGGTGTGCTCGACAAAATTATCTTAACACTACGTTCCGAAGGAAAAATTTTAAAGCAAGGACGTGGGCTAGTTGGTGAGGAGTAATACTTTTTAAAACAATTGCTTATTAGCTATGATTAACAGGGTTTTCTCGTTTTTCCTAATTTTTTCTTTTACATTTGCCCTGCTACTTTCGTGCGATAATACTGCTAAGAAGGGGATAGTGGATTCAGTTTCCAATCCTTCGGACAGTTCAGGAGTGGCAAAAATTGAGTTCATTGACGATTTTGTTGACCTAGGAACTATTGCCCACGGAGAGGTAATCTCGTATACTTTCTCTTTTAGCAATAAGGGCAATGCACCACTCATAGTTAATGATTTAGTTGCCGATTGTGGTTGTACTAAGGTCATTCTCAGCAAAGAGTTTTTAAACCCTGGCGAATCAGCAACAATCGAACTTGTTTTTGATAGCCGAGGATGGCACGGTTCGCAGTTTAAAAGCGTTAGCGTAAAGTCGAATGCGCAAACACCATCGCGAACCATAACCATTAAGGTTAACGTTGTATAGAGTAATTATTTAGTTTTAAAATAACCAAAAGTTGATTATTATGACAAACACACTATTTGTAATTCTTCAAGCCGAAGGCGGAAGCCCATACATGTCATTCGTTATGCTGGCGCTAATTATTGTGGTATTTTACATGTTTATGATTAGACCACAGATGAAGCGTCAGAAAGAACTTCGTAAGTTCCAAGAGTCATTGCAAAAAGGCGATAAAGTAATTGTTGCCGGCGGTATTTTTGGTAAGGTTTTCGAGGTAAAAGACGACCATATTGTAGTTGAAATATCTGATAACGTAAGGATTAAGGCAGTAAAAAGTACTGTTCTTCGCGATTCATCTGATTTGCAGCAGAAGTAGCATTTTTTTATACCTTTACAGAGTTCAATTGCATTTTATGTTGCAGTTGAACTCTGTTTTTTTTAACATAACTTGCAACCATGGATATAAAGTTGCTTAGGCAAGTCGAAAAAGTTTTTAAGCGTCAAAAAGCCAATTTTAAGGTAAGGTTGGCGATCTTTTCCTTTTTTCTTGCTGTTGCAACAATTCTATGGTACCTTAATAAGCTCAGCTACGAGTACACTGCAGAGGTTACCTTTCCTGTTAGGTTCGAAAATATGCCACAGGGTAAAATCATGGTTGGCGATCCTCCCAAGTCGGTTTCGCTTAGCGTTAGAGGATTTGGCTATACCCTGCTAAGGTATAAACTATCATCGCGATTAACAGCAATCTCAATTAATTTAAAAAGTGCAGGTGTAACAGAGATTGATGAACAAGGGCATAAGGTAATGCTAATTACCAATAGAGCGCGACACCTATTTTCAGGTTATTTAAGCGGAGATCTAATTCTGGAAAAAGTTACTCCCGATACGCTTTTTCTGCATTTTACTAACCTAGCACAGCGCAAGGTTCCTGTAAAACCAAAAATCAGTTACACGTTACAAAAGCAACACATGATATCGGGTAGTATTTTGGTTAAACCCGACAGTGTTACGCTAAGTGGCCCGCAGGCAATTATTGATACTATTCGGTTTATTGAAAGCATAAACCATGAGTTTATCGATTTGAACCACACCCTTCAAAAAGATATTCCTTTAATATCCTATCCTCAGGTTAGCCTTTCGCATCGTTCAGCAAGAGTGAACATTCCGGTTGAAAGGTATACCGAAGCAAATTTTTCGACTCCTGTTGAGGTTCGAAATCTGCCCGATTCAATTAGGCTCATTGTTTTACCTCGATCAGTTAAGGTAAAGTGTAACGTAGTGGTTAGTAAGTATAAGGATATTGAGAACTCCTCAGTTAAAGCCTATGTCGATTTTAGTGAAGCAAATCTGATGCTCGATAATAAGCTTAGGGTTAGGGTAGAAGGGAAGCCTCATTCGGTTTCAAACTTAACCTTCGAACCAAAGTTTGTTGAATTTATTATTGAAAGGCTATAATGATTGTTGTTGGAATAACCGGAGGTATTGGAAGCGGAAAATCAATGGTTAGCAGCATTTTAAAAGCCATGGGTTATGCTGTTTACAACGCCGATATTGAAGCCCGTGCAATTATGAATACCAACCAAATGGTTGTTGAAGATATTAAGCAGCTGTTTGGAGATGATGTTTACGAGCAAGGAACGCTAAACCGGCCCAGAGTTGCTCAGCTGGTTTTTGACAATCCAAAGCTATTGGCAAATCTTAACTCCATTGTTCATCCTGCTGTTGCAAGTCATTTCGAAGAGTGGAAAAGGTTGCATGTAAATACAAAAATTCTTTTCAAAGAAGCTGCCATTCTCTTTGAGAGCGGTGCCAATAAGCAGGTTGATGCAGTAATTGCAATTACTGCTCCCCAAGAGTTGAAAATAGAGCGTGTTTGCAAGCGCGATGGCATTAGTCGTAACCAGGTAATACAACGGATGGCTAACCAGCTACCCGATAAAGAATTGGTAGACAAAAGCGATTTTATAATTGTTAATGATGAGGTTAAACTTTTAGTTCCACAGGTTATTGAAATAGTGAATAAGCTTTTACAACGTGATAATTAGCAGTAAATATGGGAAAGTTTGGTAAATGGATTGGTGGCGGACTAGGATGGGCTATACTTGGACCAATTGGCGGCATTATTGGTTTTGCCATTGGCTCGGTGCTCGATAGTTCCGATGGCAAAACGTACACAGCGCAAACAGGTCGTAATAACTTTATTGTAAGTCTGTTGGTTTTAGTGGCCGAGGTTATGAAAGCCGATGGCAAAGTGCTTAAGGCTGAGCTAGATTATGTTAAGCGTTATTTTCTTAAGAATTTTGGCGAAGCGGCTTCGCGTGAAGCACTTGTGTTACTCCGCGATATCCTTAAGCAGAACGTACCGCTAAAAGATGTTAGCTACCAAATTCGCGATAACATGGATTACCCATCGCGGTTGCAACTTTTGCACTTGCTTTTTGGTATTGCCAATGCCGACGGTGTGCTTCATCCTAACGAAGTTAGCGTAATAACTAACATTGCAGGCTGGCTTGGCATATCCAGCGCCGATTTCGAATCGGTTAAGTCAATGTTCTTTAACGATATCGATGCATCTTATCGTGTACTGGAAATTGAAAAAACGGCCACAGTTGAGGAGATTAAAAAAGCATACAGAAATATGGCACTAAAGCATCACCCCGATAAGGTTAGCTATTTAGGAGAGGATATTCGCAAAGCCGCCGAGGAAAAGTTCCAAAAGGTAAACGAGGCTTACGAAAAAATAAAAAAAGAGCGCGGATTTGTATAAAAATTTTCACAAAATTTTAAATGATTAAACCAGCAGTAATATGGTTTACCGGTTTACCATCATCAGGTAAAACTACACTTTCCAATTTATTAGGCGATAGCTTAAGGGCTGAAGGTAATCCTGTGGTTTGCATTGATGGCGATGCATTCCGAAAATCGCTTGCTAGCGATTTGGGCTACTCAATTGCCGATAGGCAAGAGAATATCCGAAGAGCAGCACAAATGGCTAGGCTGGTTGTCGAGTCGGGGGTTACAGTAATCTGCTCGTTTATTTCTCCCACCGAGCAAATACGCCAGTTGGCTCGCCAAATTATTAGCAGCCCAAGGTTTGTTGAGGTCTACGTTAGTACACCCCTTGAGGTTTGCAAGCAGCGCGATGTGAAAGGATTGTATAAAAAAGTTGCACAAGGGCTAATTAAAGATTTTACCGGTATCGATTCGCCATACGAAGTTCCCGCTAATCCCGATTGTACCATCGATACCTCGCTAATGTCGCCCAGCGAGTGTGCAAACCTACTTTTTACCTGCATAACACAAAAGTTTTATTAATTTTGTGCGGTGTTTCAAAAAGAAAAGCTCATAAAACCATAGAGAATTATAAAAATCAAGAGGTAGGTTTTTAAAGTCTACCATGCTTGTGAATAAATTTTGTTGAAATGAAGCAGTTTACCATTAACCATCTACGCGAACTTGAGTCGGAGTCGATATTTGTAATCCGTGAAGTTGCAGCTCAGTTCGAAAACCCCGTAATGCTTTTCAGCGGTGGGAAGGATTCCATTGTTATGTTCCACTTGGCCAGAAAAGCCTTCTACCCAGCAAAAGTTCCATTCCCGCTAATGCATATCGATACTGGCCATAACTTTCCTGAAACCATAGAGTTTCGAGACTGGCTATCCAAAGAAACAGGCGTTTCGGTTATTGTTGCCTCTGTTCAAGAGTCTATCAATACTGGACGAGCAGTGGAAGAAACAGGAATTAACGCTAGCCGTAACAGATTACAAACGGTAACTCTGCTCGATGCAATTGA
>NPID01006346.1_pt1 | contig 14577 bp, 16 predicted proteins | sample 8637491 | NCBI WGS metagenome assembly NPID01 (sample SAMN07420843, study PRJNA396082) | bioreactor metagenome | isolation source: sample BA6 brine-fed electro-methanogenic bioreactor BA | place: Japan: Kochi | collected 2016-06-14 | reverse complement strand
AACGATGGCGGACTTTTCCTGCAGGTTCGGACAGATGACTATCGCGTTGTCGGTAACCGCCATCAGCCGGGGAAGGGACGGCATCTCGAACAAGCTCAGGTTCGAGAGGACCGAGGATGCGCGTATACCAAGTTCAGGGTTAAGGATGGCCTTGAGGTAGTTCTTGGATTTCACCCCCCCCTTCACCAGTATGTCCGCCTTTCCCTCCCGGACCATGGCCACCGCCATGCGGCACATCTCTTCCTCGCTTCCGCAGGGAATGGTCTCGTAGAGCGACGGATCGTCGCCGGAGTGAGCCAGAGCTTTCTCCAGTGTCCCCTCTGCGCCGGTGAGATAGCACTTGCCGATGAAACCAAGCTGGTGGCCCTTCTTCAGGCTCTCGATCACCCTGGGGTCGGCGCCGCCGGCCACCGATACCGCCACGGGAGGAAGGCAGGAGACCTTCTCCAGCAGCTCAGAAAAACTCCTTATTCCCATGAGATGCTCCTTTTGCCGAATGGTACGGCCCTGAATTCCCCGTTTTCATCGCGGAAGTCCTGAAGGGGGTCGATCTCCCTGCCTGTGAGGACGCAGTCCGGCCACCGGAGCGCTTCCTCCTCACCCTGGATAACGCTGAGCATGGAAGTTGCGATCGCCTCGTTCTCGTTACCGCCGGGGTACACGTAAACCCGGGAAAGGGCGCCGCATCTGCTCTTGATCCTGTCGGTGAGATAGGTTGAGTTAGCCACTCCACCGGTAACCACGATGCCGTGAAGCCGGAAGTCCAGAACGGAGGCCATGGAACCTATCTCCTTGCAGATCTGGTAGATCATGGCATCGAGTATGAACCCGGCGAAACCGTCGCCCTCCTCTATCCTCCGGTGCACCTCCCGTACGTCCTTCGTTCCCAGATAACCGTAGAGTCCGCCGCCTCCGTAGAGCTTCCTGTACANNTCATCCCTTGAATACTTCCCTGAGAAGCATGCCTCGAAGAGGGGAATGGGCGGAACGCCCCCGGCCCTTTCCGGGGTGAACGGAGCCCCCTCCATCCTGTTGTCGCTGTCTATGATCTTTCCCCCGGCGAAGGGGGCTATGGAGAAGCCGCCTCCGAGGTGGCAGGCAACGCATCTTATCTCCCCGAAGTCCAGTGAAAGCTCCTTAGCCAGTTTGCGGATGGTGGCCCTGATGTTAAGGGCGTGGACGTAGGAGAACCTGGGAAGTTCCGGAACTCCTGAGATCCTCGATACAGGGGTCATCTCGTCAACGCCAACGGGGTCGGCCACGAAAGAATCGGCGTTCATCAGCTTCCCGATCCTGTAGGCTATTGGAGCACCCAGGTTGGAGGCGTGGTGGTAGACAGGTGTGTTGAGGCTGTATTCCGCAAGTTCCCCGTTCAGGGCTATTATGCCGCTGGGAACCGGGGGCAGCATCCCTCCCAGGGCTCCCACCGCGAGTACCTTCGCGTCCGCGGGAAGGTTTTTCTGGAAGTATTCCCTTACCAGCTCCTCCCTGTAGTCCACCTGTCCGGGAATGCCGGAATAGCGGCGGAAGAGGTCGTCGGGGTGTTCTATGGTATTCTCCGTGTGCAGGGCCATCTCACCGGCGGAAACTGCGTAAATGGAGCACTTGGTGGTGGTCGATCCGGTGTTGATAACTAGCAAGTAGTTCCGGGGCACGGTTACCTCCTGCGTTCTGCTGTCATGCTTTATCGTATTTGCAGCTGATCGGTGAAAAAACAGCGATGAACATAGCTGAAATCCCCTTCGGGAAAAAGGGGATTTCGTCAATATCGAGTTCCACCGTTACAGCAGGACGGTGGGAGTGGTGGGCTTCGGTGTCTTCACAACGAGGATCCTGACCAAGCCGTCGGAGCGGTTGTACCAGCAGTGGGGGATGCCCTTCGGGCTCTCGATCATCGTGTCTGCCTCTACCTCTTCGGCTTCGTCACCCACCTCCACCACACCGGTTCCTGAGAGTATGTAGAAGAACGCATCCACCGGGGTGATGTGCCTGATCAGCCCCTCACCGGGTTTCAGGGTGAGGATGCTCATAAGGGCGAACTCGCTTTCGTACACCCTTCTCACATCCACGCCGTGGGGGTTGGGAGCGGGTTTTTCGCCGTCCACCGGGCGTATGTCAACCTGTTCTCCGCTGTTCTCCGTGTCCTTCTTTATCTTCAGCACGAGAATACGGAGATCCTGGTTGACGGAGTGGTTCCTCCAGCCCCGCCTGGCCTGGGGAAGGCAGTGTATCCTGTGCCCTTGGCGAACCTCGTGGTTCTCGTCGTTCACAGTGAGGGTGCCTTTCCCGGAAAGGATGAGGAAACACACCTCGAAGGGCATGTTGTGCAGAGGAATGTACTGGCCTGGCTTGAGTGTGAAGTGCACCATCCCGAAGGAGTCGCCTTCGTAGAGCACCCTGGCGTCGAACTCCAGGGAACCCGGGAAAAGCGGAGCGTCAGCGGCTGCCAGCAGTTTCACGGGAGCCTCCTTACTTGCCGGGGTACGCCTTGAGTCCCTCTCTGAGGACATTCAGCGCCCTCTTCATCTTCTCCTCGGAGAGCACGTAGGCTATCCTGATCTGGTCCTGCCCCAGGCCCGGGGTTGCGTAGAAGCCCGCGGCAGGGGCCACCATTGTGGTCTCTCCATTAACATTGAAGTCGGTGAGCATCCACGAGGCGAATTTTTCGGCATCCTCCACCGGGAGCCTGATGGTGGCGTAGAACGCCCCCTCGGGTTTAAGGAAGAAGACGCCTTCGACTCCGCTCAACTCGTCCATGAGCAGATCCCTTCGGTTCTGGTAGGTCTCGAGAACACCCTTGTAATAAGAGTCATCCAGGTGCTCATAGATCCATGCGGCGCCGTACTGGGCCATGGTGGGAGGGCAGAGCCTGGCCTGGCCGAGCTTCAACGCCATTTCCATCACAGCGGGGTTCCTGCTGATCATGTCCCCAAGCCGGGCGCCGCAGGAGCTGAACCGCTTGCTTATGGAGTCCATCACGATGACTCTGTCTGCGATCTCGGGCATCTCAAGGGTGGAGGAGTGTGTGCCCCCGTCGAAGACGAAATCCCTGTAGACCTCGTCGGATAGCAGGTAAAGGTCGTTCCTGCGGACAATCGAGGAAAGCACATTCAGTTCATCCCGGGAAAGCACGGTTCCTGTGGGGTTGTTGGGGGTGCAGATCAGGATGGCTCTGGTCCTGTCGGTTACCTTCGCCTGGATCTCCTCTTCCGGGGGGAGGTGGAATCCGGCCTCCACGCTGCTGGTCACCGGCACAAGCTTAACGCCAGCCATGGCTGCGAAGCCGTTGTAGTTGGTGTAGAAGGGCTCGAAGCAGATCACCTCGTCGCCGGGGTCGCAGGTTATCATGAAGGCGAAGAAGACCGCTTCGGATCCGCCGGTGGTTATCAGTATCTCATCGCGGCCCACATCGATGCCGGCCCTTCCGTAGTAATTCGATATGGCGTCCCTGAGAACGTCGAGGCCCTGGCTGGGTCCGTACGCCAGTACATCCGGAAGGTTCTCTCCCATGGACTTCCAGTACTCCGGGGGCGTGGGAATGTCCGGCTGGCCTATGTTGAGGTGAAACACTCCGATACCCTTTGCCCGGGCCCGGTTGGCCAGGGGTACAAGTTTCCTTATGGGGGAGGCCTGCATGGCCTGGCACCTGCTGCTGACTGTTCTCATGGTAGCTGCCTTTCACCATATGTAGTGCACATAACCCAACGTACATCGAGGTGCAATTATACAACCACCGGCCCCTGGTGTCCTGTGGTTTTTCTATATTCCGGAGTACCCCGCTCCTGAAGCTGATACGGGAGGTAACCTTGAAGGTAAGACTCGCCCAGCTGCCCATCCAGGGCAACTGGGAACAATGCGTTGACATGGCTCTGGAGGCCGCTTCAGTGGATCCTGTGCCCGATGTTCTCCTGCTGCCTGAGCTCTTCACCATCGGATTCGTCCTGAAGGAGATCCCCCACAGGGCAGTTGAGATCGACTACATCGAGAGTGGTCCATTCTCAGCCGCAGCCGGGGAGAAGGGGATCTGCATCATTGCAGGGACCTTCCCGGTAAGGACCTCCAGGGGGATAGTGAACATGCTTCCTGTTTATGACCGTGAAGGCCGTCTGATCCACACCACCGAGAAAGCCCACCTGTTCAGGAACATGGGGGAGGACACAGTATTCATTCCTGGGACCCCTTCAGGTGTCTTCGACCTGTGCGGGACCACATCCGCCGCCGCGGTGTGCTACGACCTGAGGTTCCCGGAGCTTTTCAGGGATCAAGCCCTTGCAGGGGCCAGGCTGATCTTCATCCCGGCCCAGTGGCCGAAACGCAGGAACGGCCTTTTCCGCAGCTACCTCATGGCAAGGGCCGGGGAGGCACAGGTCTTCGTTGCGGGATGCAACCTGGGGGGAGAACATCTCGGGGAGACATACCAGGGCGGGGGCGGCATCGCTTCTCCCGAAGGCGTCATGCTCGTAGGTGAGGAGCCGGCGGAACACATGACCGATTACGTTGTCCAGCCGGAAATGGTTGACCATACAAGGAAGAGGATAGACTGCCTCAGCGACAGAAGACCCGAGATATACGGAGGTGCCGGATGAAGCCGGGCAGAGCTGATCCGTTCAGGGTATCGGTAACACTTCTAGCGGTTCTTTTCACACTGGTGATACTCAAACTGGGCGCGCCCATCTTCGTCAAGATAGCAATAGCCGTGTTCTTCGCTCTGCTGATATCTCCCGCTGTGAAGAAGACGGCCTATGGTGTGGACAGGCTCCTGAGGAAGCTCTTCAAGCGTTACAGAAGGCGGGGCGACCGCAGCCAGTCCAACCTGGCCTCGGTGGTGGGCACCGCACTGGTGCTGGTGATGGCCCTCTTCATAACATCCGTGTTCTTCTTCCTCATTTACGGCACCATGAGCATGCTTGTGAGCCGTAAGGACGATATGGTGAGCAATGTGGTCCAGCCGGTGGCGGGTTTCGTGGAGACCGCAAGGACCCACTGGATCCCGGACATATACAGCAGGCTGGGAATGGAGGAGGTAAAGGAGGTAACCTCTGCCGCTGACACACTGGCCACCGAGGGGAAGACGCCCTCTCCCCTGGGCGGAGGAAGTTCGTCATTCTCGCTCACATCCATCGTGCCCACCGCCGCAGGTCTCGTGGGTACGGTGAGCAACGGGCTCCTGAACACAGTGCTCATCACCATGCTGACGGTGTTCATGGTGAACGGCAGACGGCTCTTCTCGAAGAAGCTCAGGGAAATGGACACCGTTACCCACCTCCACTACCAGAAGATCATAAGGGCGGTGGAAACGGTTCCCAGGAAATACCTTCTGGCCAAGCTGGTCACAAGCGCCCTCACAGGTCTTCTCATCGGAGTGGGGCTGGTGGTGATGGGTTTTCAGGTGGACGAAGCTTTCATATGGGGCATTACCGCAATGGTATTCAACTTCGTGCCTTTCTTCGGGTCCATCGCCGCAGGGGTGATGATAGCCCTGTATGTGATGTCCCTGGGTGGTTTCAACCTGGGGCTGGTCGCGGCAATTATGGTGATAGTCGTTAACAATCTCGTATCCAATATCATTGAGCCCAGCTACTTCGGCGATGTGCTCCCCATCGGGAAGGTAACCATTCTGCTCTGCGTGATAGTCTGGGGCTATCTGTGGGGAATAGTGGGCATCTTCATGGCGGTGCCTGTCACCATAATGCTGAAGGTTCTTCTCGAGGAAACCGTGGGGCGGAACTCCCTGGTGGTTTTCATGGAGGTATAGATGACTGTACTGGCCTTAATCCTGGCCCTTACCGGGGCAACACTGGAGTTTACCTGGACCTCCGAGGCCCTTCCTGAAATGGTGCAGGGCCCCCTGGGAACAAGAGTGGTCCTGGAGGGTGCCGTTCCCACCGGAGCCCCGGGAACTCCCCTCATGCCGGTGGTTCCCCTTACGGTGCTGCTTCCAGCCGGGGCCGTTGCCAGGAGCGTCGATATAACGGCCACGGACACCCGCAGCCTGGCGTACGACTTCCTGCCCATGCCCGCCCAGCGCGCGGTGCCCATCTCAAGAGCGGGAACATTTACGTCAACGGCGGCGAATCCCGACGCATTCAGGCGTCCGATCAACATGGGAGCAACGCTGCAGGGCCAAGGTACCCTCATGGGGTATCCAGTTGCGGATATTCTCCTCATGCCTTTCTCCTGGGATCAGGAATCCGGAGAACTGGCCTTCTCAGGTAATGTTACGGTAACGGTGGATTACGAATTTCAGGGAAGCGTTAACAGCATACCCTCAAGGGGTATAGCTGGAACCGCGGAGATCGGTTCATTGCTGGAAGCCACAGCCGCCAACAGAGAAGGCTTCATACCAGTTCCTGCGGCATCTGGGGACCTTCCCTGGGGAGAGTATCTCATCATCGCCGACGACGACCTTGCCGGAGCCTTCGAGCCCCTTGCGGAGTTCAAGACATGGAAGGGCGTCGAGGCCAGGATCGTAACCATCTCCACCATAACGGACCTTTACTCCGGCGTGGACGAAGCCCAGAAGCTCAGGAACTTCCTCTTCGACATCTACCAGGATTCTCCCCCCACGTACATCCTCCTCGCCGGCGACACCCCGGGTATTCCCCACAGGAACTGCTACGCCACCGCCGAGGGCTATACAGGGGATCCATCCAGTGACCTCTACTACCAGGACATGAACGACACCGCCCCGGGGATTGACGCCTGGGACCTGGACGGGGACGGCACCTGGGGAGAGCTCAACGGCAACGACAACATGGACTACCACCCGGACTACATCCTGGGCAGGGCTTCCGTGGAAACGGTCTCCGAGGCTGAGATATTCGTAGACAAGGTGCTTGCCTTCGAGAACTCGCCTGACAGCGACGCATGGTACACCTCCATGGGTTTCACCACCGGCATTCTCTGGAGCAGCCCCTACTGCCCCGGTTCCGCCGGCAAGGAAAAGGTGGACACGCTGTACACCCCCGGCACGTGGACGATCACAAAGCTTTACCAGTCTGCGGGCACACAGAGTTACACCGCTACGATGGCAATGCTGAACACCGGCATGCAGCTGGTGAACCACGCAGGTCACGGCAGCGAGTCCAGCGTTTCCATTGGAAGCGGTTACCTGGGCAACTCCGACTTCATGGGGCTCACGAACATCTCCGCCAACGGCAGGCCCACCATATGGAACACCATTGCCTGCCTGTCCGGCTCCTTCGACACCGGAACCTGCCTTGCGGAGGCGTGGATACGCTCTCCCGGCGGAGGTGGGTTCTGTATAATGAACACCCGATACGGATGGGGCGAGCCTGCGGAGCCCGGAGATCAGTGGAGCGAGCTCGTGGACCAGGAGTTCTTCGCCAAGTTCTTCACGGAAGACATGTACACCCTGGGAACGGCGTTCATGATGGCAAAGGACGAGTTCATTGCCCTGATCCCGTCGGACACCCACTACGACTGGATAGCCAAGAGCAACACCCTTTTCGGCGACCCTGAGCTTCCAATGTACAGCCAGGTTCCCAGGGACATCACGGTGGGTGAGGTGGTCCTTTATGAAGGACTGCAGTCCCTCACCGTAACCGTATCCTCCCAGGGCAGCCCTCTGGAGGGCGCCAGAGTGTGCCTGATACAGGGAGACTGGGAAGATGCGGAGACCTACGCCGTGGGAATCACCGACGGTTCCGGCAGCGCAACCCTCACCTGGTCTGAACCCATGCCGGCGAACCCCGACGAGGCAAGGCTCACAGTATGGGCAAGGGACCACCGTCTCAACTCCCAGCTCCATGACGTGAGCAACATGGGAACAGGGGGAGAGAGCGGCTCGGTTATCTCCATGACCCTGATCTCCGCCAACCCGGTAAGCGGCCAGGCCGCTATAAGCTGGACGCTTCCATCGATGGAGAGGGCCACACTGAGAATAGTGGACCTTGCGGGAAGAACAGTGGCCTCCCAGCAGCTTGAAGCCACCGAAGGCGTGTTCACCTGGAACACGGAGGAGAGTCCGGCAGGGGTCTACTTCGCCCGGATGACAACGGAAAGCGGAACCACCATCCAGAGACGGATGGCAGTGGTCCGATAGGGCAGAAAGGACAGGGTTTCAGTTGAAGGAACTCAAGAGAGAGAACGGCCTGGTGATCCTAAGGTTCGACAAGGGCGAGGATCTCATGGAAAACCTCACCGGATGGCTGGAGGAGCAGGGAATTCAATCCGCCGCCATCCTGGGCGGAATAGGAATGCTCAGCCACATGGAGATAGGCAGGTACGACGGCAGGGAGTACTCGAAGATCACGGAGAACGAATCCTGCGAGATACTCTCCCTCCAGGGAAGCGTCTCCATGAAGGAGGGCAAACCCTTCGTGCATCTCCATGTATCCTTCGCCGACCATGATTTCCACGCCATAGGCGGGCACCTGTTCTCAGGGACCGTATCCATGACCATAGAGATGGTCATTGCCCCCATGAGTCCGGGCCTGGTGAGGAAGCCCATGGGGGGAGTTTTCTGGCAGATGGATTCCTGACCCTTGACGCAGACGGGCTTGTTATTATTTTACGCTCGCTTTGCGAAGGGGCTGTAGCTCAGTTGGTATGAGCACTTGACTGGCAGTCAAGGGGTCACGGGTTCGACTCCCGTCAGCTCCACCATGGAACCGCCGCCGAACAGGCGGCGGTTGCCTTTTTAGTAAAGCGGTGCAAGGGGTTGCAACCTGTGGCGGTATTGTCTATCTTACCTGCTCCAAGTTGACCGGAGAATTTCGTAATCAACTATAGATGAAGGCGTTGCAGGGAGCACCGCCGAAAAACAGGAGGAAGAAATGACCAAGGCAGATATCGTTGCCAACATTTCGGACGAGACAGGTCTCACCAAGAAGGAAGTTGCCTCCGTGGTCAACCAGTTCTTCGAAGAGGTAAGGGCTTCTCTCTACGATCACGATCACATCGAGATCCGCGGTTTCGGCACATTCAAGGTTGTGGAGCGCAACCCCAGGATGGCCCGTAACCCTCACACTAAAGAGCCGGTGGAAGTTCCCCGCAGATTCGTGCCTTTCTTCAAGTTCTCTAAGACGGTGAAGACAAAGGTCGCAAAGGCAGGAAAGTAAATGCCAAACGGTAAGAAGCGCAAGCGCGCGAAGATTGCTACCCACAAGCGCAAGAAGAGGCGTCGCGCCAACAGGCATAAGAAGAAGATCCGCTAGACTTGAGAATAGCGGTTTTATCCGATACACATCTCCCGGTGAGGATACACTCCTTGCCGGGAGTCGTGTATGAGACCTGCGCAGATTCCGACCTGATCATCCACGCCGGTGACATCGAGGACAGAAGCGTGATAGAGGACCTGAGGCGAATGGCTCCCATAAAGGCCGTTCACGGGAACATGGACGGCTTCGAGACCACGAACCTCTATCCCGACAGACTCATCCTGGAACTGGAAGGCTTCAAGGTGGCCATCACCCACGGAAGCGGCGCCTCCACCGGAATAAGAAGCAGGATGAAAAACCTCTTCCTCACCCACCAGCCTGATATCATCATCCACGGCCATACCCACGAGTACTTCTGGAAGAAGGAGAACGGAACCTGGTTCCTGAACCCGGGAGCCATTGCCAACCCCAGAGGAAAGCGCTCCATGGCGGTCCTTAACCTGAACAGCGGGGAAGAGCCCCATGCGGAGATGATACCTGTCTGATCCGACTTGAAGGAATCAAGGAAATTCGCTATCTTCGGTCTCACATCACGGACATGCGGTGCCCCCGTAGCTCAGCTGGATAGAGCGTCGGCCTCCGGAGCCGGAAGCCTGGGTTCGAATCCCGGCGGGGGTACCACCCGGGACTAATCCCATCGCCTAAACCGGCTGGTGCCACTGAAGGAACTTGCTTCATCAGCGCCGCCGACAGAGTAGCTTATGAAAATGTTGTTAACGCACTTGAGGTATTCAAAGGGCATGATATTCGATGATGAGCCTGTTTCAAACACCAGCTCGGACACGATAGACTTCCTAGCTGCTTCCGAGTTGTTTTCCGGGCTGCTTCAGTATTCTGCTCTTCGTTAAGATACACGACTAGTTGTTGCTTCCTGAAGCCCGGCAGTGTATCACTCTCTTTGCTCTAATGGAAAGTTCCACTTGCATATTCCCAAAATGGGTAGTATTCTTCCCAATATGGGAATCAAGAACAATTCTGGTAGAAGAGGAATCCGGGATATTCCTTCAATGGGGATAGCTCAGAGTCTATTCTCTGAAGTTCAGCTGAAAGTTCTGGCTCTTCTCTTTGGACAGCCCGAGAGAGCGTTCCAGATGTCAGAGCTGCTGGAGCTGGCAGGCTCGGGTGTTGGAGCTGTGCATCGAGTAGTCACCAGACTGGTTAAAAGCGGCCTTGTGAACGAAGACGTAAAGGGAAGAACAAAGTTCTACCAGGCGAATGCTGATTCTCCCGTTTTCCATGAACTATGCGGCCTGGTGATAAAGACCGTTGCTCTGGTCATTCCTCTTCGGTCAGCTATGGCTTCTTTCATGGAATCAGTATACGCGGCATTCATTTATGGTTCTGTTGCCAGAGGTACTGATACGGCTGCCAGCGATATAGATATGATGATAATAGGCGAAGACCTGTCGTACACGGAAATACTGACGGCACTGCAGTCCGTTGAGTCAGAAACTCGGCGTACTGTCAGCGTAAAGATACTCACTCGGGAAGAGTGGAAAAAAAAAGTTTCGGATAGGAATCCGTTCATTGAAAGGGTTCTCGATCAGCCGATGATATTCATTGAAGGTTCAGAAAATGACATTAGAGAACCTTGAGAAGATAGGGATTCTTCTCCCTCTGGAACGGTCTGAGACTGAGTACCTGCAGCTTATCGGGAAAGCGAGGGAGTTTCATAGGGATTCCGCAAGAACCGAGTTGTCCATACAGAGCAGGTTTCAGTTAGCCTACGAGGCCTCATTCGCTCTGGCTATTGCCGCTTTGCGCTGGCATGGCTACAGGCCATCAGGGAAACGTTACGCGGCTTTTCAAGCTCTTAGTCACACAGTTGAACTGGGTAGTGAAGTTGCTATGCTGATCAAGGCGCACGACTTGAGGAATGGAATAGAGTATGACGCAGAACCCTTCGATGACAACAGGTTTCTTGAGGAGCTTATAGAAATCAATGAAATCCTTCTTCATAGAGTGCTTCGGCTTAAGGAATCTTATGTGTCGCGATGACAGGAATCATATTTTAATGGATTCCATGACTATATATGCTCGAAAGGGAACTGTTTCAATCTGTTATCTCATGAAGCCCTCAGCTCAGCCATTTTCCACACCCAGTCCAGAAAAGGGTTCCAGCAGTTTCTCATCAGGAATACCACCTGGGATTCATCCATCTCAAACGGCTCTATAGTGTTGAACGCCTTCTTCACTTGCGGGGTTCAAAATTTGTCGTACGTACAAAACACTCCGAAACAGCAAAATAGATACAACATGTAACCGTTAATATATCGATATCAAATGGTTCAAAAAGGAGCAGAAACAAACCCATTGACAACGTTGCTCTTGGTTGAAATAGTTAGATACTTAGCTAAACATGCAAATGGAGGAGTATTGCATGGAGGAACTGCTTGCATTATTCAAAGCGCTGTCTGACCGGAACCGCATGCGTATCCTTTCTGCTCTTCGGACTCAGGAATCACTGTGCGCATGCCAGCTCACTGAGCTGATTCAGGTTTCCGGTGCTACCCTTTCCCGACACATGGGTGTGCTTGTTTCCTCGGGTTTAGTGACGAGCATGAAGGAAGGAAGATGGGTCCATTACAGCATGTCTCCTGAAGAGGGTATGAATACTTCACTACTCAAATGGATAGAGAAGCGACTTTCAGACGATCCTCAGATAACCATGGATTTCATAGAACTTGAGAGGATCACATCCGTAGACCGTGAGGAGATATGCAGAAAGCAGCGCAGTTCGCAATTCGATTCCTTAAAAACTAGGAAATGGAGTTGAGGTGAAGCCGTGGGACACAAAAAGAAAATACTGTTCCTGTGCACGGGTAACTCCTGCCTCAGTCAGATGGCGGAGGGCTGGACAAGGCATCTCAGAGGCGATGAGTATGAGGCGTTCTCAGCAGGAACGGAGATTCACGGGCTTAATCCCAGCGCGGTGAAGGTCATGGCGGAAGCCGGAGTGGACATCTCAAGGCAAAGATCAAAGACAGTGGATGAGCTTCAGACAGAGGAGTTTGACACCGTAGTGACGGTCTGCGGACACGCTCACGAGAGCTGTCCTGTGTTTCCGGGCAGGGTGGTACATGCGGGATTCGACGATCCGCCGAAAATGGCCATGGAACTTGCGAACAAGGGCGCTTCGCTGAAAGAGAAGCTCGAGTGCTACCGCAGGGTCCGGGATGAGATCAAAAGGTTCGTGGCTTCATTACCTGAATCGCTGGATCGTGCGGGAGGGAGTTATTTTGAGCAGTCATGATAGAAGGGTTCACCGGAGTGTTCAGGCCAGATACAAGGGTATTGCTCTGGAAAAAGGCTCCTGCTGCGGTGGAGGCTGCTGCGGACAGACAGCACCAGGAGACCGGGATTCTTCCCTTAAGCTGGGATACACCGCCGATGAACTTACTGGCCTTCCCGGAGAAGCAGACCTGGGACTGGGCTGTGGAAACCCTCAGGGTATTGCTGAACTGAAGCCGGGTGAAGTGGTTCTGGACCTTGGCTGTGGCGGTGGTCTAGACTGTTTCCTGGCCGCAGGGAAAGTGGGCCCTGAAGGTAAGGTGATCGGCGTCGATATGACAGCTGAGATGATTTCCCTCGCAAGAGAGAACGCCGGGAAAGGAAGCTTCTCGAATATTGAGTTCCGTCTCGGCGAGATCGAACACCTGCCCCTTGCAGACAACACCGTGGATGTGATCATTTCCAACTGTGTGATAAATCTGTCCCCGGCCAAGGAACAAGTCTTCCTGGAGGCCTATCGTGTTCTCAAACCCGGGGGACGCCTGGCCATATCGGACACGGTGGCCGTGAAAAGCATTCCAGGTGATATCCGTGGTAGCGAGGAAGTTTACTGCGGCTGTATAGGTGGTGCCGTTACCAAAGAAGAAATTGAACTCATGCTGCGAAAGGCCGGGTTTTCCAGCATAGCAATCAGTATCAAGGAAGACAGCGCTGAGATAATAGGCGGCTGGTTCCCGGGCAGCGGTATGGAAAGATATGTCAGTTCTGCCATGATCCTTGCAGTTAAAAAGGAAGGCGCCGGCGATAAAGACTGATTGCGTACTGAAAAATGACAGGCACATGACCAGCATTTTCGAGAAGTACCTTACCGTATGGGTGGGGCTGTGTATTGTGGCAGGGATATTTCTTGGGAAAGCAGCTCCCGGGATTGCCCAGGCCCTGGACGGCATGAGCCTGGATGTGAACGGTGCGCCAGTGGTTTCCATACCCATAGCCATCTGCCTGTTCTTCATGATGTATCCCATTATGGTCAAGATAGACTTTGCGAGTGTGATAAAGGCCGGCAGGAGCGGAAAGCCGGTCTTTCTCACCCTGTTCATCAACTGGTTCGTCAAGCCATTCACCATGTATGCCATCGCAATGCTCTTCCTGGGAGTTCTCTTCAGAGGGTTCATAGGGAGTGAAGCGGTGGACTTTGTTAAGATGCCCTTGGGACTGAATCTCCCTGTGGGTGCTGAACACGGTGCTGGAACGGTAGTACTCCAGAACGGTGTTAAGATGCTGCAGATTCCTCTATGGCGCAGTTACTTCGCGGGCTGCATCCTTCTGGGGATCGCTCCATGCACCGAAATGGTCCTTGTATGGGGCAACCTTGCAAAGGGTAATGACGGGCTGACCCTTGTGATGGTGGCAATAAACTCGCTGGCGATGCTCGTTCTTTATGGACTGCTGGGCGGATTCCTGTTAGGTGTTGGAAGACTTCCCGTTCCATGGCGGGCCCTTCTGTTGTCGGTTGGTGTTTATGTTGCACTGCCTTTAGTTGCCGGGTTTTTCTCTCGGAGATGGATAATCTCCAGGAAAGGTGAGGAATGGTTCAAGGAGAAATTCCTTCACATTCTCACTCCGGTGACCATAAGCGCACTGCTCCTTACTCTGATCCTCCTGTTCAGCTTCAAGGGCGATACGATATTGAACAGGCCGCTTACCATACTCTGGATATCCGTGCCTCTATTCATTCAGACCGTTCTTATCTTCGGACTTGGCTACGGGGCAGCGAAGCTGCTCAGACTGAAGTATGAGGATGCTGCTCCCGCAGCCATGATTGGCGCTTCCAACCATTTCGAGGTAGCCATCGCAACCGCAGTGATGCTCTTCGGCCTATCCTCTGGCGCCGCCCTTGCAACCGTGGTGGGAGTTCTCATAGAAGTTCCTGTGATGCTGATGCTGGTGCGGATATGCAGGCGAACCAGGCACTGGGTTGCAGCCTGAGGGAGAGCATGTTGACATATTTGCAAATAAGCATATAATTGCAAATATGAAATGAGGTGGTGCGCGTGGAAGGCGGAATGTCCTACTACAGGAAAAGATCCGAACTTATCGGAGCCCTTGCGAACCCTTACAGGCTTAAGATGGTGGAGATGCTGGCGCTGGGAGAGCTTTGCGT
>NPID01001615.1_pt2 | contig 14616 bp, 14 predicted proteins | sample 8637491 | NCBI WGS metagenome assembly NPID01 (sample SAMN07420843, study PRJNA396082) | bioreactor metagenome | isolation source: sample BA6 brine-fed electro-methanogenic bioreactor BA | place: Japan: Kochi | collected 2016-06-14 | reverse complement strand
TCAACCGCATTGGCAACGGTTACTGGAATGGTTTGAAGGTAAGCAAGATTATCTAAATTGGTTGAAGTTAATAGAAGCTAAATGTAAGAGCTCGTTATCTCAACCTGAAAATCCAGAATTTTTTCTAGAGATGGCCTCATTGAGTAAAATTCAAGAGTTCATCGATATCCAACTCATTTATACTCCGGATTTGTTTAATTACATTAAAAAATCACAAAAATATCATTTGGAAAAACTTGAAAGTGAGAAAAGAATTCACAAGAAACGAATAAGGTTTGTTTGGGCTTTTAGTGCTGTAATAATACTTCTGACGATAATTGCTTTCTGGTTTGTCTGGAAATCTTCTATTTTGGAGTCACAGGCAAAGAATAGTAGTGATTCTTTTCAACTAATACAAGGTGATTTTATTATGGATCTTGCTAGACAAGAGAATGACAAGGGTATGTTTGATACTTCTTTACTACTTGGTTTAAATGTTTTGCCTGGAAAGTATGGAGGGGAAAGGAAGATGCCTAAAAACCTACAGCCACTTTATAAAGCTATTCAATATTCTAATCTAAAATCCGTTTTTAGACATAAAGATTCGGTTGAAAATGTTAGTTTTAGTTCAGATGGTAATAAATTGCTTACAGCTTCTGCAGATGGTTCTGTAATTATTTGGGATGTCAAAACAGGAAAAAAAATAAGGTATTAGAGTATGGGGCTGGAACCCTGTTGATAACAGCTCAATTCAGCCCCGATAGTCGGAAAGTACTAACAATTTCAAACGGGCAAGCGAAGGTATGGAGTGTTGAAACGGGTAAACTACTCTCAATAATTAAAAAAGATAGAAATATCAATAGTGGAATATTTAGTCCTGACGGAAGGAAGGTGCTAACAGGCTCAGATGACGGTGTTGCTAATATCTGGGATGCCAATTCAGGGAATAAGCTACAATCATTTCATAATTCTGTCGGAGACCATATAGATTTTGTCCTAGATTTCAGCCCTGACGGACTCAAGGTATCAACAAGTCTTTATCAGAAGACTACTATTTGGAATTCCGTAACAGGTAAATTACTGCATGTACTTGAGCATGCAGACAAATCAACCATTTATCGTGCTGAGTTTAGTCCTGATGGAATGAAAATAGCTACCCATGCAAGAACTAAATCTACAGGAAGGATGATTATATGGGATGTAGCCACAGGAAAAGCAATAAGAAAACATCAAAGTAACAAGGTGAATTTTTCAAAATCAATATTCAGCCCTAATGGAAAGGTGTATTTAGTGTTACGCGGCCGCACTGTGGATTTGCGGAATATACATACTGGAGAGCGTTTAAAAAGTTTTGTGAATAATAGGGGAGAAGAATTTGACACTGTACAGTTTAGCCCTGATGGATTTGGATTGTTAACTGTTAATGATAATACTGCAAGTGTATGGGATATTAGCACAGGAAAAATCCTTTGGTTTTATTATCATGGTTCTTTTATTGGCGATAGTGATTTTAGTCCTGACGGTGAAAAAATTATTACTGGTTCTTTTGATAAAACTGCTAAGTTATGGGATGTAAGACGAAAGATTTTACATAAAAAGAATATATATTTTTCAACATATGATAAAAATGGGGAAAAAATTATAACAACATCTGAAGACGGGTTGGTTATATTGTGGGATGCTAAGACAAGAAAAAAAATACAGATATTTGAAATAAATGAGCCAATAAGATATGCCAGTTTTAATATTGATGAAACAAGGGTTATCATTGCTTCAGAGACTAAAATATCCCTGTGGGAAATTGAGACAGGAGAAAAGATACAAGAGTTTGCTGATAAAGGTAGATTTTATAAATCTTTCTCTTCCCCGCTTAGCCCGGATAGAAATAAAGTAATTCTTTTTCATAAAGGTAAACCCTCCTTATGGGATATTGAATTAGGAACAAAATTGAAAGATTTTTATAACTTTGACGGCCATAATTATTATGTGCATTCTTATTTCAGTCCTGATGGAAAGTTTTTATTAACAGCAAGAAAAAAAGCGATATTATGGGATATAGAGACAGGGAAGAGTTTTCGAGTGTTAGAACATCAAAGTGCTGGTATTATATCTGCTATGTTTAGTCCTGATGGCTTGAAAGTAGTTACAAATTTTGACGATAAATCCACTGGTATTTGGGATATTGTTACAGGTAAGCTTCTAAGAGTCTGGCAACATAAAAACACTATGAATCATGCAGATTTTAGCCCCGATGGCGAAAAGGTCATAACTACTTCTGTTACCAGTAGACTAAAAAAAGTTACTTTATGGGATACTGAGTCAGGGCAGCATCTTCATGATTTTCATCATGATGATAAAATTGATGGCTATACTTTTAACTTTGATGGGTCTATGTTAATGACATTTTCTAATGCTCATCCTAATTATTATATCACTCTATGGGATGTTGATACGGGTGAAGTTCTTCAATTTTATAAGTTCGACCACTGGATTCATCATGTTGCATTTAACCCTAATGGACAGGAAATTGTGGCTTCTTTAGAAAATGGTGAGGCTGCTTTGTTGCACATCATTCCATCAAAACTCGCTAATCATATAATTAAACTGCTTCCTGATAACCGAAAGTGCTTGTCACCTGTAGAAAGAAAGAAATTTTTTCTACCTGAATTGGCTAATGAACAGTGGGGTGAGCGCGGCTGTATTAGATATGCGACTGATATAGAATGAGTGCTAACAGTAAAGAATGACAGTTTTATTGTGTTAACCATTATTTTTGACCGTTGCCTACTATAAGTGAAGCTAATGTTTCGCTAGTGTTAAATATTAAGAAACATCTAATATAGCCATGATAATTTTTCGAAGCCGTCCTATTTCCCACGTTAACCCTCTGCACACACTACGAATCAGAGGGCTTAACCATGAACTACTCACTCAAAACACTGACTTCCTGGGTCAAAGCAACACTCGTTGGTTTAGCTGGTGCTTCTATACCGGCTAATGCACAAGATTCTCTATCTCATCCAACCCAAGTAACCGGACATGATGCCGTAGAGCACCACGCTAAAGCACATAAAAAAGCTGCTGTACTCTATATTGACTATGACAATATCGCTGGTAATGGTGAGTTTGGGTCCCAATTCCAGGACCAGTTTGGTCAGTTCCTTCTAACCCTGAAAACTCTCTATTACCCAGACACCGCACTTAGAGTAAAGATCTACGGTAACTTTGCATATCACTTCCCTGGCAAATTGAATGCTGAGGGTAAACGTCCGCTAGATACACAAGCTTTCCATGCCTGGAAGCAATCATTACCTAAGTGGTGCAAACTACACAATACCCCGACACGCAAAAGCAAAGGCAAAGCGGCGGGCAAGACACGTGCTGATGGCATCATCATGTTCGGACTGCAGCAAGATGCATTTCTGGGCCATCCTGTTGCTTTGATGTCTAACGACGTCGACTTCGACTATCATCTAAAATCCCTCAACGATGCTGAGTATTCAGTCAAACTATTTACTAACAAGCTGTGTCACTACGACCTTAAGTCGGCTCTTCCAGATCCGGTCGATGCCAGAGCTATCATGCAGCAAAGTGGATTCTCCTCAACCGACATGGCACTCAGTGAGCTGTGCTCCATGGGCAAAGTCATCAGCTACAAGGCACTTCGTCGTAACTTCGATTTCTACGCTCAAAACAACTGGCAAGGAACCGGATCGTTTAAACGTTTCTTACGCACGGTCGCACCGATGCTGAAATTTGATTTCAGCGAATACGGAAAAATTCGAGTCTCAGCGGCATAACCCACCTTAAAGAATCCTCCACTTCGATTCATTCATTGCTTAGCAAGTCAACGAATTCGAAGGGAGGGTGACTGACCGGTTAGAACAGTATGAAAGGGCATATTGCTCAATTGCATCACGATCAAAGGACTTAATCATGTATGACGATCCATTGTTAAACCCCCAAGGAGACACAAGCTCCCGAACCCAGGCCGATGTTTTTATGACGATGGCTTTGTTACTCCTCATATCAGTGTGGGGGTCTATTAAATTGCCTAGCAAGGTTGAAGTTACCCCAGCCCCTGTCATACCCAGCTCTGAAGAAGTGCAATGGGTGAAAGTCGATCTAAGCCAGTTACCTATTGTATCGGAGGGTCAATCTTACCCAACGCTCGAGGCTTTCCTATTGGCCGTAGAACCCGATGTGTATGTGGAAGTGGATATTTCTGACAGCACTGGCCCACAAGCACATCTTGCAGGGCAGAAGATCCAAGCCTTAGGTGTCAAAAACGTCTTTTTTTCCGTAGGAGAGTAAGTGATGAAACAGTCTATTTTATCTAACCCATATACAGTATCTGCGCGTTTAGTACATGGCCGTATCTTAGGTGCGACCTTTGGAGTCGTCATGACACTTAGCGTATTGATTCTTCTTGGCCTGTTATTAATGAGCTTAAACACGAGTGACACCTACTTCGGAAAAACAGGCCCTATTGAAGTACCTGAGCCCTCACCAGAAATGGAAGAAGTAACTCAATCTGACTCGGAAATACCACAGGGCGACAATTCAGCAGTCGTGGATAAAGAAGTACCGCTGGAAAAGCTGACTTACACATCGGGTGCGAAAGCCGAAGAACCAAGTAAAAAACACCCTCTACAAAAAAACAAAACGCTAGTGAACGTATCGAGACTGCAATTTATTGAACCAACGAAGGTTCAATTAAAAAGAGTCGAAACGCCAGAACCCCAAACCAGCGATGTAGAACAGAATGTTGCGGATACCCCTCTACCTTCTGTACCTCGAGTAACTGCGGAGTCAGACCTTTCAGAAGAAGCATCGATGGAGTCTGGTAATAACCTCAATCAAATGGCGGGAATAGAACAAGAGGGAGCGATCAGTAAGGGAGAGCTTACCATTCTTATTGACCCATCGGATACCGCGCTGATTCATCAACTGCTCAGAGAGAGCAAACTGTATGTTCTCTATCTTGACCCTGTGACAAAGCAAGCCGCTTACGTTTACACACCCACTTCTCAAACGGACTTTAAATCTGGACGAGTAAAAGTATTGGCCAAATCCGGGTTGGTATCAGAATTGAGTCAGCGTCAACTGGATATTAAGTCGCCAGAGCTTCATCAAGTATTCAATTGGGTTCTTCTGAATCGAAAAATGATACGAGGCTATGAGCCCGTTTTCCAGATCTCTAACCATTGGGATCACAAAATCAACGCATTGCACTCCGAGAGTCAAGAGAGCACAACCTTACGAGTAACACGTAAGGGTGGAAAAGTCACACTGGATCAAGAGTGAATCAGGGTCTGACCAGCAGCGTTCTTAAAATGGTTTGAAATTATTTTCGAAGAGAAACAATCACGACGGTTAATAAAATAACAGACAGACTCTTAGGCTAATCTAGCGAGGTAACACCATGAATCACTCTTCAATCACGACACCGGCAACACTAAAAAACGCGTATGCGCACCAGACAACAGGACGTAAATTTGAAGCACTCCTGAGCTTAGTGATGCTGTTGGCTTGTCTCGGTTTCTGGTACTGGCTCGTTCTACAACCACAGTTTGCTTTAGGCATCGTAGATACCGTGAACCCGGTAGGACATGAACGTGCGGTTGCCCAACTTAATAATCCGGCTAAGACAGATTTCATCTTTGAATATGAAGACATTTTGCAAAGCCTTCAAGGGCAGTGGGTATTTGCCCATGGTGAACGTGTGGGTGACTCGGAGCCACAGATTTTGTATCCCGATCAAATCGAGTCGATACAGATGTTCCTCCAATTGGTTGTACTACCAGTAAAGTCATGGATCACTGAGGTAGGTAAGTCGAAGTATCTGGCCATATTACTTGCAGGGCTTTTACTGTTGATCTCAGGTCATGCATTTCGCTATGCGTACAGTCTGGCAATCACAACCTTTGTTTGCTTTAGCGCATGGCACGGTATGCACGTATCGAAATGGCTCGAGCTGTTCAGCTTTGATCTGATCGGTCTGATTGGAGTTCTTCTGCTCTGTGCGGTGATTAGCCTACGCTGGAGTGTGACTCACAGCCGTTTCTCCTTTGTGGAGAGCTTAATGGCGATGTTGGTGTGGGTAGCGACTGGACATACCGTGCTAGCTGGGTTTGGAGTAGAGTCTGAACTGTGGCAACTGATGGTATTTGGGTTGGCCCTCGTGTGTCCTTCCATTGTATCGGCGTTGCTCGCAGCTTTCTTATTAAGCCAGGCCTTTGAAGCCTCTCACTTGGGAGCGTTGATCTTACTGGCCATCTGTATCCTTGTTTCCCTTACTCAGATCGTTGGCACTCAGACGGCTCGGTACCATGTGTATCAGTTGGTTGCCCAGACGAAAAGCCGACTGCTGAAAAGTAAGCGTCCCTGGCCAAAAGGCCGAGTGACATTGCATGAGTTCTTAAACACACATTCATAAGCTTTTGGGGCGCTAATCGAGCGCCCTACCACTGGGCTTAGGGCAATCTAATTCCCTAAAAACTATCTATCCAAGATTGAGAAGGAGAGGAAAAGGTATGTGATTTCAGCAACTGAGAATAATAAATGAATTAATTTTCGAAGTCAGAGCGTTCCCTATGTTTAAGAAATGAACCCACTAAGTAGGAAGGACTTAACGATGAAAAAGCTTAACGAATTATTCCGCATCTCTGCCTTAGCCTTTGCTATCAGCACCACTACTGCAGCGATGGCTAATGGTGAGAGTCAAGTGCAAGGCTCAGCCGTCAAAGTCGTGGATTTGAAAGTAGCTGAGGTGGATGAAGCCCCACGAGCGGAAGTTCCAGAGAGAATGTCAGAGCTGTTTAGCTCGTTGGCGGATGTCTATCAAGCCTTTAACCAGTCATACAGCGAACTGGATACAGCACAACATGAAGCTCTGCGAATGGATGACTGGACCGGATATAGCCAACAGCTGTTTCTAAAATCTGAACTTTCTAAAGAGCAGCAAGCGGCCCTGCTTAAAAAGAAAGACGAGCTCGCTGCACTGCTGAACGGTGCCATGGGCCAGTGGAAAACGGATGCAGAGAAAACCTTATCAAATGCTTATCACGACGTAATTAATGAAGCGACTGAGCTGGATAAGTTAGAAAAGCAACTGGCGCAGATTAATGAAGCGTCAAAAGGCAAAGTTCTGACACAGGATCAAGCCGTAGCATTGATGAAATTAAACAGTGACAAGGAGTCTTTATACCACCAGGTAAAGACCAAAGTTATGAGAGCTAAGATTCATCAAGCCCAACTCGGCGAAGTGGGTCATTACTACACGAGCGTTGAGTACTTTAAAAACAAAGCGGATACCGAAGCGCATCAACTCGGTAACCATGCAAAGGTTTTTCACGAGCTTAGTCAAACAGCAGCAGAGCTAGGGCAGTACGAGAGCACTAGATCCATCCAATCATTCTTAGATACGAACCTGCCACTGATGACAAGTATGGACCTGTCCGACTCGGCACCGGACTTTGAACCCATGCCTAACATGGAGCGCCAAGCTAAACAGATAGAAGTCACGATGAAGGACACGACCGATGGAGAGTCATTTGTAGAAGCTTTGAGAGGTATGTCATCAACGGTAGATGCCATTGACCGTCGCCACGCGAAACAGGAGGGCTAAAACATGAACAGCATGATAAAGGTAGCCGCTCTGGCAGCAAGTGGTGTCGCGGTAATGGGCGTGTTCTGGCTCACTGAGCCCGCGCCCGGAGCATCGCAGTTACCTCTATTTTCACCATCAGATCAGACTGAAGCGAAAGTAGTAGACCCGAAACAAGCAACAATAGATTACTTGCGCCAGCAGGCTGATCAATTGCGTAAAACCGCGCAATACAACCGAGAACAAATGAAGAAAGGAGGATAAACATCGACTGATGGTAGCGGGTTAACCCGCTATCAGGGGTGGTTGGAAGGTAGAGCCGAAAAAAAATGAAAAAAAATAGCTGAATTTTATCGAAGAAAGCGTCAGCGAGCAGTTAAGTCTCTGAAGACAAAAGGAAAGAGGATCACAAAGATGAAAACGACATCCAACATTAAAGCCTTCTCTCTGTCACTCGCTGTGAGCACAGCTCTGCTGAGTAATGGAGCCGTATTAGCTACTGAAACACCGTTGAACGCGATAGATCAAGCGGTAATGACGGCAAAAAAACTATCCGCCGAAGAAGAAGGAGAAGCCGTTGAATCGCACGTTGTAACCGAGCCTAAGGCAATAAAACCAGAATTGTCAAAGCCCGCCAGCCAACCACTTGAGCCAGTTAAACAACCAATTCAAAAGGTCGTGGCGAGTACCGACGAAACATATCCTCTGTCGATGCCTGCAGATAAATATATGCAATTGGTCAGAAAACAGCTGGATATGGAAAAAAAATTGGCACGCCAAGCTCTTCCTCAGCGAAACCACGAGCAGATTCTGAAGAATACACGGGAACTGCTTAAGCAGGTTGAAAAGCTACCGGTTACAGAGGTAGTTGCTATTCAGGAAAAGAAATCAATACCTAGTCATGCAGAGAAAAATGAAAGTCATACACTTCAGGAATCTGCTGTACTAAACGATTCTAAACTTGGTCAAAGAATAGTTGCTATTAAGAAGGATACAGACGTAACGAAACCCTTATCTGAGGCTCGTAACGCAGACCCAGTGAAGAAAGAGCTCTCGATGATGGAACGCGGAAAAGCGCTATTTGCCAGTATCACAGGCACGACTGACCAGAACGACAAACCAGTCACGCAAGCTGAATCGGAATAGGAGGGAGAATCATGAACGAATCAATGAAAGCGTTTGTGCCTATTATTATGGCAGTGATGTTAGTGGCCGTCATTATGCGTGGTGTTTGGTGGTTCGTACAATCATCAGAATCAACTCCTAAGGCAGGCTACGGTCAGCAAACCTACAGTGAAGTGATGAAAGAAGTGATAAAACTGGGAGGAGCAAAATGAATCAATCAATGATTATGTTAACGGATATTGAGTTGCCAGGCAGTGTAAAAGCCTGGTTGAGTTCGCACCATACCGTTGAAGCGATTGGAGCATTAGATGCGTTGTTTCAGTTAAAAGAGGCGAAGTTACGAGGTACAAAGGACATCACGGAAGAAGAGGTTGAGTCCAGCATCAAAGTACTGAGAGTCATACTTGAAGAGCATCAGGCTCAGCTTGTAAATGAGCCTATGGTGTTCCCCCCGCTGGGAGTACCAGCGTCTGTATTTGAATCTCTATCGAATGCTGAGCCTGTCCCGAGTCAGCCTGAATCTGTTGCAACTAATGATAAGGAGCGCTCTGATGACTAGCTTACTTACCTCCTTGGAAGAACTGGATGTTCCAATGTCAGGACAACAGAAACAAAAGTTGATTGACCATGGTATTGTTACACTGGCGCAGCTGAGTGAAATGCTTCGAAGCCGCCCAGGTTCTGCAAAGGACTTAGGAATAAACTCAGAAAAAATACTTTCACATTGTCTTGACCGATACGAATGCTTGAAAGAAGAAATTAACTTTGGATGTGCAGTTCAGTACCAGCCGCCTTTAGGTTGGGTGCTAGACCCAAACGATTCCGATGTCTTAATGCAACATCGATATGAGACACGACAAGATCGAGCCCTTTTGGCTGAAAAAGCAAACGAGTTTGCGTCAAAACTACCAGAAGAGTTTTCATTGGTTGATGGAATGGCTACTCCCCGGCATCAGCTCAATCTAGGTGCCTGTACCGGGTTTGGTTCAACGGCAGCAAGAGAATTTTTAGTACCAGAGTTCTTATCGCCTGGGTTTCTTTACCGTCTTACAAAAACCATAGATGGAATGCCAGAGGTAGAAGGTAGCTATCAACAATATTGTTACGAAGCGATGGTGCGTTACGGTCATGTGCTTGAATCGTCATACAGTTATGATCAATGTCTACAAAATGTAGATGTCAGCCCTTGGTTGAAGGAAGCTAAGAAGTTCTCAATTGATCATTATATGGATCTGATTGTAGAGCCCGAATACCAATCAACTGTATTAAAAGCTGCCTTGTGTGGTGCATTATCTGACGATCTTACACCAAGGCCTGTTAGCATCAGTGTAGCAGTCTATGATAGTTTCCTAGGAGACTCAGCTAGACGGTTTGGGCTAATCCCTTTGCCGTATGAAACTGAAACCCTGCGTGGAGGCCATGCGCTCGCTATAGCAGGTTTTACACAATTATACGGCTCTACTTACTATTTGGCTATTAACAGTTGGGGAGTTGATTGGGCTAAAGATAGCCCAATTGAGCCGGGTTACGCATTAATACCGGAAAGCTTTATTAATACTCAAGGGCTTGTTGGTGAGCTCTTGATGCCTATGTAACTACAAGGAGAACTCAATGAATCGAGTCGTGGACATTAGTGTAGGTAAGAATCGATCGGCCATAAATCAAGATCATGCTCTATTAAAAGATCTTAAATGGACAGATTTGATTGATGGGATTAAAGATGATGTTATTCGCTCTGGAGCAGAACTGAGCGAGGAGGTTAAAGATTGTATTACGGGTGTTTGTTTCAAGCTCAGAGACCTTGTCAATGACTCAAATGTTCTCGATCTATTAAAGAGTGCAAAAGATGATCTAGAACCTCTACAAGAATGGCTGCTTCAAGAGTTTAACAAAGAATACAGTAACCTGTCTGAAAATAGATACCTAGAAAAGTACGAGCAGGTGACTGAATTACCAACAATTGTGGGTGATAAATCGGCTGAAATTATTGAGTATGAATTAAGAAAAGCAAAATCGTTCTCATTGGAACAACGTTTTGAGGGCGTGCAAGAAACTATGCTTAAGCTTTTTGAGGTGTTGGCTGGAAATATAAAGCCGAACAGTGAAAAGTCGTTCAATTACAAAGTTTTTTTTGAGTCCGGAACGAATGTAAATGAGATAGATAATTACTTTTTTAGAAATACTGAAGGTAAAGTTATCCCTTTAAGGTATTGGTTGGGCTCTGAACCAATGATTATTATGAAAAGGTCAAAGGAAAAAGGTTTTGCGCTTGAAGAAAAACATGATCCCGCTGAAGGGAATGAGCTGGAAATAAAAGTAGAAGGACAAGTTGAAGGAGCCGGTTTAGAGAGTGGTGAATATAGACATATCAATTCTGAAGATGCAAGTGTTATATATGAGTTTTTAATGGGTGTTTTAAGTGGGTTTTATCAGGAATGCGATGAAGAAACTTCAAGATATTTCATTGATGAGAAAAAATACCAAAATCCAAAATTATTGGCCTACCCTTTAAACGAACGCTGTAAAGATTTAAATGAAGCAGTCCTTTTGTTTTGTAAGAAAAGGTTAGCTATTGAATCTAAATTGAAAGAAGATCGTAAATCTGATGAAAAATATATTAAAGATACTGCCGCTGAATTTTATATAGATAAAGTCTATAGTAGCGGGGAAACTCCAACACGATTTTATAATGAATTTATTTCTAAATTGGAAAAATGCATAGATAAAAAATTTAAATCTGAGTACGGAGATGATCTGGGTTATAAAGATTTTTTCATGTCTTACTCTGATATGAAATTGGGCCAACTAGCTTTACTTTCTAAAGGAGTAAGAAAATGAGTGATAATAATTTAAATCTTTTAAATGCTATTGAGATATTTCAATCAAATAACAGGCAAGAAGTCGATAAACGAATCGAAGATTTACCTCCGGAATGGAAACAACGGCTTAATAAAGTGAAGATGGGACTGGTTAAATCAGTTTTAGAAGATGAAAGTAAAAAATCAACGGTGGTTGACTTTTCTCGTCCTCCTGCTATGACGGCTCCGATGAAATTAGCCGCCGATTCTTCTGATGGTAAAAAACGGTGGGTTGAATCTGTCGAGCTCATTTTCCCAGATTTAGACGGATCCAGTGAGACTCGCTTGAACCTTCAGCAAAGTAGTGAATCATCCTCAATTCAGATCGATATGTATCCTTCAGAGTTTATAGCTAGTAACTATCTCAAACCCAATGCTGGCAAAGAGGTTACGTATGCTTTGATTCATGGTGAGACCGTTCTAGCGATTTTAACAGGGATCGTTGAGCCTGAAGGTGACTTCTTGACTGCCGAAGGTGAAGTGCACCAAGACTATCTGCTATCAATAGCTGATGCTGAAATTGGTTTAAAGTTTCGGAATATCTAATTCAGTAGGGCACGTTGACGAAGTGTGAACATACGTCGCGGTAACGATAGTTATCCGACGATGTTCACTGTTTTAACTCAACCCTTGTAAATCAAAAAAACAGTTGTCCTGACATATTTAGACTTCAGCCTTCTTGGGTTTGTCAGAATGAGCAGGTGATATTGTGAGGGAAAGTGTGATCAAGTTTGAGTCTCCACAGCTAGGCTGAATGGGCTCTCTTTTAAAATATTTTTTTAATTTAATTACTTCTGTTTTTCGAAGTCGCTCCTGAAAAGGTGTTTTAGTAGTGAACCTACTGAATAGATCTTAGGAGCCTTACCATGAACTCGTTTAACCAAACACTCAGCCTGACAGCCCTGATGATCACTGTTCTGATCTCTTGGTGGTTTGATCAACAGTTTTTAACTCAATCGTTTCTGACTTCGTTTGCTTCGCACCAGGTGACCGCAGTCAGTATCTTAATGGCTGGTATCTTTGCCAGTGGTCGTATTCTCTTCTACGCCAGATTAAGCAGCCCTGAGAACATTAGCCGCTCTAAATTTATGAGTTTTCTAGCTGGGCTGGTACTGCTCACAGGCATTAGTTTTACGGTATCTGTGAGTATTATAGCTAAGTCACTCGATAACCCTTTCGCTCCGCAAGCGGTGTCAGAAGGAAAAGCGAGAGTTAAAGAGACGTTTCAGTTGAAGCGTACAGAAGTGACGGAGCGCGAAAAGAATGAAAGCACCGCTATTAATGATCGTTTTGACCTAGAAGAGCAGGACATACGAAACAGCTACCAAGATTTGATTCTTGCTAAGGAACGATCTCTGGAATTAGAAAGTGGTCGTAAGTACAAGAGCGGTCCTAAAAAAGGAACATCTAGAGGCCCCGAGACGATCCGTTTGGAAAATGAACTAGAGGCTTTGATCCAAAAACGTGATGCGGAAATCACTCGCTTATCTGTACAACGCCGTCAAGCACAGAATGATCTTATGAAAGCCTATACCCTTAAACGCGATGCCCTGGTAGAGGATGAGTCTACAGCCCTGGCTGGTGTAACACCGGAGTCACTTGCTGATACTAAAGCGGCACGAAATCCCTTCTTTACGTCAACGCTTAAGTCAGCCGCTAGTGTCGGTTTAGATCTGACTTATGACCAACTGGTTGTAAGCATTGCCTTAGTTGTTGCGGCACTGATCGAACTCCTAACGTTCGGTTTCACAGCAAACTATATCGATCTTCGCAAACAAGCCACAAACGTTGAGGGAATGCTGGGAGAGGCTATATAAGGCCTTTTCCTTTAGCCGGTTTAACGCTGTACCTCAAACGAAACCAACGTTTGCCTACTGGTAAAAATACAACGCTAGGCGATAAACTATGAATTATTCAGTTCCTAGCGATAGCAATGGAGTGCCTATGCCCGTCTTAATGATGACCTCGGTTGATACCCTTTACGCACTGAAGGTAACAGATCTTGTGCCTGGCAAAGGCGTATCCGTGCCACGAGTGGATGCCAGGTTTGCAGGACGCACAGACCATAAACTTCAGAAACCCGCGGGTCAGATTAATGAAGCGGAAGCCGTACACGCCTACCATCAGCAATCTAAATACCTGATGGATGCGGCCTACGTGGCCCTTGGGGTATTTAACCCCAACTTACTTGGTGAAGAACGCTTTCGTGCATCGGTGGAGTTAAACCCGGTAATCGGTCAACTCCAGCCCTTCAGTACCGAGAGTGAGTCCTCGGGGCTGGCCTATACCTTATCACTGGCACTGGAGTGGGGCCGTGTTAAAGGCTTATTCGGTGAAGCAAACCTGCCCAATCTCCCTATCTTTGCAACGGGCTGCATCACCACCGATGGTTATGTAAAACCCATTGGTTCACTGCTGGAAAAACTCCACTACGCCTGTGAGTACATAGAAGGGCAAACCCAAACGGCAGACGTAGAAGGCACTCCGAATGCCCCCTCATTTTATATCCTCCTGCCCAAAGCCAATAATGACGCTTACAACGAAACTCACCCTGACTTCGACAGATGGCAAACCTTAAGTCAGCGGGTAGAACAACTGGGTGGAGAAGTTGTACCTCTGACACATGTCTCGGACGCTCTGACACTATTGATGGGAGACGCCTTTGACGGCGGGATATACACCCATGGTGATCATGGCTTCCCGGGCCTGTCATCCATCAGTTATGAACGCCGCCACCTTTTTATGGGGCGAGATGTACTCATCGACGAACTGGTAAACAAAAGCTACAGAGCTCTGGAACAAGGATATGTACTCAACGTGCAAGGCATATCGGGTTCAGGCAAGAGCTCAGCTGTTTCAGCGGGATTAATCCCAGCTTTGCTGAATCCTGAGTTAGGAGCAGGGGGTAGCGACACAAACATCCCAGATCACCCAGTTATCGACCCTAACTGGGTCTCCATTCGTCCAAACGAATTTGACAGTTATGAAGAGTTACTGAGTGCGCTGTTTGAGAACTTACTGATAGACACAGACACAGACACAGAC
>NPID01001677.1_pt2 | contig 14626 bp, 15 predicted proteins | sample 8637491 | NCBI WGS metagenome assembly NPID01 (sample SAMN07420843, study PRJNA396082) | bioreactor metagenome | isolation source: sample BA6 brine-fed electro-methanogenic bioreactor BA | place: Japan: Kochi | collected 2016-06-14 | reverse complement strand
CCTCGCGCAGCGCCTCCCCGGCCCGGTCGATATCCTTCTCCAGGGCGCGGGCCAGGCCGCAGACGGTGCTCTCGCGAACGGCTCTGGCAACGGCCTGCACCGCCTCGAAATCACCCGGGCTGGCCATGGGGAAGCCGGCCTCGATCACATCCACGCGCAGGCGCTCCAGCGCCTTGGCGATACGAATCTTCTCCTCCCTGGTCATGGAGGCGCCGGGGCTCTGTTCGCCGTCGCGCAGCGTGGTGTCGAAGATGATGAGTTTGTCTGGCTGGGTCATGAATTCCACTCCTCGTAGCGCGCTCCAGTTTACAGCCCTTCAACCCGACAAAGCCACATTGAGCGCCCGGGGAAGCCGGCCCCGGGACATGGCCGGGGCGCACGGCAGGCGGAGCCACGCCCCGCGGTTGCAGCGCCGGACAAGGCCCTTGGGCCCTTGCCTGCGCACTGCGCCTTGTCCCGACGTTTTCGGGGGGCTCTGCAAACACTTTTCAGATGTGAAACACCACCCAGGGCGGGAGAGCTTCCCGGGTGGTCGCGGGGAGTCGGCCGGGACGGAGGCTCAGTGCCCGCCGCTGTCGCGATCCCGGGCCCGGACGGCACGGCGGCGGCGGACATCCCGCAGGGTCAGTATCGGTCCGGAAAGGGCGTAGAGGAGGAATCCGGCGAACAGCACACGGGAGGGCGAAGTGGCCACGAGCATGAACAGGAGCACCACGACGAGGATGCGGAAGAACGGGACCTTGCCGCGGAAATCCAGATCCTTGAAGCTGTGGTAGCGCAGGTTGCTGACCATCAGCAGCCCGGCCAGGGCGGTCAGCACCAGGGCGGGAACGGCCACCAGGTCCGGCCCCAGCCCGTACTCGGTGCCCACCCAGACCATGCCCGCCACGATGGCTGCGGCGGACGGGCTCGGGAGCCCCTGGAAATAGCGCTTGTCGGCACTGCCGACCTGGGTGTTGAAGCGGGCCAGCCGCAGGGCCGCGCTGGCGGTATAGAGGAATGCGGCCAGCCAGCCCAGCTTGCCCAGCGAGGAGAGGGCCCACTCGTAGGCCACCAGCGCCGGGGCCACGCCGAACGCCACCATGTCGGAGAGGCTGTCGTACTCGGCGCCGAACGCGCTCTGGGTGTTGGTCATGCGTGCCACCCGGCCGTCCAGCCCGTCCAGCACCATGGCCACGAACACGGCCACGGCCGCCGCCTCGAAACGGCCGTTCATGGCCGCCACCACGGCATAGAAGCCGGCGAACAGCGCCGCGGTGGTGAACAGGTTGGGAAGCAGGTAGATGCCCCGGGGACGGGGCTTCGGGTCCGGGTTTTCGGGCTTGTCGCTCATGGCCCGATTATACGTCAAGATCCCGGGGGCATATCCAGCACGACACGGAAAAGCCGGCCCCGCAGGGGCCGGCTTTTCCGTTCACCGTTCGCTTGCGGGCCAGGAACCGGGGCGAACCCGGCCCACCGGCCGCTCGGATCAGTTCTTGGAGCGATCCACCAGCTTGTTGGCGCCGATCCAGGGCATCATGGAGCGCAGCCGCTCGCCCACCTGCTCGATGGGATGGGCGGCGTTGAGGCGCCGGCGCGCGGTCATCTCGGGATAGCCGGTGCGGCCCTCGAGGATGAAGTTCTTCGCGTAGTTGCCGTTCTGGATGTTCTCCAGCGCCTCCTTCATGGCCCAGCGGCTCTCCTCGTTGATCACCTTGGGTCCGGTGACGTACTCGCCGTACTCGGCGTTATTGGAGATGGAGTAGTTCATGTTGGCAATGCCGCCCTCGTACATGAGGTCGACGATCAGCTTCAGCTCGTGCAGGCACTCGAAGTAGGCCATCTCGGGCGCGTAGCCAGCCTCCACCAGGGTCTCGAAACCGGCCTTCACCAGTTCCACGGCACCGCCGCAGAGCACGGACTGCTCGCCGAAGAGGTCGGTCTCGGTCTCGTCCTTGAAGGTGGTCTCGATGACGCCGGTGCGGCCGCCGCCGATGGCCGAGGCGTAGGACAGCGCAATCTCCTTGGCGCGGCCGGAAGCGTCCTGGTGCACGGCGATGAGGTCCGGGATGCCGCCGCCCTTGACGTACTCGGAGCGCACGGTGTGACCCGGCGCCTTGGGCGCGATCATGATCACGTCCAGGTCGGCACGGGGGACGATCTGGTTGTAGTGGATGTTGAACCCGTGGGCGAAGGCCAGCACACCGCCCTGCTTGAGGTTGGGCCCGATGTCGTTGGCATAGATGTCCGCCTGGTTCTCGTCCGGGGCCAGGACCATGACCAGGTCGGCCCACTTGCAGGCCTCGTCCACGGCCTTGACGGCGAGGCCGGCGGCCTCGGCCTTGGCCGCGGAGCCGGAACCGGGCCGCAGGCCCACCACCACCTCGACGCCGGAGTCCTTCAGGTTGTTCGCATGGGCATGGCCCTGGGAGCCGTAACCGACGATAGCCACCTTCATGCCCTGGATGATGGACAGGTCGGCGTCTTTGTCGTAGTAGATTTGCATGTTCTTCAGTCCTCCCCCTGAGGGTCTGTATCAGTCAAGCGTCGACGGGCGCAGCGCCCGCATTGGATTGAATTGGGTGTGGGATCAGGCGCGCAGGCCCTTCTCGCCGCGGGCGATGCCGAGCACGCCGGAGCGCACGACCTCGAGGATGACCAGCTCCCCCACGGCCTGCAGGAACGCATCCAGCTTGCCGCTGTTGCCGGTGAGCTCCACGGTGTAGGTGGTGGCGGTCACCTCGATGATGCGGCCGCGGAAGATGTCCACCAGGCGCTTCAGCTCCTCCCGGCCGGCGCCGGTGGCGCGCAGCTTGATGAGCATCATCTCGCGCTCCATGTGCGGACCCTCGGTGAGATCGAGCAGCTTCACCACGTCCACCAGCTTGTTCAGCTGCTTGGTGATCTGTTCGATGATCTCCTCCGATCCGCTGGTGACCAGGGTCATGCGCGAGACCGTGGGGTCCTCGGTGGGCGCCACGGTGAGCGATTCGATGTTGTAGCCCCGGGCGGAGAACAGTCCCGCCACCCGCGACAGCGCACCGGCCTCGTTTTCCATCAGTATCGAAATGATGTGCCGCATAATTTCAGTATGCCCGTCCGTCAGTGGCGTCCCGGTTCAGACCAGGATCATCTCGTTGAGCCCGGCCCCGGCGGGGATCATGGGATAGACGTTCTCGGTGGGGTCCACCAGGAAGTCCATGAACACCAGCCGGTCCTTGAGGGCGATGGCCTCGCGCAGCGCCGGCTCCACGTCCTCCGGGCGGCTGATCTGCATGCCCACGTGGCCGTAGGCCTCCGCCAGCTTGACGAAGTCCGGCAGCGACTCCATGTAGGACTGGGCGTAGCGCCCCTGGTAGAAGAACTCCTGCCACTGCCGGACCATGCCCAGAAAGCCGTTGTTCAGGTTGATGATCTTCAACGGCAGCGCGTACTGGCGGCAGGTGGAGAGCTCCTGGATGTTCATCTGGATGCTGCCCTCGCCGGTGATGCAGCAGACCGTCGCGTCGGGATGGGCGAACTGCACGCCCATGGCCGCGGGCAGGCCGAATCCCATGGTGCCGAGACCGCCGGAGTTGATCCAGCGCCGCGGCTTGTCGAACTTGTAGAACTGGGCGGCGAACATCTGGTGCTGGCCCACGTCGGAGGTGACGAAGGCGTCGCCCCCGGTGACCTGGTAGAGGGTATCCACCACCAGCTGGGGCTTGATGCGCTCGCTGGCGGGGTCGTACTTGAGGCAGTCGAGCGAGCGCCACTCGCCGATCTGGTCCCACCAGGCCTTGAGCGCCTCGGCGTCGGACTTGCCGCCCGATTCGCGCAGCAGCCGCAGCGCCTGGCGCAGGACCGGTTCCACCTGACCCACGATGGGGATGTCCACCTTCACGTTCTTGGCGATGGAGGCCGGATCCACGTCCACGTGGATGATGCGCGCCGTGGGGCAGAACTTCTCGATGTTGCCGGTGACCCGGTCGTCGAAGCGGGCGCCGATGGCCACCAGCACGTCGCAATGGTGCATCGCCATGTTCGCCTCGTAGGTCCCGTGCATGCCCAGCATGCCCAGGAACTGCGGGTCGGTGGCGGGATAGCCGCCCAGCCCCATCAGGGTGTTGGTGATGGGGAAGCCCAGTTCCCGGGTCAGCTCGGTGAGCACCTCGGCGGCCCCGCCCAGCACCACGCCGCCACCGCTGTAGATCATGGGGCGCTTGGCCTCGAGCATGAGGTCCACGGCCTTCTTGATCTGGCCGGTATGCCCCTTCACCACGGGATTGTAGGAGCGCATCTTCACCGACTTGGGAAAGACGTACTCGGTCCGCGCGGCGGTGACATCCTTGGGAATATCCACCACCACCGGGCCCGGCCGGCCGCTGGCGGCGATGTAGAAGGCCTTCTTCAGGGTCTCGGCCAGATCGGCCACGTCCTTGACCAGGAAGTTGTGCTTCACGCAGGGACGGGTGATGCCGAGCGTATCCACCTCCTGGAAGGCGTCGTTGCCGATGAGGTGAGTGGGAACCTGGCCGGTGAGCACCACCATCGGAATGGAATCCAGGTAGGCGGTCGCGATGCCGGTCACGGCATTGGTGGCGCCCGGGCCGGAAGTGACCAGGGCGACGCCCACCTTGCCGGTCGAGCGGGCATAGGCATCGGCGGCATGGGTGGCCGCCTGCTCGTGACGTACCAGGATGTGCTTTACGGCGTCCTGCGTGTACAGCGCGTCATAGATGTGCAGAACAGCGCCCCCGGGATAACCGAAGATGATGTCCACACCCTCGTCCTCGAGGAACTGCACCACTATCTGGGCACCGGTCAGCTCCACAGCGTCACTCCCCTTACGAGAAAAAATGCCCGTGAATACGGGCAGTTGCATCCTAATCTGAACTACGGCACGAGTGTTTGCGGAAACAGATACCGGAGTCCGGAAACCACAAAGCCGGGGTCCGGCCCGGCCTTGTCCCACTCCGGGCCGGCGTTTGAACCCGGTTTCGTCGGAGGCGTGCGGCAGTGCGAAAATTCAAAAACTACTGTTATCCGCCGCACAGGTCAAGACATAACCTCTCACCAATATGGGAAAACACTTGGTGATCCGAAGGTTACTGCCAGGCACCCGGATTGCGCAGGAGCCGTGTTGCGACACGCCAACTGATAAGGTAGATTTATGCGCGCATCTGATTCTCTTCTGTTGCGTTGCGACATCCGGAGCCCCAATGACCAAGACGACCACCCCCACCATCGTCATCGAGGGCCTCACGGTCGATGGCCGCAAGTTCCGCCCCAGCGACTGGGCCGAGCGCATCAGCGGCAACCTCTCCACCTTCGACAATCGCCGCATCCACTACTCTCCCCTGGTCCGCCCGGCGGTCAAGAACGGCGTCAAGTGCGTACTGCTGGATCCCTCGCTGCAGCAGGCCGCACCCGCGCTCTATGCGGAGATGATGGAGTTCGCCCGGGCCAACAACCTGCGCCTCTGCCACGAGATCGACGAGGGTTAGCGTACCGCGTCCCGTGCGCACCGGCCGCAACCGCACCCTCCCCGTTTTCGCCTCCAGCGACTTCCCCGAATGTGACCGGCACGGCATTTCCGCGGTCCGGGCACCCGCCGGCCGGGACTCCCGCTTAACCCGGTGGGGGTTTCGGTCTATATTCAGGCAAGGAAACCGGGGAGACTGCATGCCATGGAAAAAATCCGCCTGAAGGCGTTCCTGCACACCTTCGTGCTGGCGCTGCTGCTGGCGCCCGTACTCGCCACCGCGGCCACCACCTACACCTGGGTGGACGATCAGGGGGTCACCCACTTCTCCCAGTTTCCACCGGAACACGGCGAGGTGCGGGTCATCAATCCCTACGTCCCCCGCCCCGTCACCCCGCCCGCGGAAGCGAAGTCCCCCGATGCCATGAGCGCCGAGCCCGCTGAACCGCCCAGGCCGGCCGAGTCCTCCGCCGAGGAACAGGCGGTCAAGCAACAGCTGGAGACGGTGCGGGCCGACAACTGCCGCAAGGCCCGGGCCAATCTCAACACCCTCACCACCGGTGGGCGGCTGCGCTATACCGACGCCGAGGGCAACGTGCGGTTCCTGACCGACGAGGAGCGCCAGGCCCGCATCGAGGAGGCCCAGGGTCAGATCGAGGAGTATTGCACCGAGTAACCGCCCCGGCTCCCGGAACCACCCGGATCACCACGAAAAATCTTCACCACGAAGACACGGAGGTCACGAAGAAAGACAGAAAGACAGAAAAGAAATAATTAACCGCAGATCGGCACTGATTTTCGTTGATTAGACGGTACAGGCCAATGCAACCTGTAGCCGGGCGGGTCGCCAGTCATGGGCGGCGTACGCTCCCGGTGAAGCGCCCCCCACCTATCCAGGGCCTACGCAAAATCAACGTCAATCAACGCCAATCTGCGGTTAACCGTTTTTCTTCTTTCAGTCGCCTTCGTGTTCTTCGTGCCTTCGTGGTGGATCCCTCGCCCTACAGCTCCCGGTCCAGGAACGCCCGCGTGACCTCCCAGGCCGCCACGGCAGCCTCGCCGTCATAGCGCTGTCCCGAGGGATTGGCGAAGGCGTGATTGGCGTCGTAGCTGTGCACCTCCAGGCGCTTCCCGGCCGCCTGCATCGCCTGCTCGAAGGCCGCCACCTTGTCCGGGCTGATGGACTGATCCTGGGTGGCGAAGATGCCCAGCACCGGACCGCGCAGCTTTTCCAGCACGTCCGGATCGGCCACCAGCGGCCCGTAGTAGATGACGGTGGCATCCACCACCTCCGGCGCCGCCAGGCTCGCCTGCAGCGACTGCCCGCCGCCGAAGCACCAGCCGATGGTCGCCAGCTTCCGCCCGGGGGCGGCCAGTGACTCCAGCGCGGCGGTCATCTTGGCATTGGCCTCCTGCTGGTTCACCGCCTTCATCAGCGAACGGGCCGTGTCGGGATCGGTGGCCACGCCGCCGCCGTAGAGATCGACGGCATAGGCGCGATAGCCGAGGCGCGCGAAGCGATCAGCCCAGGCACGGATGTGGTCGTTCAGGCCCCACCACTCGTGGATGAGCAGGATACCCCGGTCGGCATCCTCCGGACCGGTGGCATAGACGCCGAACTCAACGCCGTCGGCGGTCTTCAGCGTCGTGTCACCGCCCAGCAGCTGATCGGGCGAGCGGGGATTCAGCTCGTGGTCCTCGTCGCGCAGCATGTCCGCCGCTCCCGCGGCGCCGGAAGACCCGAGCAGCAGGCACAGCAGTCCGGCAAGCACACTCTTCATGGCAGCTCCTCCGTTTATTGTTGAGTCACGGAGTCAAGTATATGCCTCCCTTGACGCAATGAAAGAGCGAACCGGTGCCATGTCAGCAAACGCCGGCACGGGCAGCCCTAGCCGTCCAGCCAGCGCACCAGGTAATAGAGCCGGAAGCCCTCGGAGGAGCGGGAAGGGCCGAGCACCTGGGCCGCATGGAGATCGCGGGCGGGGTCCGCCGCGGCCACGGCCTCCTGCTCGGTGGCGAAGAGCTGCACGCAATTCTCCGGGAAGCGCTTGCGGGCCCGGCGCGGCGTATAGACCACCGCCGGATGCTCGCGCACCAGCCGGGTCTCGGCGTCGGGACGGATTTCGGGCATTAGCGTGAGTGCGTGAGTGCGTGAGTGCGTGAGTGCGTGAGTGCGTGAGTGCGTGAGTGCGTGAGTGCGTGAAACCCGAGTATCACGGCCGGTCACCAGCCTGTAAACCCTCACCACCCAAACCTTCACCACGAAGGCACGAAGAACACGAAGACGACTGAAAGAAGAAAAACGGTTAACCGCAGATTGACGTTGATTTTGTGTAGGCCCTGGATAGGCGGGAGGGGCGGGTTCACCGGGAGCGTATGCCTCCCATGACTTGCGACCCGCCCGGCTACTGTTTGCATTGGCCTGTACCACCAAATCAACGAAAATCAACGCCAATCTGCGGTTGATCTTAAGTTGCCTTTTCTTCGTGTTCTTCTTCGTGTTCTTCGTGCCTTCGTGGTGAAATCAACGTGCCTTCGTGGTGAAGTCAAACACTCAGGCCGCGCGGGCTTCGCCCTTGCGGAACTCGAGCCCCTCCCCGCCGGCGTCCACCTCGATGGTGTCGCCGGGGCCGAAGCGCCCGGAGAGGATGGCCTGGGCGAGCGGGTTCTCCACCTGCTGCTGGATCGCCCGCTTCAGCGGACGGGCGCCATAGACCGGGTCGTAGCCCGCCTCCGCCAGCCGGTCCAGAGCCCCCTCGGTGAGGACGATGTCCATGTCGCGCTCGCGCAGGCGGCGGCGCAGGTACTCGCTCTGGATGCGGGCGATGTTGCGGATCTGCGCCTGGCCCAGGGGGTGGAACACCACCGTCTCGTCGAGGCGGTTGATGAACTCGGGCCGGAAATACTGGCCCACCACCTCCATCACCGCCGCCTTCATCTCCAGGTAGTGCTCCTCGCCGGCCAGCTTCTGCACCAGGTCCGAGCCGAGGTTCGAGGTCATCACCACCACCGTGTTGCGGAAGTCGACGGTACGGCCGTGACCGTCGGTCAGCCGGCCGTCGTCGAGCACCTGGAGCAGGACGTTGAAGACATCCGGGTGGGCCTTCTCCACCTCGTCCAGCAGGATCACCGAGTAGGGCCGGCGGCGCACCGTCTCGGTGAGGTGGCCGCCCTCCTCGTAACCCACGTAGCCGGGCGGAGCGCCGATGAGTCGGGCCACCGAGTGCTTCTCCATGAACTCCGACATGTCGATGCGCACCATCGCNNGCCTTGCACAGCTCGGTCTTGCCCACGCCGGTGGGCCCGAGGAACAGGAACGAGCCGATGGGCCGGTTGGGGTCCGAGAGCCCGGCGCGGGAACGGCGGATGGCGTCGGCAACCGACCGGATAGCCTCGTCCTGGCCCACCACCCGGCGGTGCAGCGCCGCCTCCATCTGCAGCAGCTTGTCCCGCTCGCCCTCCAGCATCTTGGCGACCGGGATCCCGGTCCAGCGCGCCACCACCTCGGCGATCTCCTCCTCGCCCACGCGATTGCGCAGCAGCTTGAACTCCTGCTGCTCGGCCGCCGCCGCCTGGGCCAGCTGCTTCTCCAGCTCCGGCACCCGGCCGTACTGCAGCTCGGCCATGCGCTGGAGATCACCGGCGCGGCGCGCCGTTTCCAGCTCCAGCTGCACCCGGTCGAGCTCCTCCTTGATGTGGGCGGTGCCCTGCAGGGCCGCCTTCTCGCCCTTCCACACCTCCTCCAGGTCGGAGAACTCGCGCTCGAGCCGCTCGATCTCGCCCTCGATCTGCCCCAGGCGCTTCCGGGAGGCCTCGTCGGACTCCTTGGCCAGCGCCTCGCGCTCGATCTTGTACTGGATGAGCTTGCGCTCCAGCCGGTCCATCTCCTCGGGCTTGGAGTCGATTTCGATGCGGATGCGCGAGGCGGCCTCGTCCACCAGGTCGATGGCCTTGTCGGGCAGGTTGCGGTCGGTGATGTAGCGGTTGGAGAGCTGGGCCGCGGCGACGATGGCAGGATCGGTGATCTCCACGCCATGGTGCACCTCGTAGCGCTGTTTCAGGCCGCGCAGGATGGCGATGGTGTCCTCCACGTTGGGCTCGTTCACCAGCACCTTCTGGAACCGCCGCTCCAGGGCCGCGTCCTTCTCCACGTACTCGCGGTACTCGTCCAGCGTGGTGGCGCCCACGCAGTGGAGCTCACCGCGGGCCAGCGCGGGCTTGAGCATGTTGCCGGCGTCCATGGCGCCCTCCGCCTTGCCGGCGCCCACCATGGTGTGCAGCTCGTCGATGAACAGGATGATCTGGCCTTCCTGCTTCTTGAGGTCGCTGAGCACCGCCTTGAGGCGCTCCTCGAACTCGCCGCGGAACTTGGCCCCGGCGATGAGCGAGCCCATGTCCAGGGCCAGGATGCGCTTGTGCTTCAGCCCCTCGGGAACCTCGCCGTTGATGATGCGCTGGGCCAGCCCCTCCACGATGGCGGTCTTGCCCACGCCCGGTTCGCCGATGAGCACCGGGTTGTTCTTGGTGCGCCGCTGCAGCACCTGGATGGTGCGGCGGATCTCGTCGTCACGGCCGATGACCGGATCGAGCTTGCCCTGCTCGGCCCGCTCGGTCAGGTCGATGGTGTAGCGCTCCAGGGCCTGGCGCTGGTCCTCGGCATTGGGGTCCTGCACGTTCTGCCCCCCGCGCAGGCCGTCGATGGCCTTCTCCAGCGAACCCTTGGCGGCGCCCGCCTTGCGCAGCGCCTCGCCCGCGACGCCCCGGTCCTCGAGGGCGGCGAGCACGAACAGTTCCGAGGAGATGTACTGGTCCTTGCGCTCCTGGGCCAGCTTGTCGGTCAGGTTGAGCAGCCGGCCCAGGTCGTTGGAGACATGCACCTCGCCGGAGGAGGCGCCCTGCACCTGGGGCAGCCGCTCCAGGGCGCTGCCCAGTTCAGCGCGCAGCTGGTTGACGTTCACGTCCGCCTGGGTGAGCAGGTGGCGCACCGTGCCGCCCTCCTGGTCGAGGAGCGCCACCAGCAGGTGCGCCGGCTCGATGTACTGGTGATCGCGCCCCACCGCCAGCGACTGGGCGTCGGCGAGCGCCATCTGGAACTTGGTGGTCAGCTTGTCCATCCGCATGACTGAAAACCCCTGCAGAAATATAGATTAAGGGTTAAATGGGGTCTTGCCGCGGGGATTCAACCCGGGCGGCGTCGAGGATCCGCGCCAGCTGATCCAGGCTGTCCCGCTTGCCCGTGACGTGGGCCTGTATGGGAGGGTGGGCGGTGACCCGTGCCCGGCTGCGGGGCACCACGGCCAGGACGGTCTTGCCCTGCCCGCGCACCCCGTCGATGCGCAACGGATAGATGGGGGTGTCGGTCAGCTCGGAGAGCCAGGCCGCCCCGGGCCGCAGCCGGCGCGGCGGATCCGAGTCCAGGTGGATGCGCCCGTGGGGAAAGAGCGCCACCACGTGGCCCCGTTCCAGGGCCCGCGCCGCCGCCCGCAGGGCCCGCTCCGGCCGCCCCGATCGGTCCACGGGAATGCAGCCGATGGCCCGGAACAGCCAGGTGAGCCCGTAGCGATGGTACTCCTCGGTGGCGATCATGAAGTGTAGCGGCCGCCGGCAGGCGGCGATCATCAGCAGGGGATCGAGGCCGGAGACATGGTTGGCCACCACGATGGCCCCGCCCGATTCCGGCAGGTCGACGGCATCGGCCTGCAGCCGGTGCCAGTGCCTGCAGAAAAGCCGGTTGAGGCCATCCAGCCAGTTGAGCCCGCGGTGGCCCCAGTCGGCGACCGCGGCAGACCGCACCGCCCGATCCAGGCGCCACAGGACCAGCGCCAGCAACAGCGCCGCGGCGGCCCAGGGCAGGACCGGTATGGTCACTCCGCCTCCCGCGCCGCGCGCAGCCCGCGCTGCTCGTTGACCGTCAGCAACAGCGCCAGCCCCACGATGAAGAAGGCCAGGGTGGAAAGCAGCGCGAGGCGGTGATCGCCGCCGGTGCCGTAGCTGATGAGGCCGTAGCTGACCGGGCCGACGATGGCGGCCAGCTTCACCGCCAGGCCCCAGAGGCCGAAGAACTCCGCCGATCGGCCGGCGGGCGAGAAACGCCCCACCAGGGCCCGGCCGGCGGACTGGCTGGCGCCCATGGCCAGCCCCACCAGGTTGGCCACCACCCAGAAGGCGGTCTTGGTCCCGCCCAGGTAGGCGAGCCCCATGGCGAGGATCCAGATCACCAGCGTCAGCGCCAGGGTGGGAATGGAGCCCATGAGATCCTGCATGCGCCCGAAGGCGAGCGCGCCGAGCGCCGCGGTCGCGTTCACCACCAGGATCATCACCAGCACCTCGTTGGTGCCGAAACCCAGCACCTGCTGGGCATAGACCGCCGCCAGCACCACCACGGTCTGGATGCCCGCGTGGTAGACGGTCAGCGTCACCAGGAAGCGGAACAGGTCGGTGAAGCGGCGCACATGGCGCAGGGTGTCGGCAACCCGCCCCCAGCCGGCCCGGATCCAGCAGCGCCAGCCGGCCGGGCAGTCGGGGTCGAGGGGGGTCGGCAGCGCCCGCTCCCGCAGCACCAGGAAGGTGGGCAGCGCGGCCAGGGCGAAGGCCACCGCCACCAGCAGCATCACCACCGGCACGTAGTCCACGGCGGTCTGGCCCCGGCCGCCGGCCCAGGTCACGTAGGCCAGGCACAGCCCCAGCACCAGCAGCCCGCCGAAGTAGCCGAGCGCCCAGCCGTAGGCCGACACCCGGCCCATCCGCTCCGGGGTGGCGATCTCGGGCAGGAAGGCGGCGATGAAGTTCTCGCCGGAGGCGAACATGAAGCTGGAGAGCACCAGCAGGGTCATCGCCAGCGCCACGTCGCCCGGCCCGACCAGGGCGAGACCGGCGGTGAAGATCACGCACCCCAGGGTGGAGGCGAGGAGAAATCGTTTCTTGGCCGCGCTGTGATCGGCGATGGCCCCGACCAGCGGCGCGCTCACCAGCACCAGGGCGTTGGAGATGCCCACCGCCAGGGTCCACAGCAGGGTGGCCAGCCCCTCGCCCTGCCCGGCCGCCACCACGCCCACGAAGTAGGCGTTGAACACCGCGGTGAGCACGACCGTGGTATAGCCGGAATTGGCGAAGTCGAACATGGCCCAGGCCCAGACCTCGCGGCGCGAGGCCCGGCCCGGGAGGGGGTGGGGCATGAGCGGCGAGGAGAGACCGGCGCCCGCCTCCGCCTCGCCACGGGGGCCGTCGGCGTTCACTGGTAGACCTTGCGCCGGAACAGGTCGTTGCGCCGGCTCACCAGGCGGTCCAGGAACAGCAGTCCGTCCAGGTGATCCATCTCGTGCTGGACGGCACGGGCCTCGTAGCCCTCCATCGCGTACTCGTGACGCTCGCCGAACGGGTCCTGCGCCACCAGGGTGATGCGCTCGGCACGGATCACGTTGCCCGTATAGTCGGGCACCGACAGGCAGCCCTCGCGGCCCACCGCGTAGCCGTCCCACTCGGCAATCTCGGGATTCACCAGCACCAGGCGGCCGTGACTCTTCGTCTTCCTGCGCCCGGAAACATCCACGATTACCGCGCGGATGAAGCGGCCCACCTGGGGCGAGGCGATGCCCACCGCGCCGGGCCCAGCCAGGCGGGTCTCCTCCAGGTCGTCGAGAAAGGCCCGCAGCGCGTCGTCGAACACCTCCACCGGCTCCGACACCTGTTTCAGCCGCTCGTCGGGATAGGTCAGGATCTCCAGTACCGCCATCGGCCTACCCCACCAGGGTATCGATGGGGGCGAGCTTCACCTCGACGCCCTGTTCACTGGCCAGCAGTTCGAGGGCCGATTCCAGCGCCTCCACCGACTCCATGGCCACGCCCTCGATGAACAGGATGTAGATGGGGTTCTCCTCCGTGCCGCCCACGTCCGAGGCGAGGTCGGTGATGTTCAGACCCGCCTGGGCCAGGGCGCCGGTGACCGCGGCGACGATGCCCGCCCGATCGGCGCCGTAGACGGTGATGCGCACATCCGGCTCCACGTGGTGATGCAGTTCCCCGTCGATGCGGTCCACATGCAGGCGCAGGCCGAGGGAGTCGGAAACCGGTCGCACCAGCCCTTCCAGGCCATGGGTGGTACCCTCGAACTGGACCATCAGCATGATGGTGAAGTTGCCGCCCAGACGCACCATGGATGCCTCACCCAGGTTGCAGCCCCCCTCGTACAGGGCCGAGGTCACCCGCGCCACGATACCCGGTGCGTCCTTGCCCACCAGGGTCAGCATGTACCACTGCGTCATTCGGTCTCCTCCCTCGAAAATCCATGCCACCCGCCACGATGGCGGATTGTTGCCCTGCAAGATCGGGATGATACCCGATTCCAGGCCCATACCCATCCGGCCCGGGAAGGAACCGGTGCCCGCGTGGCTCCGTGGTGATCGCCCCAGATCGGCGCCGTCAGTCCGCGATCCAGACCAGGCTGGCCATGCGGCCGGTGACGCCGTCCCGGCGATAGGAGAAGAAACGGTCCGCGGCGGTGAAGGTGCACCAGTGCCCGCCGTACACCGCGGTGACACCGGCTGCCGCCAGGCGCAGCCGGGCGAGGGTGTAGAGATCCGCCAGCCAGCGACCCGCGGGCGAGGGGCGAAAGGCGGCGTCGGCACCGGGCGTGTTCTCGAGAAACGCCCGGCGCACCTCCCCGCCCACCTCGTAGGCGGACGGCCCTATGGCCGGGCCCAGCCAGGCGAGCAGTCGGCCCGGTTCGGTCTGCAGGGCGGTGACAGCCGCCTCCAGCACGCCGGCCGCCAACCCGCGCCAGCCGGCGTGGACGGCCGCCACCCGGCTGCCATCGAGGTCGCAGAACAGGACCGGAAGGCAGTCGGCGGTCAGCACGGCACAGGCCCGGCCCGGCCCCCGGGCCACCGCCGCGTCGGCTTCGCAGCCGGCGACGGCCGTCCCCGACTCCGCCACCGTGCAGCCGTGCACCTGGTTCAGCCACAGGGGTTCGGCGGGGAACGCCAGGGCGGCGGCGAGGCGCGCGCGGTTGGCGGCCACCGCGGCCGGGGCATCGCCCACGTGGTCACCGAGGTTCAGGCTGGCGTAGGGTCCGCCGCTCACCCCGCCGGTACGGAGGGTGCAGGCGGCCCGTACCCGGGCGGGCGCGGGCCAGTCGGGGAGGATGAGGTCGTCGGGGGACATGGTGTTCCGTGTTCCGTGTTC
>NPID01005156.1_pt4 | contig 14630 bp, 14 predicted proteins | sample 8637491 | NCBI WGS metagenome assembly NPID01 (sample SAMN07420843, study PRJNA396082) | bioreactor metagenome | isolation source: sample BA6 brine-fed electro-methanogenic bioreactor BA | place: Japan: Kochi | collected 2016-06-14 | reverse complement strand
GGAACACCGGTGTGGGCCTGGACCTTCGCACCGGCCATGAACACCTTCTTCTCCATGTTCGATTTCACGGGCAAAAGGGTTGCGCTTTTCTGCTGCCACGGAGGCCAGCCGGGCAAAACCCTGGAAAAGATGAAGAAGGCCATGGAGGGAGCTTCATTCATTGGAGAGACCGACCTCCGTGATCCCCTGAAGCACCAGACCGAAGAACAGCTTGAGGACCTGCGCCGCTGGGTTGCCAGCGTCCTTTAAAAGGCCTGAACGCTCCGCCTTTCCGGGGAGCCTTCCAATCCTGCATAATAAGTCCAGTGGGAAGGGAGATGTGATGATTGAAGCTGTTCAGGGCGACATCACCACACTGAAGGTGGACGCCATAGTCAACGCGGCGAACCAGGCCCTTGGGCCGGGAAGCGGTGTTAACGGCGCAATAAGGGAAGCCGCCGGCCTGGGGCTTGCCGCGGAGTGCTCCGCCCTTGGCGGCTGCCCCGTGGGGGAGTCCAGGATCACCGGAGGCTATCTTCTCCCGGCGAGATATGTGATACACACCGTGGGACCGGTCTGGCAGGGGGGCGGAGCCTCAGAGGAAAAACTGCTGGAATCCTGTTACCTTAACAGCCTGGGAACAGCGGCGGAGAACGGGCTTGAATCCATTGCCTTCCCCTGCATAAGCACCGGCGTGTTCGGTTACCCCGGGGAGGCCGCCGCCGAGGTGGCGGTGGATGCCGTTCGGCGGTTCACCCGGGAGAGCGCCCTTCCCCGGGAGATAGTGTTCTGCTGCTTCTCGGAGGGGGACCTTGCCCTTTACGAAAGGCTTCTGGGGGGAGGAGAATGAACGATTCCACCCTTGCGAGACTGTTCAGGTACGCGGCGGTTTCGATGCTTTTCTTCCTGCCCCTGGCCGTATGGCTCGCCCTTGCGGTGGGGGGCCGGACCCCTCCAATAAGTCAGGAGCGGTTCGATCACATAACGGGGATGATAATGCTGGGATGCTCCGCCCTTTTCCTGCTTGTGGGTGTTCCCTTCGTCCTGCCCCGGGCGTGGAACGGAGGGGTTCCCAGGCAGAGGCTTCTGAAGAACGGGCGCAGGGGAAGGGGTTTCCTGGTCTCCCTGGAGGAGGATGCCGGAGAACCACGGGGGGAAGGCTCATCTGTAAGGATGCTCCTGGAGATAGAGATAGAGGAGCCGGACGGCAGGTACCTCACCTGCCCGGAAGCCTTCGATGTTCCGGCGGGAACGGCCTCTCTGCTCCATACGGGGATGGAACTGCCCCTGAGGATCGACCCGGGCAACCGATACAGCTTTACTGTGGACTGGGGGGAACTGAGGGCTCCCAGTTGAGGAAGCAGTACCACTTCAGGCAGTCGGAGAGGGGTCTTCTTGCCTGGGACGTTCACCGGCTCATCGAGCTTTCCTCCGGGCTGCCGGTTCACCGGGTTCCCCTGGAGAGAATATCCGAGCTGGATGAGGTTTTCTGGTATGACCTCGAGGGCGACAGGCCCACATGCAGGAGCGTAGCACTTCATGCCCGGCTGATGGAGGAGGTTGACCTTTCCCACCCGATCATCCTCTCCAGCGACGGCAGGGTGATGGACGGTATGCACAGGGTGTGCCGCGCCCTGATCCTGGGAATGGATTCCGTTCCCGCGGCGCGGTTTTCCTCTGATCCGGAGCCTGACCATGTGGGTGTTGCCCCGGACGAACTCCCCTATGATGAGCATTAGTCGTTTGACCGGTAGTCCCCTCTGCCATATTCTCAGCAGACCGACACCCGCCGGAGGGCATGGATGCGCAATGTGATCCCGGGTTTCATCAGCGGCGCGGTTCACCGCGATGGGGAGCAGAGAAGCGGAAGCTTTTCAGCCGCCGCTCTGAATGTGGACATCGCCGGCTTCACCTCCATTACCGAGTACCTCATGGAGAGCGGCAGGCAGGGTGCCGAGGACCTCTCCATCCTGATCAACAGGATCTACGAGCCCCTGATCAGGGCCATATACGCCAGGGGCGGGTTCGTCACCACCTTCGGGGGCGACGGGGTCACCTCGGTCTTCCCGGGCGACTCGGGAAGTGCGGCGCGAGCCGCCGCGGAAGAGATCGGGAATCTGCTTTCCCGCAGGAAGAGGATTTTCGTCAGGTACAGCGGCGGCAGGGAGATCAAGGCCCGTCTGGGGCTGGCCGGGGGTGAGATACACTGGCGTGTGTACGGAGATGTCCGGAAGGCCTTCTTCTTCCACGGTCAGGCACTGGAAGAGTGCGCAACTGTCACCAGGGGAACGGAGGCTGGCAGTGTCTCCGTTGCCGGGAGCCTTTCCAGCTTCACCCCGGCGGGAGGGGAGGATCCCTTCTCCCTGGAGAGGGTGAGGCCTTCCATCGCGGGGATGTTCTATCCAAAGGAAGTTCTCAGGGCCAGGCCGGGCGGGGAGTTCCGCAATGTGGTATCCCTCTTCCTGGGGCTTCATCCCCGCGAGGTGAACGGCACCGGGGGCACGGTTGCCGCTATACTCTCCAGCACTGACAGATACGGTGGCTATTTCAATGGAATGTTCTGTGACGACAAGGGTCCCCATATGCTCATCGTCTTCGGAGCGCCGGTCTCATATGAGAACAACATCGGAAGGGCGCTGAGCCTGGCCCTCGATCTGAAGGCTTCATTCGCAGACCGTATCAGGGCGGGGATCACATACGGCACCGCCTTCGCCGGGGTGGTGGGCAGCGCCAGGCGATGCACCTATACGGTGCTGGGCGACTGCGTGAACACAGCCGCAAGACTGATGCAGAACGCCGCATGGGGGCAGGTCCTTCTCCCGGCGAACCTGCGGAGGGTATTCTCCGGAGAGATGGTTACAGGTACTCCAGGAAGACTTGCGCTGAAGGGCAAAAGCCGCTCCATCGAGGTGGCCGACCTTATCGATGTGACCGATGTCAGGCGCAGCGGGGAGTTCGAAGGTGTCTTCGTGGGCCGCCGGGGGGAAACGGAGGAGCTTATGAAGCGCTTTGCTCCCCTGGAGACCGGCGGTTTCGCCGGAGTCACGGTCCTTCACGGAGAAGCGGGGGTCGGGAAGTCCCGGCTCCTTGCGGAGCTGACCGCCCGGCTCCCGGAATACCTGTCCTTCACCATGCAGACCGATGGGATACTCAGGAAGGGCCTGGGTCCCTTCACCCATCTGCTGAAGGTGTTCTTCCATCAGGATGACCCGAGGGCGAGCATTGACGGCGAAGCCTTTTTCGCGGAGGGATGGAACAGGCTGACAGCAGCCCTGGAAGGGCTTCCCCACAGGGAGCGGGTAGAACCTGTACTCCGGGAGCTGAGGAGGACCCGGTCGATGCTGGCCGCCATGCTGGGTCATCTTGACCAGGATTCGCTCCACGGTCGCCTGGATGCCAGGGGCAGGTTCGATAACACCATTCTGGCCCTGAAGGCTTTCTTCAAGGCGCAGAGCCTAATGGCACCCACGATATTCGTTCTCGAGGATTTCCAGTGGATCGACACCGAATCCCTTACTGTCCTGAGATCCATAACCCGCGGTGTCGAGGATTTCCCCTTCGCGGTGGTGATAACATCAAGGACCAATGATGACGGCACCCTGCTCTCCCCGGACCTTCACGAAACGGTCCCCTGCCATTCGATGCTGCTGGATCCCCTGGAAGAGGGGAACGCCATGGACCTGGCAGCCGAGAGACTGGGCGGGCACCTCTCCGGAGACCTGTTCCGGTTCATCATGGAGCGCACCCAGGGCAACCCCTTCTACATAGAGCAGTTCTGCAGCTACCTTGCCGAGGCGGGTTCTATCATGCGGGAGGAAGACCTTCTCTATCTCCGGCAAGGAGAGACCGAGGTGCCGGACAGCATCGGATCCATAATCCTGGCCAGGATAGACAGGCTTTCCGTGAAGCTGAGGGAAGTGGTTCAGACCGCTTCCGTCCTTGGCCGCGAGTTCGATGTTCAGGTACTGTCGGCGATGCTCAGGGGAGATAATGACCTGCTGCGCACCCTTCTCGCGGAGGGGGAAAGGGAGGCCATCTGGGCAGCACTGAGCGAACTTCTCTACATCTTCAACCACACCATGCTTCGTGAGGTGGCGTATGACATGCAGCTTAAAACGCAGCTGCGGCAGCTTCACCGCCTGGCGGGAATATCCATGGAGGAGTTCTACGGGAACAGCAGGGACAGATTCGCCGACATCGCCTACCACTATGAAAAGGCCCTCATCACAGTAAAGGCGATGGAATACCTCAGGAAGGCTTCCAGGTTCGCCATGGGAGAGTACCGCAACCAGGAGGCGGTGGACCTGCTGAAGAGGTTGATCCCCCACCTGAGCGGCCTGGAGGAGAGGATCGAGACCGAGATCGAGATACACAGACTTCTTGTTCTCATGGGCAGGTGGGCCGAGGCGGAGGAGATCATCCAGCGCAACAGGAAGGTCTCCCTGGAGAAAGGCCTGATCGACTGTTATGCTGACTGCTGCAGACAGCACGCGGCCCTTGAGAACAGGAGGGGCGATAACGATAAGGCGAAAGCCCACCTGATGGAGGCCTGGGAATACTACACCCGCGCGGGTAACGATACCGGCCTCATGAAGTGCCTCAGCGTCAGGGCCAATATCAGCATGATCCTGGGGGACTTCGACCAGGCGGTGGAGGACCTGAAGCTTTCCGCGGAGGCCGCAGAGGCCAGGGGGGACATGGACGAGCTGGCCAGGAACACCTCCGATCTGGGCACTGCATACCTCTACGGGTACCATCTGGAAGAAGCGGAGGAGTGCCTCCACAGGGCATGGGAGATCTGTTCGAACACCGGGAACCTGCGGGTTGCGGCGAATGTGCTGAACAACCTGGGTGTGGTGGAGTACAACCGCACCAACTACGACAGCTGCCGCGGATACCTGCGGGAATACATGGACATCGCCGAGAAGGTGGGCGACCGGGAGAGCATGACCTACGTTATCGGCAACATAGGCGTTCTGCACCAGGAGAAGGGGGATCTCGACGAGGCGATGGACTGCTTCGAAAGGCAGCTCGCCATGGCCCGGGAACTGGGTATAACCTACACCATCTCCTTCGCGGCCCGTCAGATCGGGCTGGTCCACCTAGACAGGGGGGATTTCGATCAGGCCGTGGAGTGGCTTGCCCGCAGTCTGAGGACCGCCGAGGATTCCGGCGACTCCAGGAATACCTCCATGACCGCAAGGGAACTGGGGGAACTCTGCCTTCAGACTGGCGATCTCCGTGGATCCAGGGAGCACCTGGAGACTGCGGCGCGCCTGGCGGCGGAGATAGACAAGGAGACCCATGCCACAAGCCTTCTTGTGCTTGCGAAACTCTCCGCCAGGGAGGGTAAGGGGGATGAGGTCCTGGCGCATGTGGAGAACCTTGCCGCCCTGAGGAGGGAAATGGGGGAGGAGATGCGACTGCTGCGTTCGCTGGCGGACGCCGCCGGTTTACTGCTCGCCTCCGGTCACGAAGAAATGGCCGGAGAATTCCTCCGGGAGGCAAGGGAGATCGCTTCCGGTCTTGATGCCGGGGAAGCCATACAGCACCTTGAGTTCCAGGAGGCCCTTCTTCAGGCAAGGTCGAACACCGCCTGCGCCGAGGAGAGGCTCACCGGGCTTTTGAAGCGCAATGTCCGGGGGGAAGACTTCTCTGCAAAGGTGCTGTTCCATCTCTACCGGATCACAGGCAGGGAAGAACACAGGCAGTCTGCTCTTGAACTATACGACGGACTCTTCCGCAGGGTGCCTTATGAGGAGTACAGGGAGAAACTTGACCTCCTGCGCTCAGCCGCCTTTACGAACCCTCCCGAAGTGCAGGGCCAGGATAACGCCTGTGGAGAGCGCCCCCAGTGAGAACGCCAGTGTCCCGGGGTTCAGGCCGAAGCTGAAGCCCGGGCCCCGGTCTCCCAGCAGAAGCCCCGCAGCGGCCAGGTTCACGAATCCCCACAGCACATTGACAACAGGGGAGGACTCCCCCTTCCCCGGCGGCTTTGCGAAGGGGCTCTGGAACCGGCCTCCGCAGACCCCCCGGACGAAGTGGGGTACTCCGTTCACCAGGAGCATTCCGGCAATGAAAAGCAGGGGATATGTCATGACCCTCCTGTCCTCGATCGGTACCAGGTGCCGTCTATTCCGGAACGAGCAGGAACTTCCCGAAGTCCTCCCACTCCCCGGATGAGATCCTGTAGTAGTAGACTCCGGTGGAATACCCGATACTTCCCGGGTCATCGGAGAGAAGCAGTCCGTTCATTCCCTCTACGACCCAGTCATCAAATTCTTTTCTTTCGAGGAGCCTGCCGGCAGAGTCGTACACTTCGAACTGGAGCGAACCGGGAAGGGGTGAATGAAACATCACTAATGAACTCAGGAAGTATTCATTGAAGATAACCGGGTTCGGCCTTACCCCGAAAAGATGGTAACCTTCTCCCTGATAAGCGTGTATCTGACTGAATGTGAACTCTACACTGTCCAGGCTCGGGATAGTGGTTTCATCGATTCTCTGCATGATGACCTTGTACTGAAGGTACCTGTCACCGTCATCCAGTATGGGTGAGATTTCTCCGGCGGTGAAAATGGTGTCCGACCAGGTGCCCATATCCCCCGGGTCATCAGAAGAGCGTATCTGGAATGCTATGCGGCTGCCCAGAGCGGCTTCACAAGACCATTGCATCATTTCCCAGGAAGGGTTGGTCCATATCTGCAGGATGCTGGATACCAGTTCACCCTCCAGCGGTTCCCATACGGCATCCCACCACATGAGACCCTCTGAACAGCATGCCGCAGGGTCTTCGAACCCGTTGCCGTCAAGGTCAGCAAGGAGCAGTGATGCAGGCAAGACCTCACCATCCATCAGATGGTGGGTCCAGACCATACCGTTACCGTTAACGTTGCTCCAGTACTCCACGGTTCCCCCGGGGCCGAAGCCGGCTGCCACATCCGGATTGCCGTCGCCGTCGATGTCACCGCACACTGCAGAAATAGCGCCGGTGGGTTGGCAGTAAGGCATGAAGTTTCCGGTCCATGCCGTTCCAGAACCACCCGAGTTGTCGTACCACATGACCCTCCGGGAACTCCCTGCGCAGATGATGTCCGGCTCTCCATTCCCGTTAATGTCCCCCGTGGCAATTGACTGCAGGTCCCATTCACCGCCTGATGCAACGATATTGCCGTTCCAGGAGCCCGTGGAATTTGCGTACCAGCGGATCTCATTATCAAGCGCAACGACCAGATCCATCCAGCCGTCAGAATCGATGTCCCCGGTGCAGAGATACCAGCCACCGTTATCCTGGTCGATCCACTCCGTGATCCAGCCGCCGCCACCGCCTTCATTGATGAACAGGGGTATGCGGTCTTCATCGAGGCAGGTTCCCACGAGGTCGATATCGCCGTCGTTGTCCATGTCCTCCGCGATCACGCGGAAGGGATCGGAGAAGCCATCAGCAACTGAATGTACGGTCCATGAACCGCCGGACCCCATGTTCTCCAGCCAGGAGAAGCCGCTGAGTTCGAGCCCGGTATGACAGGCTGCCAGATCGATATCGCCGTCGCCGTCGATGTCCGCCGCGTCTATCCAGCAGAATCCGGCTTCGTTCCCGATGGGATGCAACTCCCACTGCAGCCCTGTACCCTGCAGGTTCTCCCACCATACCAGGCCGGAGTCGACATCAGCTGCGGCAAGGTCCAGATCGCCGTCTCCATCGAAGTCCGCCGCTGTAAAACAATCAACTTCATCGGAGGAGAGGATGTGCCTCAAAGGCTCATAACAAGTGGTAAGCATAATGCTGGAATCACCCACCGTGAGTAGAGTGTCGGTCCAGTAATCGGTTCCCCAGCAGGCTACAGGACCAGGAACTCCGCCGCTCCCTGCCCAGGATGTCTGAGATACCGTGCTGCTCGACGCAGTGAGGGCAAAGAGTATACAAGTAAGACATATATGCATGCTGTATCCTTCCTGAACGGAACTTCTATAAGTTGTATATAGCATGCAGACGGAATCAAATCAACGACAACGGGCCGGGAACTTCGCCTGGTTCATTCCCTTCGGGCAAGCATTTCCCTCAGCTTTTCAGGATCGTTCACCGGCGTTGAACAGCGGCCGTCTCCGCACACCATCGCCCCGGGACCTTCGATGGAAGGGTCGAGGGACAGCGTGAGGTCGGGCAGATACAGTCGGCGAAGCACCTCCAGGAAAGGATCATGATCCCCGGGAGAAAGGCTTATGTGGAAGTGGGAAGGGCCGTTCATCACCCCGGCAAGGAGCATGGAAAAGGAAGCGGGGTGGGATGCCGCCACCGGCAGCAGGGCTTCGGTGAGGGCGGAAGCCCTCTGCCTGCAGCCTCCCTCCGGCACCAGGGAGGCAAGCCTGTGCAGGTTCATCAGTGAAACGGAATTTCCCGAGGGCACGGCACCGTCCCTTGTCTCCACCGTTGCCGTCTCAGGCATCATGGAGTCACCCTCCGAGGTGAAGGAGTACACACCATCCGTCCCCCTGAGGAACAGACGGTCCTGTTTCTCCTGGAGTTCAGCGGCTTGAACAAGATGCTTCCCGTCGAGGGTGGCGGTATGAAGCTCCAGGGATGCCCATATCAGGAATGCATGGTCGTCGAGGAAACCCCCGGGCCCCGGCCTCCCGTCCTTCCAGCTGTGCAGCAGGTGCCCCTCCGGGGACATCATGTTCCCGGTGATGAACTCCATGGCCCCCAGGGCGCTCTGGAGGTAATCGGGCCTGTCCAGCACGAAGGACGCCCTGGCCAGGGCGGCGATCATCATGCCGTTCCAGTCCGCCAGCACTTTTTCGTCAACCGCCGGGGCGCTCCTCCTCCGCCTCTGCTCCCTCAGCGTCCCCAGTACCGAAGGGTCAGGCGCCGGTATCTCTTCCGGCGCGGGGATCCAGCTGTCAGGGGGAGAGAGCCTGGGGGTGCCGCCGCCGTCGAGGTTCCACAGCGCTGCCACATTTGCGGCGTTTCCGGCTCCCAGGGTATCCTCCACCTGGCCGGTGCTCCAGGTGTAGTAAGACCCCTCACCGCCCGGGTCATCCGCGTCGATGGAGGAGTGGAAGCCCCCTGCTGGAGATCTCATCTCCCGGAGCACGAAGTCCAGTGTCTCCTCAGCGGTCCGCCTGAAAATGCCATTTCCCGATGCCTGGTAAGCCTCGAGGCAGGCAAGGGTGAGCATGGCCTGATCGTAGAGCATCTTCTCGTAGTGGGGGATATTCCAGCCGCTGTCGGTGGAGTATCTGTGCATGCCGCCGCCCAGCTGGTCGTACACACCTCCGAATCTCATTGCGGAGAGGGAGGCCAGGGCCATGTCCAGGGCGCGGCGCTCGCCTGTGTGCCTCCAGTACCTCATGAGGAAGAGCAGGTTGTGGCATGCCGGGAACTTCGGCGCGTCGCCGAACCCTCCGTTCTTCCTGTCGAAGGAACCGGCCAGCTGCCGGTAGCATCCAGTGACCGGTTCAGGATGCTGCTCTTCCAGGGTGTGCATGCCGGGAGAGACCGCCACGGTTATGCCCTGGGCGGCCTTCAGCACCCTTTCCCTGTCCTCCGTCCATATCCTGGAAAGCAGGGGAAGGAGTTCGAGCATCCCCATCCTGCCGTACATCTGCTCCCTGGGAATGTATGTTGCCGCGTAGAAGGGCTGCCCTGAAGGGGTAAGCACCATGTTCAGCGGCCACCCCCCGCTTCCTGTCATCGCCATGGCGTACCGCATGTAGCGGTTGTCCACGTCGGGCCTCTCCTCCCGGTCGACCTTCACGCATATGAAGCCCGAGTTCATTAGCTCGGCAACTTCACCGTTCATGAAGCTCTCCTGCTCCATTACATGGCACCAGTGGCAGCTGGAGTAGCCTATGGAGAGGAATACCGGCCGGTCCAGCTCCCGGGCCAGCCGGAAGGCCTCTTCGTCCCAGGGCTGCCAGTGAACCGGGTTCCTGGAATGTGAAGCAAGATAGGGGCTTGTTTCATTGCCAAGGCGGTTGATGACTTTTCCCTCTGTGCTCAAGACGACCTCCTCTGCGCGCTTTCTTCAGGAAAACCCGAGATACTCAATGGTTCCCATTATCGGCTGCGTTGACCCACACAAAGGAATGTGTGATAATATGTGTGGAGGTGGAAGCCGTGGCTACGAATCTGCAAATCGATGATCAGCTTATCATCAAAGCGGTGGAGCTGGGAGGCCATCGCACCAAGAAGGCGGCTGTAACCCAGGCCCTTGTTGATTACATCCGATATCTCGAACAGGAGAGGATACTCTCTCTCTTCGGCTCGATAGAGTATGAGGAAGGGTACAGTTACAAGAAGCAGAGAGCCAGGACATGAGGGTCCTGGTCGACACCTGCATCTGGTCCCAATCCCTTCGCAGGGCATCCGGGCGCAATACTGATACGGTGAAGGAGTTACGCCGGCTGATCCTGGAACATCGGGTGGAGATCATCGGGCCGATACGCCAGGAGCTGTTGTCCGGTATCCGTGAGGAAGCACACTTCGAGAAACTGAAGAAGCATCTGGAAGCATTCCCTGACATCCACCTTGAAACAGCGGATTTCACCACTGCGGCGGGGTTTTTCAATACATGCCGCAGGGAAGGCATACAGGGTTCGAACACCGATTTTCTCATATGCTCGGTGGCGGTCCGTCGCAACATGGCCCTCTATACAGATGACGGGGATTTCCGCCTGTACGCCGGACACATTCCACTGGTCCTTCACGAACCCCGTCAGGCATGACACACGATTCCACACTCTCCTTGAGGATCATCCCAGCCGCTGAATGAGACCAGTCATGTCATCCCTGTTCAGGAAGCCCGTTTCGCCGGGGTTCTCAAGGAATGGAGCCACATCCCTTCGAACAGCCGCCCAGTCAACAGAATCGAACCGGAGTTCCAGTTCATGCCTGAGATCGAGGGACTCAACCCTTTCAGGGCTCCAGCCGGTCTGCAGAAGGGCATTGCCCAGATAGGTGATGTTGGGCCCTGGCCAGTCGGGATTGCCCAGGTACCAGAGAAGATCGTAAAAGTCTCTCCCTTTTGTGTACTCCCGGGTAAGGACCGCGTGCAGTTTTCCCGCCAGCAGGGAAGGCTTGTCAAGGTGATGAATTCGGACAAGATGCATCCTTCGTACCACTGTTACTTCTGTTTTTGCTCCACCAGGAGGATTGATATCAGTCTCGACCCTTATGGACAGGTTCGTCGTAGCCCTGACCGGCAGTCCCAGCTCCCGGGGAAGCCCTCGGAATTTAAGCATGACTTTTTGAACTGTCGCCTCTTCAGATCCCCATCGAGGTTCCAGGTTATAGCCCTCCAGTCTGAGCTTTGCGATGGAACTGCCCAGGTATCCTTTCAAAGAAAAACCACTGTCAGCTTTCACCAGGGTGAAATCCAGGTCTTCACTGAACCTCTGTAATCCGTAAAGGAACCTGAGCGCTGTTCCTCCGCAGAAAGCCATGGGTATCATAGCCCCGGCATCCTGCAGCAGGACCAGAACGCGGGATTGAAGGTATTCACGGGCTACTCTCAGTCCATTCTCCGGCGATGATTCACCGGAGATGATTCTTTTCAGTTCCTCTTTCACTCGCCTTCCTCCAGGATGACAGACAGGGCATTCTCAGTTGCACGAAACAGTTTCCTGCGGCCCCACCTGGCAGCGGTCTCCTTAAGCAGATCCGGGGAGATGCCCTCTCCATTCAGTCGGAGCTGACGAAGGAATGGAACGGTATCGCCCCCTGGTTCCAGATATACAAGATCGAGCAGGGCTTTTTCCGGGGAAGCGACCCTCGCGTATCTGCCTTCTCCGAGGTGTTCTCCCTTGAATCCCCAGAGATGATCGGACTTCACATGACGGTAGATGAATGATCCCAGGGAGTTGGTCAGGGTAATCCCTTTACCTGAGGTGATCGAAGTAACCGAGGGTACATCCTCAGGGATGACTCCATGAAATGCAAGAGCCGATTGGCAGCTGACGTATGAGGCGGATATCATTGCGTTTGCAGCGATGAACGGGTGAACTCTGATCCCCGAGTATTTCGGAGATACTGAGTACAGCCCCCTTCGCAGTTTGATAAGCTTTCCCTCACTGACCCATCTGGAAAGCTGAACCTGGAGTCCCTCCAGTGACTGGAGTCCACTGCTCAGGAAGCCGGTGGTAAAAACCTGCTCCCCTGCGGTGATCCGGAGAAGCTCGTCGAATTTCATGCTGATAACTTAACAAAAATGATAAGTTGACGCAATGGAAAAGGGTCTAGCTGGTGAAGGCCTTCAGGGTAATGGGGGCGGTGTTTCCAGTATGTACACCTGCATGAAGCTCATGGAGGGGTCGTAGCCATAAGCGGCCATGCCCCGGGGCGAGATCCTCACCCTCAGGTTGGGCCCCTGCGCCGGTAATCCCTGAATGACCGCATGGAACAGAATGTTCCCCGCCTGATCGAAGACCCTGTAGAGAGGCGGATCACCCCCGCCTGAACGGGCCCATATCCTGGAGTGGCCATCCACTCCCAGGGATGTCACCGTGTTCCAGTATTCCCGGGGCGTATAGCCGATTTCCATGCCCAGGCTCTGGAGCAGAAGTGAATAGAACTGGGAATCAAGCTGCCTTTCCTCCTCGGTTAGCGGCACCGGATCGTACTCCCGGGAAATGGTTTGCATCAGCTCCCCCTCCGGTGAATACCTGAGGATACGGAGGGCCGACTCGGTGGATTCGGAAACATAGACATTCCGCTCTGCGTCTGTAGCCACCACCGGCAGCTCGCTGCAAAGCCTGATGAAGTCTCCTGAACCGTGGTCTATCACGGATGAGTCCCGCCAGAAAACGGTTGAGGAGGGAGCTCCCAACTGGTACAGACCATATGTCGCCGTGCGGACCGGAACCTGGTCCGAGAGGTAGCTCCAGCTTCTTAGGGCGGTGAAGGAAGAGTCTCGGCCTCCCATCATCCTCTGCAGCATGGGTCTCGTATAGTCGCCGTTGAGCCCGATCCATTCACCGGTACTGAGATCGAAGGAGTTCAACCCGCGAAGGTCGGAGACCAGAAGAACTCCGGATTCGGTTACAGTGATGTCCCATGGTTCCGTAAGCTCACCGGGGCCCTCCCCCGGGGATCCGTAGCTCATGATGTATTCCCCGTCAGGGGTGTACCTCCTCACCACGGCCTGCCTGGGATCGGACACCAGTACCGATCCGTCGGGTCCATGGCAGATGTCACCTATCTCAGCGAAGCCGTACTCCGGGTCCAGGAGTTCGGTCCCTATCACCGCGGTGCATGCCACATGGACGGTATCGGGCCCCTGGGGGGTAACATCCGTTTCAGGCGGGGATCCGCATGCCAGGAATAACAACGGCAGAAGCTTAATGCCAGGATTCTTCATGGAAGTGTTATGCACAATGGTGGAAATTCACGCAAATCATGCATGAAACTTCCATATCGTGGAAGTATCGTGCATGATATGGGTGTTCCCCCCTGTCGCTGAAACAGGCATATTCTGTCGGGTCCGGAGTTGGGGCCGTTGTTTGAAGGAGGTGTGCAGTGAACAGGTCTTGCGTTTTTGCGCCGGTGGTCCTCTTCCTTTTAGTATGGACGGTGCCGGCGGCGGGTGGTCTGATCACCATTAACGTGGAGGGCACAGTTGCTTCCAACGGGCTCTCCTCCGGTCCGCTGGCCGGCGTGCAGCCAGGGTCTGACGCCGTTGTGGAGTTCTGCATCGACCTTGAGACCGTTACTGTTCTCGTGCCGGGGCAGCTTTGGGAATACCAGGTTATCAATGACTCTTTCATGTTCACCGCCGACGGAGGTTCCATGGAAGGCATCACCGGTGAGCACAGCATACTCTCCATGAACAACTACGGCTGCGACGGCATCTGGTGGGAGCCCGGTGACGACATAGGATGGGGCTACATCTATTCCATGAAGTTCCAGGACTACGGTTCGACCATCTTCCCCAGCCCCGACCTGGCCGAGTGTACCGGCTCATGGGGAGCTTCCAGCTTCGACTATGCGCAGTGGGACTTCAGCGAGGAACTCATGCTCACCCTGGGCACACTCACCGTATCTCCGCCCATGGCCGTTTCCAGGTTGTCCTGGGCCGGGGTGAAGGCCTCCTTCCCCTAGTCGGGCTTTACCGCCAGAACGGTCAGAGGGCCCTTTCCCCTTTCGTAGGGTTCGCCTCCAGGGCCGCTGAACTTCGAGATGGAGATGAAGCCCCTGGAGGCCAGCAGTGCTTCAAGCTCGCTTGAATCGTAGAGCCTCATTCCATATGTGTACTGATGTTGCTCGTTGCCGGTGATGACTGTCCATCTGGTGGTGTTCCAGGTCCAGTCCGGGCTTGCCTCGGTTTCCTCCAGCCTTACTGTGCCGTCTTCCTCCTCGTGACGCCAGCTGTACGAGCCCGACGGTCTGACAGCCTGAATGAACTCCCTGGGGGTGGCCTGGAGCAGTAGCTTCCCCCCGCTTCGCAGTGAGCTGAAGCAGTTGAACAGCACCCTGGAGTCGTCCTCCGGGTCACGGAAGTAACCGAAGGAATTGTACATCAGCATGATGTGACTGTAGCCTTCCGGCTCGATGAACTCCCTCATGTCACGGTGGATGAACCTTGCGTCAAGGTTGAGTTCTGCAGCTTTGGAGGCGGCCTCGGAGATGAAGTTACGATTGAGGTCAACCCCTC
>NPID01007288.1_pt3 | contig 14643 bp, 17 predicted proteins | sample 8637491 | NCBI WGS metagenome assembly NPID01 (sample SAMN07420843, study PRJNA396082) | bioreactor metagenome | isolation source: sample BA6 brine-fed electro-methanogenic bioreactor BA | place: Japan: Kochi | collected 2016-06-14 | reverse complement strand
TGAAAGTTCTGCAACAGACTCTAAAGTGGACGGTAATTAAAAGTCAATTGATTTTAGTATTGCCGTCGCTTTTAAGCGACGGATAAAAAGAAAACAAACAGAAAAGGGACTTTAGTCCCATAATTTACGGCTGCAGCCAAAATCCAACCCCAACCCCTATAAACGTTGCAACCGCGTAGCCTAGTGTTCCAACCAAGATTGCGGGGATAACCAGGCTATCCCATTTACGAGCTACCGCCATCGCTGCGGCGGTTGTCGGTCCGCCCATATTTGCGTTAGAGGCAACGACAATTTCAGCCAAATCCAATTTGAAAAGTTTACCGGCAATCAAAAGAAAGGTGATGTGAACCGTTAAAATTATTGCTGCAAATAAAAACAGAATTGGTCCATACTCTAAGACAACCGCAATGTTAGCGCTCGCACCAATCGCAGCAAAAAAGATCTGCATCAAAAAAGTGCCGACTTTATCCGCACCTTTAATACTTCCAATCTGTTCCGGAAAAGTTGTTGCAAGAAATACAACCATCGCGGTAATAATTAAAATTCCGCTTCCACTTATTCCGATAACATCTTGAAGTAAAAATCCAATAGCACAAACAACTGTGGCAATCGATAATGTTTTTGCAAGCGAAGTTAAACTCAACTCAGCAGAATCGCTAACGGATTTAATTTCGACATCTTCATTAGCTTCTGCTTTTTCTTCGTGATGAGTTTTGAATCTTTTTTGTAAAAATGAAATTGAAGGAATCGCAAAAAGCAGAAGAAAGTATAAAGTCATAACTAAGTTATCAGCTGCAATACCGGATGTAAGCAAATCTGCAGACTGAAGCTGAACAGCTTCTGCAGCGGCAACATAATTCATCGAACCGCCGATGTATGTTGAGCAGAATATTCCCGCTAACTTCCAGCCTTCTTCACCTAATGAAACTATATTGTATGAAATAATTGTCCCGATAACCGTTCCGATTCCTCCGAATGTAAAAGCAATTAAAGTTGGTCCTGCTTCTTTAATTATTCTTTTCAAATTTGCCTTGAAAAGCAATGTAGGTATTGCAAGCGGAACAAGGTATGACCAAACCGTATCGTATACTTCGGATGCTGCTGGAATAATAGAAAGATTAGAGAGAACAAATGTTGTTAATATCGCAACAACCGCCCCCGATAAACGTGAACCTATTTTAGTTTTCTCAGCCCAAATACCGAAATAAGCAGCAAGCATTAAAATTGCCCAAAGTATCCATGTTTGGTTGGAATCTATCAAAGTGTTCTCGAACAAAATAATCCTCCATATTTAGTAATGAATAGCGAGCCAAATTGTTTTCGTCAAATTACTCGTTTCAGCAACTCTGTGTTTTTCATGTGCATTGATTTTAAGATAGTTACCCGGATTTAATTTTACTTTTCTTCCGTCTTCAAATTCGATAACACCGCTGCCTAACAACAGGAAAACAAGCTCATTCTTATCCTGGTCATACCAAAAACCGGGGGGTGATTTATGTCCGTGCGAAATTATTCTCTCGATTTTTATGTTATCGGTAGAGTCAATCTCTTCGAAAAGTTCTTTGTGTAAGGAAGAAGGAATATTCTTAAATAAATTCTGTTTTCTCATCGTGTTAAATAAAGGTTGGACACAAAATAAATAATTAACAAAAAAAATCAATCGCTTATTTAAAGAAATGCTATTGTTTTTAAATCACAAAAAAAGATGAATCTAATAATCCACAACAACTATTTGCAGTTTATCATTCTCTTCAACTTCTTTTAGCACGGATTCTATCTCAAACGGATCGGAAGGATTTGTAATATGATTTATAAAATGATCATACCCGGCGAGAATACGAAGCATTAATTTTTTGTCAATTTTTTGTTCGCCTGTTGCTGCAGCGGATTTGTTATTAAAAATTACAATTTTGATCGGGAGCTGACGATTAACGGCTTCCATTAAACCAAGCTGCCCGGCGCTTAGAAAACCGAAATCCCCTGTTAGTGCCCAAACTTTTTTATTACCGGAAATGTATGCACCGATAGCAAGCGGGATGCTTCCACCTATATAAGTAACGATATCAATTGCATTATAAGGAGGAAAAGCAAACGAACTTGAAATACTTGTATCACCGGTAGTAATATTTCGCGTTATGTTTTTAAATATTTCAAAAAAGGGAATATACTTTTCGCCGGTTGCTTTGTATTTCTCCGGCAAGTCGGAAGGAATATTCGGAAGTACAGGTTTTTTTAGAACACTTCTGTCACCCTCAAATTTTTTGGCAGAAAAAACTTGGTATTGGTAATCCGATAAATACGGGTGAACTATATGATGATAAATATCTCGTTTGTAGTGAAACTGTTTTTCTAATTTCGTACGCCGCTCAAATTCGTATGTGTTTTCAACGGTAGCGGCATCAACAATCAAAAAGAACGGCATTAGTCGCTGCTCAGATTCTCGATAAGCACTTACAACATCTTCATAAATTGAATCTGTTGAAGCAACTCTGTAAGGAACTGCGGCGCCTTTTAACAGTGGCTCAATTTCCATTATGTTGTCCGAACTCTTCCCGGTTTTATCATCGAATACAATAGAAACAAAACCGGCAGTCACATCAGTATAGAGAGAGTCTGTAATTGAGTTCATAGCTTTGGCAATCCCTTGGGCTTTGCTCAGAAAAGCCGAACGTTTACCGCAGATAGCCGCCGAGTGGGCAATTGTGTAAGCAACCTCTTCGTGAAACGAAACCGGGTACTGTTTAAATGTTTTAATGAGAAACTCTTGATAAACTTGCGAGCCTCCAAGACCCGGAACGTTAGTTACAACGGAAACTCCTAAATCAACAAAAGCCTGTGCAATAATTTCGGATAACTTTGCCTGCATCAGTTCACCTATTAGTTATTACCTGAAGATAACGACTTAAAATCGTGCCCGGTTGGGTTTTGGAAAATTCTCAAATCAAATTGCGGTACAACTGCAAAAATATGATCAAAAATATCCGATTGAATATCTTCATATTCTGCCCATTTTGTTGTGGTAGCGAACACATAAATTTCAATCGGTAACCTCTCAGGACCCGGCGGCAGATGCCTTACCAAAAATGTTAATCCTTTATGAATATCTTCGCGCTGCCGGAGATATTCTTTTAAGTAAGCTCTAAAGGTTCCAACGTTTGTGAGTCGTCTCCCGTTAATTAGTTGTGTTGTATCGAACTTTTTATCTTCGTTATACTTTTTTATTTCCTCTTTTTTCTTTTTGAGGTAATCCCTTATTAGCTGAAACTTTTCAAAACGCTGAAGCATTTCTTCATCGCAGAATGTGATTGAGTTTTGATCGATGTAAATAGAACGCTTAATTCTTCTTCCGCCGCTTAGCTGCATACCGCGCCAGTTTTTAAAGCTGTCTTCAATTAATTTGTAAGTAGGAATTACAGTGATTGTTTTATCCCAGTTCTGCACTTTTATTGTATGCAGCGCAATATCAATCACATCACCGTCTGCACCGAATTTAGGTACTTCAATCCAGTCGCCCACCTTAACCAAATCGTATGAGGATATTTGAATACTTGCAACAAACGAAAGAATAGTATCCCTAAAAACTAAAATGATAACAGCAGTCAACGCTCCTAAACCGCCGAGTATAGCCCAAGGTGATTGCCCGGTAAGTGCGGTAATTATAAGAATGCCGCCGAAGATGAACATTATAATTTTTACTACTTGTATGTAGCCTTTAATGGGACGGTCTTTGAATTTACCGGTTTTCTCGTACACTTCAACAATTCCGGAAAGGAGTGAACTGAGCGTTAGCAAAATGAAGAAGATTATTATTACCGTAGAGAATCTTTGTATGAATTCTTCAATGCTCGGTACGAGGTAAGCAAAGTTTATTATCACAAGAAACGGAGCGATTAGCGAAATTCTGCGGAGAACTTTTTCGCTTAAAAGAATATCATCTAAATCCGTTTTAGTACGTTTTACAAAACCGGTAACAATTTTGAATATTATTTTCTTTGTAACAAGATATGCGAGATACGCAAAAAGTAAAACTCCGAGTAACGCAATGTTTTCTTTGATAAAAGGGTAATTGTCAAGCCAATTTTTAATATCATCAATAAATTTCATTTTAGTTCCTGTTGTTAAGAATAATTATGAAGTTTACAACAGTAATTTAAGAAATCATTTATTACTGATTAATCTTTACAAAACAATTTAAGAATATTTTTTAACTTTATTCTCTTATTAGGATTAACTTTTGATGAAAAATGAAAGTGAGAATAATCAATTAAAAGCTTACCTTGCTTGGGGTACAATCTGCATTATTTGGGGTACAACCTATCTTGCCATAAAAATCGGTGTAAGTGATTTACCCCCGTTTTTATTTGCCGGTTTTAGGTGGATAATTGCGGGACCACTTTTCATATCAATATTATTCATAAAAAAATATAAACTCCCTACTTTTAAGGATATAAAACATCTTGCCGTTGTTGGTATTTTACTGCTTGGATTTGGAAATGGCCTAGTAGTGGTTGGCGAACAATGGCTCCCGAGCGGATTAACATCATTACTTATAACCACTCTTCCTTTTTGGATTGTGGGTATCGAATCGTTTGTTTCCAAAGGACCGAAGTTGAATTTGACGGTTGTTCTGGGATTATTGACCGGCTTAGTTGGTGTGTCTGTTATTTTCAGTGAGAATCTTACAGATATTTGGAATGCCGAATATTTCCCGGGTGTCATAAGTTTACTTACTGCGATGGCAGCCTGGGGAAGCGGAACGGTTTATTCAAAATACAACAAAGTTTCGGTTCACCCGATTATGGGTGCTGCCGTGCAAATGGTTATTGCCGGTGTTCTGCAAATTTTGCTGGGATTATCGCTTGGTGAATGGGAAAAGTTTTACTTTACAACGGAAAGTTTCTTGGCTTTTTCTTACCTGACTTTTGTTGCTTCTATTTTGGGTTACGGTTCATACATGTACGCCGTTTCGCATTTACCGATTTCATTTGTATCGACCTACACTTACATTAATCCCGTTATTGCTTTAACTCTCGGTTGGTTAGTTTTGGATGAAACAATAAGTCTGGAAATTATAATTGGTGCAGTTGTAATTTTTGGAGGTGTAGCATTAGTAAGAAGGGGAGCCAATTAGCTCCCCTTGCTTTTAACCGAGCCAAATTTCGCTGGTTAAAATTTTTCTTTCTCTCCTCACACTTCTTTTTTCTTCATTTATATGTGAAGCNNAGTTTAGAATCGTTAGAAAATTTAGTATTGCGGTTTAGTACTTTAACCCATTCATCGTATCTAACATTAGAGTTAACTCTTGCATCTTCCATATCAAACCTCCCTCATTTAAGTCACTTTATTATTAATCAAAATGAAAACTAATGTCAATACCAATCGAAAGAATAAAATCAGATATTAGAAGTAGAATTCCACTTCTAAATAGAGGGCATTAGGATAATACCAATATTCGTCGAATTCTGTTCCATATGAAATTTGAACACCCGCCGAGAGATAAAAATCTGCTGTAATTGAGTAATTTCCGTTAAAACTTATAAAACCACTTTTATCATTTAAGTTAATGTTGTTGGCAAAAAGTAAGATAAAAAGTGGTGTGATTTGATAATTTATTCCCGCATATACATAATTTTTACTCAAGTTTAATATTTCTCCGTTTACTAAACGAAGCAACTCATAATTTGAAGAATTAGTCTCTCCCTCGCCGTTATAATGAAATTCAATTACTGTGTAAAGTTTTGGTGTGAATTGATAATCTGCACCGAGAATAAATTTTGCAAAGTGATCTTCGGAATTATCTTTATTGAATGAAATAATTCCCTCCCCGCGGACTCCGGCATCAAAAAGATTTCCGGCAAAATCAAGCCCGGTTACAATTCGATCATCGAAATATCCACCAATAATAGCGACATCATATTCAGAAAAATTTGTACGAAAACGGAAACCGTAGTTGCTTTTCTTAAAATCATTTGTGGGGTTGTAAACAATATTCAAATCCGTAAAGCTCCCTAAATAAATCATTGCGGATACTGCNNAATCGGCACCGTCCTTTTCAATTTTAGCAAAGTTTGCCGGATTAATCGGGTTAAATAAATCAGTTGGATTCCAAATTCTTCCCGTTCCCCAAGAGATTCTTTGCCGTCCAATTTCAATATTCCCAAAATCAAACTCATGACGGAATGAAAGCCTGTCTATAAAATGATTTACAACAAAATGATCTTCTTCAATAAGTTTCCAATTTAAGTTACCAAGCTGTCTATAATTTGTAACTGAATTCAGATTGAATAACCCAAATCCGGATTCACTTAAGTAAAGTGAATTAATTTCATACTCAAGATTGAAACGAGAATTGTTGCCAATATAGAAAGTAGGGCGAAGGCGAAGACGAGTCAGATCAAAAAATTGATCTTTTAGATTTACTATTCCCAAATCTTTTGCAGGCTGATAAATAGGCATATTTACTGCATAACCGCTGATATCAAATTCTACTTGAGCCGGCAAATGAATTAAAAGAAGAGTAAAAAATATGATCAACTTTTTAATCATCTTTCTCAATCATACCGTCTTTTAATATAACTAATCGCTTTGCTCTGTCAATCACTTGTTTATCGTGTGAAGAAAAGATGAATGTAATATTTTTTTCTTTGTTCATCTTCTCCATTAAATCTAAAAGTTTGCTGCCGGTTTTGGAATCGAGGTTTGCTGTCGGCTCATCAGCTAAAACAACGGAAGGATTGTTGACAATTGCACGTGCTACCGCGACTCGCTGCTGTTGTCCTCCGCTCATTGCATTGGGACGTTTATCCGACAAATCTTTTATTTCTAACTCTTCCATCAACTTTAGCGCTTTTTCGTGGCGCTCTTTCTCGGGGATGCCGGAAAGCATCATACTGAATTCAATATTTTCAAGTGCCGTTAAAACGGGAATTAAATTGTATGCTTGAAAAATGAATCCGAGTTTTTGCAGTCTAAACTCTGAAAGTTCCTTCCTGCTTTTTTTGGCGATGTCTTCATTTTCAAAAAGCACTTTGCCTGAAGTTGGTTCATCAAGTGCGCCGAGTAAATTAAGTAATGTAGTTTTGCCCGACCCCGATGGTCCTGCAATAACAACGTATTCACCTTTATTAATTGTTAAGTTAATATTCTTGAGAGCCTCAACGGGAACGCCGTTATCTTGATAAGTCTTGTTAAGATTTTCTGTTTTAATTAGTTCCATTAGATTTATCTTTTTAGTTATACATATCTTATTGCATTAACCGGCTGAAGTCTAATTGCTTTAATAGCCGGATAAACTGCGCCGAGTACTGTTATGAAAGGGATCAATATAATTATATTCAATATTCCCGCTAAGTTTAAGACAGGATAAATAATAGACCCAATACCGAGAGAACTTAATCCTTCGGCAAAAATTGCCAAATCAATTCCGCCTAATGAAAATGGGTATACAATTGCAGTTCCTAAAATTAATCCAAGCGCCGTACCGAAAACGCCGATGATTAATGCTTCGAGAATTATCATCGTAAAAAGTTTTCCATTTTTCATACCTATTGACATCAACACTCCAAATTCTCTAATTCTCTCGTATACCGTCATCAACATTGTGTTTATTATTCCGAATATTAATGCAAGGCCAATGATAATATTTACAACAACCATCGATTGCTGAGTCATGTCGATTTGTAAAATCAAGAGAGGAAGAATATCTTTATATGAGAGGACTTCGTATTCGGAGTCAAGTTTGCCTGCTATAAGTGAACTGATTTTCGAAGCGTCTTTGTAATCATTTGTTGTGATCCCGTATTCATAAACTTTATCATCAAGCTCCAGCATGTTTTGAATTGTACTAATGTTTGTATAAACATAAGCTTTATCAAACTCGGAATTTGAGGTTGAGAAAATACCTTTGATTCTGAATACTTCGGAACCGATACTGCCGTCAATTCTGTTTGCCATACCTACAACTTTGTCATCGAGTTCAACACCAAGTTCTTCAGCAAGCTTTCCACCGATTACAATTTCGCGCACTCCGTCGGTTAAAGACTCTCCTGTCTTAATCGATTCATCAATTATTGAAATTTTCCTTTCATTTTCCGGATTGACGCCATAGATATAAACTCCGGCTGAATTGGAAGCACTGCTCAATAGTCCGAAAGAAATAACTCTTTTGCTCCAATCTTTTACTCCACTTGTATTTTTAATTGCACTTTCAACCTTTTTGCTATCCGGTATGAAGTTTTTAATATTTTTGTTAGCGGCAAACCCATTTTTGTGAATTTGTATATGCCCGACGTTCAAATCAATTTGGTTGAAAAGCATTTGTCTTGAGAAACCCATCGAGAGAGCATCCATAAAAATTATGGCAATTACTCCCACTACAACCGAACCGAGCACAATTAATGAACGGCGCGAATTTCTCCAAATATTTCTCCAAGCTATTTTTAATAACATATTAATTCCCGATTAAGTATATCTAATTCCTTTAAGTGGTTCTAATTTGTAGGTTTTAACAGCAGGATAAATACTTGATATAATCGATACAATTAAGACCAAACCGGAAACACTGATAAATATTCCAGCGTCAAGCGAGGATTTCATTACCGGCAGAAAACCGTATTCCTCATAAAGAGATGCAAGCTCACCTGAAAAGTAAAACGGGTTTGCAACAATGTAAGCATTAATTGCGTAACCGATTATATCTCCGAGGATAATTCCAACTAAAGTGAGCATCATTGTTTCTATAAATATTAAGGTTACTAATTTTATTTGCCGCATTCCTATTGCAAGTGTAACACCGAATTCATTAAATCTTTCGGTAACCGACATCAACACAGTATTCAAAATACCGAAAGCAACAATTACAACAAGAATAAGTAAAAAGAAAATGCCGCTTACATTATCCAACGCAATAAACTGATCAAGCTCGGGCATTAACTGATGCCAGTTTAACACATCTTCTTTTTCTTCGTCAACATAGTTTTTTAATTCAGTTTGTATTCTCGGCATCACATCAAGTGAATTAAGAGAGACTGCGGTAACTGAAATTTTATTGTACATTGCAAGTAAATCTTGCGACTTTTTTAATCCCATAAAAACAGCCATCGCATCAAATTCGTACGAACCGAGCTTAACTGTGCCTACAATTTTAAACTTCATATTACCGAGAGTACCGTCGTATCCTTGTGCAAGAATAACAACCTCGTCTCCAAGCGCTGCCCCTAAGTTCTGCAGCAACTGATAGCCGACTACTATCTCGTTGGTAGAATCTGTTGAGAAAAATTTTCCTTTATCAAGTCTGTCTAAAATTCTTGTTGTATTTTTTTCTTCATTTGGAATAATTCCAAAGATTGCCGAGCCGAATGAATTATCTTTGTAACTAATCAATCCATCCGCATAAACTCTTCTTGCATAACCGGTAATTTCATTAGTGTTTTGAAGATAGGTTTTAAGTTCTGCACTTAGCTGTATTGTTTTGTTAAGCGAAGGATTTTTTTGATAGTCTTTGGGTTGAATCTGTAGATAACCCGTAAATTGTTCAACCGCATTTTTGATGTTCTCATCATAAGTACCGAGCTGCATACCGCGCATTGCAATTGCAGAAAAAGTTGCAAACGCAATAGCAATAAGCGTTAAAAAAGACCGGCGTTTGTTACGCCAAATATTTCGCCATGCAAGTTTTAAAATTAACTTCACGTTAGTTGCCCCGTTCTAATTCTCTGAATGAGAAAATTCTATCCGGAATATTTATGTCGAATTTCATTGAAAGAAGTTTTAGTGTTGTAGAATGTCCCTCTTTAGCAAAGTTCTGCATAGTCCATTTGGTAGGGATGGTTCGTCCTCCCATTTTTTCTACTTCAGAGAAAGACATATATCTCATTAATTTATCTTTCTCGTCATAGTATTCAACCCGAGCAGGAAGATTATCTTTTTTGCGAACCCAATAAAAAAGTTTTCCCCAAACTACAGGTGCATCCGGCTTTGGTTCCAGCAAAATTTTCCAGCAAAGTTCTCCGTCAATTTCTTCTTCACCGATTATTTTTTGAAAGTAGTCATCCGCGAGATTTGATTCTCTTACCAAATCGTCATTTGTAAAATCGGAACCGTTCCAGGATTGAAGCATCATAGATGGTGGAATCTTTATCGTTGTTTCTGTGTTTTTCAGGTAGTTCCACATTTCATTACCGATTTTTAATGTTTTATTACCGGCTTCTTTAGGGGGAGTCTTAATTATTATTAATGCTTTTTTTTTTTTTTTTTCCTTAAAAAAGTTTCTATTAATNNTTTTTTGTTGCCTACGTACCATGCCTCCATTGTCAACTCACGTGTATAATCCGGAGTTGTAACCGTCATTTTCATTTCGCCGTGAGCGCTTTCTCCTTTAATCGCGTCTTCTGCTTGGGAGATTATTTCTTCGGCAGTTTGTGCAAAAAGAAAACCGGGGATGATAAGCAATGCCATAATTATTTTTTTCATATCCGTCTCATTTAATAATTGACTAAACGTTCAGTCAAAAATTATAATAAATATTCTCACTTGTCAAGTATTTTTTAATAAATATTCCGAATTGACAATTACCCGGCAAAAAATTAACTTTGACTGAACAATCACTCAATCAAAAAATGCCCAGAACCCCGGAACAATTCGAAGAAATAAGAGAAAAAACCAAACAGAAAATTCTCGAGCATTCTCTCAGACTTTTTGCAGAGAAGGGGTATCACGGTACGTCTATCAGTGATATCGCAAAAGCTGCGGGAATATCGAAAGGATTAGCTTACAACTATTTTGAAAGTAAAAAGCACTTGGTCGAATCGATATTTGAACAAATACATGAGATAAGCAATCAATTCGAAAAAATGATCGCAGAAATTGATGACCCGTACGAACAATTAAGACAAGCAATTGTTTTTACTTTCGATTATATGAAGCAGAATGAAGAATTCTGGCGATTGTATGTGAGTCTTGCCATGCAGCCTACGGTAATGGACACTGCAAAAAAAATCACTGCCGATTTTGGTAATAGGGTTTTTAAAATGTTTACGGGTGTATTTAGGAAAATCGGCGTACCGAACCCTAAGGCTGAGGCATATATTTTAGCTGGAATAATGGACGGTGTAAGTCTGGAGTATTTTTTTGACAAAGAAAATTATCCGCTTATTTCTGTTAAAAACAAACTGCTTGAAAAGTACAGCAAGGAAGGGTTGAGTAAATTGATGAAGTGATTTACTTTTCTTTGCTCAAATCGGTAATGATATCAAATCGTTTATTTGGTTTTGTACTCAAGCTTACTAATATTGTAAGCAAAGTAGAAATAAAAAATGCCGGCACTAATTCATAGATCATATCTTTCAAGAGATATATTTGATTCCACAAAATTACAGTAAGCATCCCGCTGATAAACCCCGCGGCAACACCGTATTTATTTGTGCGATGCCAGAAGAGTGAAAGTAGCAGCGGGGGACCAAATGCAGCGCCTAATCCACCCCAAGCAAAAAGAACAAGCCAAAAGACCAAATCTTGAGCAACGTAACCGAACACAAAGGCAAACAGAATGATTACAAATATTATGAAACGTGAATAAAGAACTAATTCTTTGTCTGATATTTCTTTACCGGGAGCAATTATTTTTTGATAAATATCCCGCACAATTGCCGAAGCGCTGACGAGCAGCATTGAATCGGCTGTCGACATAATTGCAGCCAGTATTGAAGCTATTATTATTCCGAACAAAATTGGGTGAAGATGAAGTTGAGCTAAGTAAGGAAAAATATTCTCCGGATCACCGTCCGGTAAAAGATTTGTACTTATAAAATATGCTCTTCCCACCAAGCCGATAACCACGGCAGAAACAGCCATAACAATATTCCAAAATGTTCCTACGTAAGCACTGAACCGAAGTTGTTTCGAATTAGTAATTGACATATACCGCACCAAAATATGCGGATTACCGGGGGAACCGAGTCCAATCCCGACAAATCCAATTAATGCACCTGCGCTCAAAGAAAACGGATCGAGATAAAGTGGACTTATTCCATTTAGTTTATGAACAACTTCAGCAACTCCGCCGAAATCAATAACAGCTATAACCGGTAATACAAAAAGAGCAAAAAGCATAAAAACTGCCTGTACTACGTCTGTAACCGAAACGGCTAAAAATCCTCCGAGCAAAGTATAAAGCAATACTATTGCAGCTGTTACTATCACGCCGGTCAAAGGAGTTACATCAAAACTTGTGCTGAAGGCTTTTCCGCCTGCGGCTAACTGTGCGCTTATGTAAGCTGTCATAAACACTACAATAATTATTACCGATAAAATTCTTAGAGTATGTGTGTTATCGTTGTGTCTTGATTCAAAGTAATCCGGTATTGTAAGATCATCGTTTCTCTCGGTTTGTTCGCGTAAACGGGGAGCGGCGTAAATAAACATTAAAAATTCTACAACTATATATCCAAACGCCGCCCAAATTGCAGAAATACCTTTTACATATGCCATACCTGTTAAACCGATTAGCAGCCAACTGCTTCTACCGGATACAACCGCGCTTAAAGCAACGACAAACTTGTTCATCTTTCTTCCGCCGAGGAAGAATTCGCTTAAACCTCGTGATGAAAATTTTGCGCTGAGAATTCCTACTAAAAGAATAATTATTATATACCCTATAAAAGCGTACAGTGTATATTGATTTGCAGTGATTTCGGTTAGTGATGTACTTTCCAATTGCTAATCTAATTGTTCTGAAAAAAGTTTATGTTTCTCTTCATTCGAAAACGATGTATCGGCAAATTTTAATTTGCTCGGTCTATAAGCAATGTAAAGAATCAAAACCAACAAAGCTACAAGCAAATAAATTTGAGCGCCGGTTAGGAAAAATATTACAATGTTTATAATGTTTGCAAAATCAAGTAGCGCAATAATGAGTATGCTTAAATTTCTGTATTTGCTTATTTTATTTGCGATTTGAAGTTTTACGTCAATTTTACTTCTTGCAGTAAATAAGTATTTAGCTAAAAGAATAACGGATGTATTTATAAATAAAACAACGAGAGGTAGAAATTCAAATTTGAGTAGTGAAAAGTCGGCAATATCCATATCTCTTAAGATATAAAATACCAACGCCATCAGTATTTGTGCAGCGAGGACTGAAATAAAAATGAAATCAAGCTGCTTAAAAGATTTTGAAATATCGGTCATTTTTAATCAAGTGAAACGAGCAATAAATTATCCTTTACTTCAACAAATTTAAAATCTATTTCGAGCATTTGCTTTCCGCTTTTAAAACCAACAACCACATCAATAAATTTATGCTCATTTTCCTCGTTTGACGAAACGGACATTATTTCGTACGAATCACTTATATCCAAATACGCTTTGATTTTTTTTGCAATTCGTTCTGCCTGTTCAAAGTCGGTAGATACTTTGGGATTAAGAGGAGTTTTATATTTTTTTGCCGTGTCATTCCCGGTGAAAGCTATTAAAGAACACGCTTCCTTATAATCTTTTAACTTACTTACGGAAAATAAATTTTCAACTGTGTCAGTAACTTTTTCATCTTGAGCAAAAGAAATAAATGAAAAAAAGATTAATAAAATTGTTAATCGTTTCATAGTCCTCTCCATCACAATTATACAATTAAATCAAAAAGTGAAGTGTTTAATTTGTTCACCTTTTGAATCAATATCGGTCATAGCTTCAATCCCGATCTGAAGATGTAGGTCGACATATTGTTTAGTAACCAATTGATCCGACTTCTCGGTTTTGACGCCTTCGGGAATCATCGGCAAATCGGAAACCAGCAATAGAGCGCCGCGTGCAATTTGGTTTCGGTAACCGGCTACAAACAATGTTGCTGTTTCCATATCAATTGCAATTGCCCCGAGGTTACGCAAGTATTTTTTGAACTTTGTATCCCATTCCCATAACCTTCTGTTTGTAGTATAAATTACACCGGTTCTGTATTCAAGTTTATGCTGTAAGATTTTATCCGAAACAAATTTGTGTAATTTAAAAGAGGGGAGAGCCGGGACTTCTGGACGCATATAATCGTTTGATGTTCCTTCACCTCTAATTGCGGCAATCGGTAAAATGAAATGTCCGAGTTCTGTAGAACGTTTCAATCCGCCGCATTTACCAAGAAATAAAACTCCTTTTGGATTTCTGGCAATCAGTAAATCCATAATTGTTGCTGCATTTGCAGAGCCGATTCCGAAATTAATGATAGACAGTCCTTTCGAATTCGTTGCGGCTTGCATCGGCCTGCCTTCACCGTTAATATTGCAACCGAACATTTCTGCAAATTTTGTGACGTAATTATCAAAATTGGTAAGAAGCATGTAATCCCCGAATTCATCGATTTCCGTACCGGTGTAACGGGGAAGCCAATTTTTTGCAATTTCTAATTTTGTTTTCATTTTTGTTTGGCAAGTTTAGAAAAGAAAAAATTATCTATAAGAATAACTAATTTCGCAAATAAATATCCAAAGGCAGAACCTATCAAAGCACCACCGATAATATCAGCCGGGTAATGAACACCAACATAAATCCTTGAAAGAGCTAATAAAGTCGCTGCAGTAAATAAAGCTGCTTTATATTTTGGAAAGAGCATTGAAAAGAAAACAGCGGCAGCAAAATTATTTACCGCGTGAGAGGATT
>NPID01011941.1_pt1 | contig 14663 bp, 12 predicted proteins | sample 8637491 | NCBI WGS metagenome assembly NPID01 (sample SAMN07420843, study PRJNA396082) | bioreactor metagenome | isolation source: sample BA6 brine-fed electro-methanogenic bioreactor BA | place: Japan: Kochi | collected 2016-06-14 | reverse complement strand
CCGGGGTTTTTGCTTTTTGGGCGCTGTGAGGTTAGTGATTTCAGTGGTTCGATGTGCTATGTCAGATGCCTAAAAAATGCAGCTCAAGGCGCTTTGCCATCTATAACTGGCATGGACACTGAGTGAACTATCGACTAGAATACCGCCGTTTACCTGCAGCTTGCAGGGCACACAATTCATTCCAGTAAAAGAACGAGGCTTTTCCTCGTTTTTTTACAGGTGTCGTATCGTTATCTGTAAGTCGCAACGCACGCGGGGAGGTTCAATTGACAAGACCAGCCATTCTGGCTCTTGAAGACGGTAGTGTATTCAGGGGTATTGCTATTGGCGCGGACGGTCAATCAAGTGGTGAAGTAGTTTTTAATACTTCTATGACCGGCTATCAAGAAATTTTGACAGATCCTTCCTATTGCCAACAAATCGTAACTTTGACCTATCCGCATATAGGGAATGTTGGCACGAATGATGAAGATGAAGAGTCCGCCGGAACTTGGGTTTCTGGCTTGGTAATTCGTGATTTGCCATTGGTATCGAGTAATTTTCGTCAGCAGAAGACTTTGGATCAATACCTCAAAGACCACAATATCGTTGGTATAGCTGATATAGATACTCGTCGTTTAACGCGTATTTTACGTGAAAAGGGCTCTCTAAATGGCTGTATTATGGCAGGTGAGGTTGACCAAGATGAGGCCTTGGCTGCTGCAAGGGCTTTCCCTGGTTTGAAAGGGATGGATCTTGCTAAAGTGGTTACAACTCAAAATAGGTATGAATGGAATTCATCAACGTGGGCGCTTGGTGAGGGTCATACTTCTATTGCTCCTGATTCTCAGCCTTATCATGTTGTTGCGTTTGATTTTGGTGTGAAGCGTAATATTTTAAGAATGTTGGTTGAGCGTGGTTGTCGTTTAACCGTTGTCCCTGCACAGACTTCAGCATCTGAGGTCTTGGCCTTGTCCCCCGATGGTGTGTTCCTTTCAAATGGACCGGGTGATCCTGAGCCTTGTGAGTATGCAATAGAAGCGATTAAAGAGATTAATAAAACGGATTTACCTGTTTTTGGTATCTGTTTAGGTCATCAGCTTTTGGCGCTGGCATCCGGGGCAAAGACGGTAAAAATGAAGTTTGGTCATCATGGTGCCAACCACCCAGTTCAAGATATTGATACAGGCCGGGTTATGATCACTAGTCAGAACCATGGTTTTGCGGTAGAAGAGGAAACGTTACCTAATACTCTACGCGCTACTCATAAATCATTGTTCGATCAATCGCTTCAAGGAATAGAGAGAACAGACCGCCCTGCTTTCAGCTTCCAGGGGCATCCAGAAGCAAGTCCAGGACCTCGAGATGTGGCTCCGTTATTTGATCGCTTTATTGCGGAAATGAAAGCAAAAAAATACGCCTGATTGATTCACTTTGATCAGATAAGTAAATAGATTCGACCGGTTTAAACAATGCCAAAACGCACGGACATTAAAAGTATACTGATTCTTGGGGCAGGCCCGATCATTATTGGTCAGGCATGTGAATTCGATTACTCGGGTGCGCAAGCATGTAAGGCGCTGCGTGAAGAAGGGTATCGAGTTATTCTTGTAAACTCTAACCCCGCCACAATTATGACAGATCCAGCGATGGCTGATTCGACTTACATTGAGCCTATTAATTGGAAAACTGTTGCTAAAATTATAGAAAAAGAGCGTCCTGATGCCCTGTTGCCAACTATGGGTGGCCAAACAGCACTCAACTGTGCATTGGATCTTGAGCGTGAAGGTGTTTTGGAGCAATTTGGCGTAGAGATGATCGGCGCCAATGCTGATACTATCGATAAAGCCGAAGATCGGGATCGTTTTGATAAGGCGATGAAAAAAATCGGTTTAGAGTGCCCGCGCGCAGCTATAGCTCACAGCATGGAAGAGGCTTTACAAGTGCAGGCACAGCTGGGCTTTCCTTGTATTATTCGTCCATCCTTTACGATGGGCGGTAGCGGTGGCGGTATTGCTTATAACGTTGATGAGTTTGTCGAAATTTGTGAACGTGGCCTAGATCTATCTCCTACCAATGAGTTACTTATTGATGAGTCTCTTATCGGTTGGAAAGAGTATGAGATGGAAGTTGTGCGTGATAAGAACGACAACTGCATTATCATCTGCGCTATTGAGAACTTCGACGCTATGGGCGTGCATACCGGAGACTCTATCACCGTAGCACCGGCACAGACGCTAACCGATAAAGAATACCAAATCATGCGTGACGCATCTTTGGCAGTATTGCGTGAGATTGGTGTTGAAACCGGCGGTTCAAACGTGCAGTTTGGCGTTGACCCTAAAACAGGGCGCATGGTAGTCATCGAAATGAATCCGCGTGTATCGCGCTCATCCGCTTTGGCTTCTAAAGCCACGGGTTTCCCGATTGCAAAAGTTGCTGCTAAATTGGCGGTTGGATATACCTTGGATGAGTTGCAAAATGACATTACAGGCGGAGCAACGCCCGCTTCGTTTGAGCCTGCGATTGATTATGTTGTGACAAAAATTCCTCGTTTCACTTTTGAGAAATTTCCGCAAGCGAATGATCGTCTTACTACGCAGATGAAATCTGTTGGTGAAGTAATGGCGATTGGTCGTACTCAGCAAGAGTCCTTGCAAAAAGCGCTGCGTGGTTTAGAGGTCGGTGCTACGGGCTTTGACCCAATTGTGGACTTGAGCAGTGAAGACGCGCGTTCGGATATTGTAAGGGAGATGAAGCAACCAGGCGCTGAGCGTATTTGGTATGTCGGCGATGCTTTCCGTTTGGGCATGTCGGTTGACGAGCTTTATGAAATTTCAGGTATTGATCCTTGGTTCCTTGTACAAATTGAAGATTTGATTAAGGAAGAAAAACGCGTATCTGAAATGGCGATCTCCGACTTGGATGCAGATACTATTTATCGCCTGAAACGAAAAGGTTTCTCTGACGCGCGTTTAGCTACCTTATTGGGCGTTAGTGAAAAACAGTTCCGTAAGCAACGTCAGAAGTTGAATATTCGCCCTGTCTACAAACGTGTTGATACCTGTGCAGCAGAATTCGCAACAGACACCGCGTATATGTACTCTACTTATGAAGAAGAGTGTGAAGCGAACCCGACCGATCGTGAAAAAATTATGGTGATCGGCGGTGGGCCTAACCGTATCGGTCAAGGTATCGAGTTTGATTACTGCTGCGTACATGCTGCACTGGCTGCTCGTGAAGCAGGTTTTGAGACTATCATGGTTAACTGTAACCCTGAGACAGTATCAACTGACTATGATACGTCTGATCGTCTATTCTTTGAGCCGATTACGCTGGAAGATGTATTGGAAATCGTGCATGTAGAAAAACCGGTCGGTGTAATTGTGCAGTTTGGTGGTCAAACACCATTGAAGTTGGCGGTTGCCTTGGAGCAAGCGGGCGTTCCGATTATTGGTACATCGCCTGAGGCGATTGATCGTGCAGAAGATCGTGAGCAGTTCCAGCAAATGCTCAAACGCCTTGGCTTGAAGCAACCAGAGAATGCGACTGTACGTTCTCTTGAAGAAGCTGTGATTGAAGCTGAGAAACTTGGATATCCGCTTGTCGTTCGCCCTTCTTACGTCTTGGGTGGACGTGCGATGGAGATCGTTTATAAAGAGGAAGAGCTGCGCCGTTATATGAATACGGCAGTAAAAGTCTCGAACGACGCGCCAGTTTTGCTAGATCATTTTTTAAATGCAGCAGTTGAAGTCGATATTGATGCAGTTTGTGATGGTGAAACCGTTGTTATCGGTGCAATCATGCAGCATATTGAGCAAGCTGGTGTTCACTCTGGTGACTCAGCCTGCTCTTTCCCACCATACAGTTTACCTGCTGATGTGCAAGATGAGATGCGTGAGCAAGTGAAGAAGATGGCTTTAGAGTTGGGTGTTGTAGGCTTGATGAATACTCAGCTTGCGTACCAAGATGGTGAGATTTATGTCATTGAGGTCAACCCGCGTGCATCTCGAACAGTGCCTTTTGTGTCTAAGTGCATCGGTGTGTCTCTTGCGAAAGTGGCAGCTTTGGTGATGACAGGCAAGAAATTGGCTGAAATTGGTTTCACGAAAGAGATTATCCCAGCGTTTTACCATGTGAAGGAAGCGGTCTTTCCATTTAACAAGTTCCAGGGTGTTGACCCTATCTTGTCGCCTGAGATGAAGTCCACGGGTGAAGTTATGGGAACTGGTGAGACGTTTGGTGAGGCTTTCATGAAAGCGACTATTGGTGCTGGTGAAAAAATGCCTACGCCTGGCAGGGCTTTTATTTCTGTAAGGAATGTTGATAAAAATGGTGCTTTGCCTGTGGCTAAGTCACTAATTAACCTTGGCTTCTCGCTTGTCGCTACCGGTGGGACAGCAGCCTTTCTGAAAGAGAATGGTTTAGATGTAGATACGGTAAACAAAGTGACAGAAGGCCGTCCTAATGTTATCGACCTAATTAAGAATCGTGAAATTGTTTACGTAGTCAACACAACAGAAGGGCGTAAGGCGATTGCAGACTCTGCGGAAATACGTCGAAGCGCACTACAGCACAAAATCCCTTATACGACCACGTTGGCAGGTGCTGAAGCAATTGTGATGGCGCTTGAATATGGCGAAGAGAAGGTTGTCCGTCGCCTTCAAGATCTTCACTAAGGAGACAAATGATGAGTCGAGTACCGATGACGACCGCTGGAGAACAAGCATTACGTGCAGAGTTAGATCGTCTCAAGAGCACAGATAGGCCAAGAGTTATTCAGGCAATCGCTGAAGCTCGAGAGCATGGTGACCTGAAAGAAAATGCTGAATATCACGCGGCGCGCGAAGAGCAGGGTTTTATTGAAGGCCGTATTCAAGAGCTTGAGGGGAAGCTTTCACATGCTCAAGTGATTGATGTAAGAAGCATCCCGCATTCAGGCAAGGTGATCTTCGGAACAACCGTTGTCATTATTAACTGTGAAACAGACGAGTCTGTTCGTTATCAAATAGTAGGTGATGATGAGGCTGATATTAAGTCTGGCAAATTGTCAGTTAATTCTCCGATAGCGCGAGGCTTAATTGGTAAGTCCGAAGGTGATATTGCAGGTATCCAAACCCCTAAAGGTATCGTTGAATACGAAATTGAAGAGGTTTTGCATCTGTAATTTTAAGAATTGAAAGGCCGCCCAAGGGCGGCCTTTTGTTACTAGCGGAGCAGATTAGATAGCTTGGGGTTGGGATCAATCGATGGTCGGTAGATCAAGGCAATATTGCCAATTTCTTGAACAACAGTAGCTTCAACGATAGTACAAAGTTCTTTGATGAGTTGTTTTTTTATCTCACGATCACCAACAGCAAACTTCACCTTGATTAGTTCGTGATCTTCTAGGGCACGATCTACTTCTAATTGAATATTTTCTGTCAGTCCTTTACCTGCAACCGTGACGATAGGGTTTAGGTTGTGACCGATAGTTCGGTACTGTTTCTTTTGCTCGGGCGTCAGGCTCATACTAAAATAGGATTCTCAGGTTAGGTGGCATTTGCCACATGCTAAAAGACCCATTCTACCTGAGAGCCGCCCAGCGTAAAACAATAGAGATAAATTCGTGTCCAGATCAAAAAGTAGTGGCCAATGGTTGAAAGAACATTTCGATGACCATTATGTAAAATTATCAAAAGAGAAAGGCTATCGCTCAAGAGCTAGTTTTAAGTTGCTTGAACTGCAGGAAAAGGATCGCCTTATTAAACCGGGTATGACGGTGGTTGATTTAGGTGCAGCGCCTGGAGGTTGGTCGCAAGTTGCAGCGGAGCTTGTTGGGGAAAGTGGGCGGGTTGTCGCGTCTGATATACTACCTATGGATTCCATGGCAGGAGTTGAGTTTATACAGGGTGACTTTACCGAAGAGGTCGTTCTTAATGAAATTCTCTGGGTAATGGGCGAAGATCTAGCAGACCTTGTAATTTCGGATATGGCCCCCAATATGAGTGGTATGAACTCAATAGATCAGCCAGCAGCGATGTACTTGGTGGAACTAGCTTTAGATATGGCGCGGCAAGTTTTGAAACCAAATGGTGTGTTTGTTGCCAAAGTGTTTCAAGGCGAGGGTTTTGATCAATATTTGGCAGATGTGCGTACAAGCTTCAAGAAGGTTGTAACACGAAAGCCTGACTCTTCTCGAGCTCGCTCACGAGAGGTGTATATTATAGGTCATGGTTATCAATGAGTTTCGTTAGTCAAACGCATGAATCTGGTGTAGTTTAGCCGGGGTGTTTGAGGAAGGTTTAATTAGAGGGTTATCTTTTGAACGATATGGCTAAGAACTTGGTGCTCTGGCTGGTTATAGCGGCGGTACTTTTGACGGTCTTTAATAACTTTGGTACTGAGGCTGAACAGGGGCGCTTGAATTATTCTGATTTTGTTTCTGAGGTTCAGGCAGATCGTGTGTCCAAAGTGGTAATTGATGGTTACACCATTTTTGGTGAAAAAACCAATGGAGACCGCTTTCAAACGGTAAGACCTGCTTTACAGGATCCAAAGCTAGTTGATGACTTGTTACAACACAATGTCATTATTGAGGGTAAACAGCCCGAGCAGCAGAGTATTTGGACACAGTTGTTGGTTGCTTCTTTCCCTATCCTCGTAATCATTGCCATTTTCATGTTCTTTATGCGTCAGATGCAGGGAGGTGGTGGAAAAGGCGGTCCGATGTCCTTTGGCAAGTCCAAGGCTCGGATGATGGGTGAAGATCAGATCAAGACGACTTTTGAAGATGTTGCTGGGGTTGAAGAAGCGAAAGAAGAAGTTAAAGAGCTAGTCGATTATCTGCGTGATCCCGGCAAGTTTCAGCGTCTTGGAGGACATATACCGCGAGGAGTATTGATGGCGGGCAGTCCTGGTACGGGTAAAACTTTATTAGCAAAAGCGATAGCTGGTGAAGCTAAAGTCCCCTTCTTTTCAATCTCTGGCTCGGATTTCGTTGAAATGTTTGTGGGCGTCGGTGCGTCTCGTGTTCGAGATATGTTTGACCAAGCTAAAAAACATGCCCCTTGTATAATTTTTATAGATGAAATTGATGCTGTTGGACGCCATCGTGGCGTTGGCATGGGCGGTGGCAATGATGAGCGCGAACAAACGCTTAACCAGTTGCTTGTTGAGATGGATGGTTTTGAGGGCACAGAAGGTATCATTGTCATTGCTGCGACTAACCGTCCTGATGTGTTAGACCCTGCGCTATTGCGTCCGGGACGATTTGATCGTCAGGTTCATGTTGGATTGCCTGATATTCGTGGCCGAGAGCAGATTATCAAAGTGCATATGCGTAAGGTGCCTATTGGTGATGATGTTAAGCCTGAGTTGATCGCTCGTGGTACGCCAGGCTTCTCGGGTGCGGATTTGGCAAATTTGGTGAATGAGGCAGCACTGTTTGCTGCACGTGAGAATAAACGCACAGTGGGTATGGATCAGTTTGAACGTGCTAAAGACAAAATCATGATGGGTGCTGAACGCAAGTCTATGGTGATGTCATATAAAGAGCGTTTAAATACCGCTTACCATGAGTCGGGACATGCTATTGTTGGACGCTTGGTTCCTGGACATGATCCTGTTTATAAAGTGTCGATCATCCCGCGAGGCAGGGCGTTAGGTGTAACGATGTTTTTACCAACAGAAGACCGTTACAGTTACAGCCGTGAAACTATCATATCCAACATTTGCTCCCTGTACGGCGGACGTATTGCTGAAGAGATGACGCTGGGTAAAGAAGGTGTAACTACGGGCGCATCAAATGATATTCAGCGTGCTACTTCCATGGCTAGAAATATGGTTACTAAATGGGGGTTGTCTGAAACATTAGGCCCGCTTCTCTATGACGATGAAGAGGGTGATCCCTTTGGTCGTGGCTATGGTCAGGGCGCCAAACCGCTCGCGGAGGAGACTCAGCGACAGATTGATGCTGAAGTTAGGCGTATCATTGATGAGTGCTATGCTCGGGCTCGGACTATCTTGGAAGAAAATCGAGATATACTAGAGGCAATGACTCAAGCGCTTATTAAATATGAAACGATTAGTAGCGAACAGATTGATCAATTGATGGCTAGGCAGCCTGTTTCTGATCCTGAGGGGTGGGTAGATGACCAAGATCAGTCATCTACAGATGATGTTGAAGGTAACGCTGCTCATCCGGTCTCAGAGGCTGATACCAATGAAGCTGACTCAGAACAGCCAGAAAATCAAGAATCGGATGAACTTGATTCTGATGAAAATGGAAAGGCTGTGTAGTTTGGTAGTTTGAGTAGAAAAAGACTGGGTGTGCCACACCCGGTCTTTTTTGTTTTTGGTAGGAAATCATGCAGTTACAATGTGGTATAAAAACACTTAACTTAAATCATGCTCATGTCATGGGCATTCTGAATGTTACTCCTGACTCATTCTCCGATGGTGGAAAACTCTATAGCCAGTCACAACTCTCTATTGATAGGGCCCTGGTAAAGGCGGCAGAAATGGTGGATGAAGGTGCGACCCTTATTGATGTTGGGGGGGAGTCGACACGTCCTGGTGCACAAGCCGTATCTCTACAGGAGGAGCTTGATCGAGTATTACCGGTGGTTGAGGTGCTAAACAAAGAACTGGATGTTGTGATATCAGTAGATACTAGCTCGGCTGAAGTCATGAAAGAGTCTGCTTCCTACGGAGCCGGCTTGATTAACGATGTGCGCGCTTTGACTCGAAGTGGGGCGCTTGCAGCTGCAGTCGACGCGGGGCTGCCTGTATGTCTTATGCATATGCAAGGAAGCCCTGATACCATGCAAGAACGCCCTGAATATGACAATATAATACAAGACGTTACTTCTTTTCTTGAAGCGCGACTTTTAACGTGCATAGAAGCGGGCATTCCTAAAGATCGTATTATTTTAGACCCCGGCTTCGGTTTTGGTAAGACCCTGGAGCATAATCTGACGCTACTGAATCGTTTAGAACACTTCGAGATGATCGGATTGCCGTTAATGGTAGGTACGTCTAGGAAAAGTATGATAGCGGGTGTACTACATAAGGACGTTGATCGGCGTTTGGCTGGGGGGTTGGCAACGGTAGCTATTGCTGTTATGAAAGGCGCGAAAATTCTTCGGGTACATGATGTAGCTGAAACAGTCGATGTAGTCAAAATGACAGAGTCTGTAATGCAGGAAAAGCGGGTAAGTTATGAGTAAAAGGTATTTTGGGACAGATGGTATTCGCGGAAAGGTAGGGCAGTTTCCGATTACGCCCGACTTTATGCTGAAGTTGGGTTGGGCGGCAGGTAAGGTATTTGCTCGAGAGGGACACAGTAAAATTCTGATTGGCAAAGACACGCGAATTTCAGGATACATGTTTGAGTCTGCTTTAGAAGCTGGGTTGTCAGCAGCGGGGGTTGATGTTCTGTTAACGGGCCCGATGCCGACACCAGCAATTGCCTACTTGACACGCACATTTCAGGCGAATGCCGGGATTGTTATTTCGGCATCCCATAATGCATTTGGTGATAATGGAATCAAATTTTTCTCTACAGAAGGTACTAAGCTTCCCGATGCGTTAGAGCATGCAATAGAAGCACAAATGGACTTGGTTATGACAACGGTGGACTCTGCCAATTTAGGCAAAGTTCGCCGGGTGCCTGATGCTCCTGGGAGATATATTGAGTTTTGTAAATCAACAGTTCCGTTGGGATTTAGTCTGAGCGGGTTGAAAATCGTATTGGACTGTGCAAATGGTGCGACTTACCATGTGGCGCCAGAAGTGCTTAGAGAACTGGGTGCTGTTGTTATAGAGGTGGCTTCAGCGCCTGACGGACTCAATATCAATGAAGCGTGTGGTGCAACAGCACCGCAAAGGCTGCAAAAAGTGGTTGTTGCAGAAAAAGCTGACCTAGGCATCGCCTTGGATGGTGATGGTGATCGCTTGATTATGGTGGACCATCAGGGGGAAGTCATCGATGGAGATGAGGTACTCTTCATTATTGTTCAGCGAATGTATGGCCGAGATGCTTTATCTGGAGGGGTGGTTGGTACCTTGATGACCAACTTCGGGTTTGAAAAAGCGATGAATGAAATGGGTGTGCCTTTTATTCGAGCTGATGTTGGTGATCGATATGTTATGGCTGCCTTGGCTGAACAGGATTGGATCCTAGGTGGAGAAAGCTCTGGGCATATTGTCTGTCGTCATCTCACCAGTACCGGTGATGGTATTATATCGGCCCTACAGGTGCTCAGAGCGATGCGTGAAACCGGCAAGTCGCTACATGAATTGAAGTGCGGCATGAGCAAGCTGCCGCAAGTTATGATTAATGTCAAAATGCCTATGCGAGTAGATCTGAGAAGTGTAGGTGCTGTTCAAGAAGCTGTGAAAAAAACGGAATCCCAATTAGGTGATTCTGGTCGGGTTTTGCTAAGAGCTTCCGGAACGGAGCCACTTGTCCGTGTTATGATTGAAGGCGAAGATAAGCTTTTCATTGAAAAACTTTGCCAAGCGTTGGCTGAAGAAGTAAGAAATGCTTTAGAAGCGCTTGTCACCCAGGACTAACTCAGTTAATATCTGCGCCTCTTTTGTGGAGGGTGGCAATGCGTCAGAAAATAGTCGCTGGTAACTGGAAAATGAATGGAAGTCGGGCATTTGCGAATGACTTTGTTTCTGGTTTAAATCGAGCTGTACTGTCTGACGATGTTGAGGTTGTTTTATGTCCGCCTGCTCCTTATTTGGCAACTGTATCTAGCCAAATTAAAGGTGCAAAAGTTGGCGCTCAGAATGTGTATTTTGAAGTGTCGGGTGCTTACACGGGTGAGTTGTCCTCACAAATTATCAGAGACGTGGGTTGTGAATACGTTCTGGTTGGGCACTCTGAGCGTAGAGCGCTATTTTCAGAAGATGATGAGCTGGTTGCGAAGAAAGTTAAATCTGCAATCGGCTCTGGTTTGAAAGTGGTTCTTTGTGTTGGAGAAACCCTAGATGAGAGAACTTCTGGAAGGCTAGAAGAGATTATCTCAACTCAGGTTTTAGTAGGGACGGGGCTTTTAGAGCCGCAGGATTTTGCTTCCCTTGTTGTAGCGTATGAACCAGTTTGGGCTATTGGTACAGGGCAGACTGCATCACCTCAGCAGGCGCAAGAGGTTCACACACTGATTCGCTTACTGTTGTCTAATGTGGCGGGTAAGAAAGTTGCAGAGAACATCTCCATATTGTATGGAGGTAGCGTTACTGCTGATACGGCTGCTGAGATTTTTGCGCAAAAAGATATCGATGGGGGTCTCGTTGGTGGGGCTTCACTTAGGCTAGAAGAATTTTTGGTGATTTGCGATCATTGTGCGAACACTATTGTAGGTGGTAGATAATATGGAAACTCTTGTTCTTGCTTCGCATGTGCTACTTGCAGCAGGCATTATTGCTCTAGTATTGCTTCAACAGGGTAAAGGTGCTGAAGCGGGAGCTGCGTTTGGTGGCGGAGCTTCTCAGACCGTATTTGGGAGTCAGGGAACGGGTAGTTTCCTGAGCCGCATGACAGCGGTTTTGGCAACAGGTTTGTTTGTGACAAGCTTTGTTTTAGCTGTGTATGCTAAGCAGCAAGCAGCGTCTGTTGGTAATGCTGGTATACCTTCTGTTGAGGTAATTGAAGAAAGCTCTGCTTTGCCGGTTTTGGAGGCTGAAAAAGCTCCAAGTTCTGCGGAAACAGATATACCTAAAGCTGAGTAGTCTTTTAGTACCTATTTTAAAGTTTATGCCCAAGTGGTGGAATTGGTAGACACGCTATCTTGAGGGGGTAGTGCTCTTCCGAGCGTGCGGGTTCAAGTCCCGCCTTCCGCACCACATGTTAACATGAAAAAACATAAGGATAAAATCATGAATAAGTTCATTAACATAGTCTTTCTTTTACTCTTTTCTTTTTTAACCATTAATGCGCAAGATGCCGAAAAAGTTGATCCTGAAACTGCAAAAATTGTAGCAGAAGGTGATTCATTCCTTAAATCAGGAAATTATGACGGCGCTGTTAAGAAGTATGATGAAGCTTTGAAATCTTCTCAGAATTATCAAATATATTATCAGAAAGGAATTGCTTTAATTAAATTGAAGAAATTACCAGAAGCAACCACAGCTTTGAAGAAATCTTTAGAGAAGAATCCGGATAATTATTCAGTTTATGATGTTTTAGGAAAAATTGAATATGCATCAAAAGATTATGAAGCAGCAATTGAACATTTACAGAAATATGTAGAAAAAGAACCTAAAGCTTCGTCAAAGCAGAAAGCTAAACAATTAATTTCTAAAGCATATTACAGTATGGGCGGACAATCAAAAGTTGACGGTAATTTTGAGAAAGCTGTTGAACTTTTACAAAAATCAGTTGCGGCTGCTGATTATGATTTAGCCTTTCTAAAATTAGCTGAAGTATATACTGATATGGGTAATTACGAAAAAGCAATTGAAAATGCCGATAAAGCTCTCAATTCAAGAAAAACTATTTCTAAAGGTGCACCATATTATTACAAAGGAATGGCATTTAAGAAAATGGGTGATTTAGAAAAAGCTAAAGAAAACTTCTTATTAGGAGAAAAAGATAGAGAGTACGGCGAACAGTGCAAATATGAGTTAGCCAAACTGAAATAAAAATTTGTCTTTAAAGAAATCTATATAAAAAACCCTCGAACATTCGAGGGTTTTTTGTTTTTAAATATTTTGTAAACAGTAAATTTTGCTGAATTAGATAATTTTAAACAATACTGTCAATTGAATTGTAATTGAATTAACACTTTCTTCCGAAATTTTAATAACACCTGCCTGCAAATCTTCTTTACCGATCAGATTATTAAAATTGTATTTTACATTGAAGTCTAAATCAACTTTTGGAAATGCAGTAATTTCAACACCGGCACCAATTCCCAGTCCATATCTAGAACCATATGAAAAAGTATTTTCGCTGGTAAAATTATTTTGAGTAGTCTTCGATTTGAAATCACCGAAACTGTTAATCAATAAATCAGCTCCCAAATAAGGTTTTACCGGACCAGGAATAGGTAACAATCCAAATTCAGCTCCAAGTCCAATTGTTAACAAACTCCCTTCAGTCTCTGATTTTGCAGTTCCTGTTAATGTTTGTATTTCTCCATCACTGCTCATTGAATTATAAGCTACAAACGCAGTAGCTTTTAGTAAAATAAGATCTACTTTTGCTTTTGCACCAAACTGCAGATTATTTGAAAAACCAAATCCTCCGTCACTAATTTCTTTTGTGAAAGCATCAGGGGAAGTAAAGTTATTGTAACCTACAAGCGGCCCAATTTTTAATCCTTGTGCAAAAGAAAATGTTGTTAATAGCAAAATTCCGGAAATTATGAATTTAATTTTTTGCATAACATACTCCTTATTTATTTTGTGGAAATCGAAACTTCCTTTAAGTTCAACTGCTAATATATTATATTCAGACTTAAAATTTTTCCAAAAATATACAAATAATTTGATAGAACATTCCGATTACTTTTATTTGACTCTTTTTGCAGCAATTATTATTTCATTAATTGTTATTACAGAAGGTTTAGCAAAAAGGGAAATACTTCATAAGGAAATTGCAAGAAAAATGCTTCATCTTTCTGCAGTTTTATTGGCGGCTTATGCTTCCATAATTTTTGAGAATTATTCGATTTTAATTGCCGCTTCCGGCACAGCAACTGTTTTAACTTTTTTTGCAGTTTTTAAGAAATTAATACCATCAATTCATCAAGATCGATCATTAAGCTGGGGAATATTCTTTTTCCCGTTATCCTATTTTTTGCTGTTGTTGATTTTAGGTAAAGAGAATAAAGAAATTATTGCACTCTCTTTTTTAATCTTAGCTTTCTCTGATTCTTTAGCGGCTATAACCGGAACATTTATAAGTAAGCAGTATTTTAATTTAACCGGCGATAAAAAATCATTAATTGGATCACTTACTTTTTTTTCGATTACATTGATAATCCTCGTTGTAATTCCTAGAGAATTTAATTTACTCATCAATGACAAAATTTCATTTACTGCGTTAACTTCGATTGCAATTGTATTAACAATTTTTGAAGCAATTTCATCGAAAGGATTTGATAATTTTATTGTTCCAATTATCTCTTCTTTGCTTCTATTGATTTTTGTTGATAATCAGCAGTTACAGAATCAATTTGTTATTGGAATTGGACTTTCAGCCGTTGTTGCCGTTATTTCATACAAAGTAAAATTTTTGACTGTGGATGGCTCGGCAGCTACATTTTTATTGGCCGGATTAATTTTTGGTTTGGGTGGATGGATGTGGAGTCTTCCAATTCTAACTTTTTTTATTTTATCAAGTATCCTTTCTAAAGTAAGAAAAAAGGTAAATGAAGAAGTTGAATTGTACTTTGAAAAATCCAGCACAAGAGATTATATGCAAGTAGTTGCTAATGGAGGAATTGGAGGAATTTTAGTTATTGTAAATCAGTTTATAAATAGTGACTTGATTTATTTAATTTATCTATCTTCATTGGCTGCGGTTTGCGCCGATACTTGGGCAACAGAAATTGGAACACTTAAACAAACTACTACGTATAACATTCTTAATCTTAAACCGGTTGAACAAGGAATAAGCGGTGGAATTTCTTTGTTAGGTACTTCCGGTGCAGTTCTTGGTGCATTTGTTATTTCTCTTTCCGGTATTT
>NPID01001860.1_pt1 | contig 14683 bp, 13 predicted proteins | sample 8637491 | NCBI WGS metagenome assembly NPID01 (sample SAMN07420843, study PRJNA396082) | bioreactor metagenome | isolation source: sample BA6 brine-fed electro-methanogenic bioreactor BA | place: Japan: Kochi | collected 2016-06-14 | reverse complement strand
TAAGTACCATCCTCAAACATGATGCTGATACTTGCACTTTTGTTGGTATGGTATTTCAATGCTTTGGGCAGGGAATCAAACAGCCTTTGCAGCTTTGAAAAAGGAGTTCCTGATGGAATAATAATGGCTTTACGTTCAACATCGTATTCAAAACCTGTTATCTGCTGGTCTTTACTCATATCAAACACGCCCTGAAACACCTTGTATTGTTCATGTTCCATACCCAAATAAGCGTACTGGCCATCCGAAGCCCATTCGCCTTTTTTCAATAACGGTGGGGTTGTTCCCCTAAACATTTTTATCGTTCCCATATCTAAAGTCTTTTAATTGCTAAATCATTGCGTAGGCTTGCTCAAACAATTGGTTGGAGACGTAATTACCACCTGTCTCAACCTTTGTCATTGAAAGCACCAATAAGCGAAGTGTGTTTTTGGTAGGCAGGAGCTTTGCACTCTTGCTGACCTTTAAATCTTTGCAAACCGTTTGGATATAATGGTCTGTATTGTTTTCAAATCGGGGAGCGTATTCTTCGACCAATAACGGTACTGTGTTTTTGCCCTTTTCAATGTCGTGCTTGAGGTCTTTTATCATGGCACGAACTCCATAAACCGGAGCAATAAACATTTCAAAACGCCTGTCTTTGTTTTGCTCTTTGGGTAGTTTACCATTCCACTTGATATTGGTGAAAATCAGGTTTCCCGGATTGTTGTTTCGTATGCCCCTGGGTGCATTTGAGAGGTAGGTATTACCTCCGTTCCAATTCTGAAAGTTTGAGGGCAGTTCGTTATTGTTGGTAGTTAGAACGTTTGAACCACGAGGAGGCAATAGCCCACGCTTGCGTTTGTTCCGTCTGCGAATCAAAACAATTGTGGTAACTATTGCCCCTGTGGTTAACACCCCTCCCGAAATAAATAATATCTTCTTGTTCATCTTCTCATTTGTTTTTAATAGCTCATGCTTGAATAATAATCTCAGGCATTGCCTGTTAGAGAGGGATTCCCCAACTATCGAACTTGGGTTTGATTTTGGAAATTTCACTTTCGCTCAGTTCCTGTCTGAACCAACCAATCAGGTTAAAATCCTGACCTAAAAATGCTGCCCTGGTTCCCCACAAATACTGTTTCATGCCAAAGACTTTTATAACCAAAAGCATATCATCCTTGGTCTGTATCTTGTCAATGGTGGAGTAAATGACCTTTTCATCAGTACCAAAGTCGAGCATTGCACCGTACAGGGTATTGGCATATAAAGCAGCATCAGAAGCAGAAATAGTCAGATTTTGCCTGTCGATAACCGTATCTTTTATTGATGGAGCAACCCTTGATGAAGTACCATCAGGATTACGTTTTAGTAATCTGCGAACAGCATAAATACCGATTCCAACCCCCAATATGGGCAATCCGTATTTGATACCGTTTGCGATTAATGTTGCTTTATTTACAGGTGGTAACTGTTGCACGGTGCTGATAATTTTAGATGTATCGTAATGCTGTCTTTACAATCTTTGGGTTCTTGGCAACCTTGGTCAAAAGCTTAATCATATCCTGTTGCTCAACCTTGTTGACTGCATTTTGCAAAAGGTTTCCTACTTGCTGAACTACCTCTGTACTGTCAGCTTCAATGGTGATTCCTACTTTAAACTTTCTCATAATCGTATTTTTTAATTGTCTAAATCTTCGTTATCAAACTCTGCGTTTCCCGGTTCCTGTTCTGATATGCCGTTAACGGCTTGGTTCAGGAACAGGAGGGTTTTATTAATCAGCTCGGCTTTGTCAAGGCATAAGCCAACGATGTTTGCAATCTTGGCTACATCTTGCAGTTCCCATGTCATAAGGGCATCGGAAAGCTTTTTGATAATCTCCGCCTTCTTGCGGTCTTCGGGTGTATTAGCTGTACCTATGTCGGTAATCTCAACATTGGTTTCAGGGAGCTGCGTTGATTCTTCCTCGGTATCATCAAGCATTCCCAAAGCTCCTTTGAGTTCATCTGCTGATAGCCCTAATAACTCTGCTGTTTTGGGGCTGTTGGTAAGCAAGCGTGAACCAATACCCACCAATGCACCTGTGGCAACTCGTTTCATCACTTCATTGGGAGCATACCCGGCAAGACGGCTTTCAAGGTCTGTCTTATCGGTTTTCAGTTCCCTGTTTTCACTTTGGTAGCGGTCTTTTTCGGCACGTAGTTCTGCGTTTTCATTGCGTAATCGCTCGTACTTTTCTTCCAAAGTATTGTAGCGTGTCTCGAACTTAAAATCATCCAACTGCTTTTGGTAGCTGATTCGCTCAACCTCTTTGTTGTTACCAGATAAGGCATTGAACACCCCGAACAAACCATCAAGCTTAGATTTTACGGCAGGGTTATCACCTGAAAACAGTCCTAACAAGGAATCCAGTTCACCCAATCCATTGGTGTTGTTTTGGATTTGGCTCTGTTTCATTTCCTCCTGAATGATGGTTTGTATTTCCGCTCTTTCAATGGGTTCTTTAGGTGGGTTCAAAAGCTTGCTGATATTCACGGTATAACTGTTTAGGCTTCGTGCATTGGGGCTTTTGCCTCCAAACACATCAACCCTGAGTGAACCGTGAGACTGCTTTGCTTTTTCAATGGCACTTTCAATATCACGGTTAAACTTTTCAGTTCCGGAGGTTCTTGAAGTGAGTGCCGTTTCCTGTGCTGCGGTAACCAGGTATATTTCGTAAGCGTAAGGGTACTTTTGTTCGTCCTCCGAACGCTTTATAAACTCGTATATGCTTTGTATTTGCTCTCTATAATCCAACATAGTCGTATTAATTTCGGTGGGGAATAATCTTTACAAACTCCAATCGGTAAGGCTTGAAGCTTTCCGCTTGGGTTTTGATGTCTATGTAATCGGTGAATACCTGGTAGCGGTACTCATCCATAAAGTCGTATTCTTCGGGTGTAGCGGTAAACACATTATCGCTGCTAATAAGTTCCATTTCATCAATGGAGCTTGGCAGACCTTTGGTGTTCAGAATCCACATGTCGTTTTTCAGGTCCAGCGAAATGTCAGCACCTGTTACCATTAACACCGTTGGTTTTAATTGGTAGCTGTCGATGGTTCGCATTCCTGAAACACGGTCTTTTGCGATGGTATGTAATAACTCACTCGTGTTCATATTCAATGTAGATTCTAATGGTTAGTGTATTGTCTCCGCTGTTTTTATTGCTCTTAAAAACTGTATGGAGATTGCTATTCACCTCCAAAGGCTCATGGAATGGGATAACCTCTTTGCTCAAATGCTTGACCTTTCGGTTTGCTGTAAGCATGTAATCACGAAGAAGAAAACTGTTGCCGTTTACCAATAGGCTAATATTGCCACATTCGTAAGGTTCTGGCTGTTTGTATGTCTTTACAGGACGGAGAAAAACATCTGATTTATGCAGATAAGCAAAGGTTAATGTTTCCTGTGCTATCAAATCGGCAAATTCAAGGCTTGTTATGGCTTGACCTTTATCAAACAAACCCACTTCGTTGTAGAGATAATCGGCAAACTGTGTATTGAAAAGCTCTGCAATGCTATTATTCAGGTTGCTTTGCTGCTCTGCATCGAGACAGGTAAATTTGATGTTGTTGCTTAGAATATCAACGATTGCCGGAAGAATGTCACTTTCAAAAAAGTCCTTGCTTTCCGCTTCGCTTGACCTTGTTCGTAGGTAAGAATAGAACAGGTTGGTAATACCATCTGTCAGTAACAAATCGGATATTAAAGCTTGGGGGAAAGCTAAATCCTGTGTTACATCTTCCAATTCCGAATCCTTTTTAACCAAGGCGTTTATTGCAATGCCTGTAATCAGTTTACAGGAAGCAGGGAGCAAATCCTGTTCATTGATGTGTTTATTGCCAACTGAGGTTTTTGTAATTACAAAATATCGTTTCATTGTCGGGAGATTTTTAGGGTTATTTCTTTTTCTCTACCTCGGCAAGCAGATACACACGAACATTGTAGCTTTCATTAACAGCCAGGTTCTCGCTGTCGTCTTTGTAAATGACACGCACAGGGCTGTTCTTAGCTTTTTCATCCACAGGGAAAGCCACGTCCTTTATGCTCATGTCATCGTTATGGTGAAGCAATGCCACTTCGGTATCATCGGGGATAATCTCTGTATCATCAATCCAAACCCGAAGTGTGGCACCGGGTAATGCCTGTTGGTTGGATAGGCGTAAGAAAATGCCTTTGATACGGTCATGTTCCGTTTTAGTATTGCCGTTAAACTCGTAGGTTTGACCTTTTTTAACCTCGAATTTCACGACCTGTAATTTGCGTATGTTATTGTCTTGTACTTCCATTTTTGAAATGATTAAGAAGAAAAAAGGGGCGGTTAACAACCGCTGACCGCCCCCGAACGATTATGACATCTCAAGCTCTTATGCTTTCTCTGTGATAGTTCCCAATAGCGTTACCTTAACGGCTGGGTGGTAAATCTTATCACCTGATACCGATTTTGGCATGTTCAGCTTTGGTGTAATATCCATTGATGGCTTCAACCACTTTGGATTGGCAAGCTTGTATTGGAATTTGCGTTTTGTGGTATCGGTATCATCAAATACCGCACATGAGATTTCAGGTACAATAACCTTCGTGCCTAATGTCATCTCGAAAGTACCGTTCAGGATTGCAGGAGGTAAAGCAAACTGACCAAAAGCAAAATCTGCCGGGTCGTTGTCTTCCTCTGATGCTCCGTGAGCGTATTCAAGAACAATATCAGTTAACAGGAAATACTTACCTGAATCCAACTGCGCACGGTTCAGGTTGGTGCGACCAGCCTTCTTATCGTCCGATGCCTCCATCAAATCAATGTCGGATTTATCCTTAATCGACTTAACGGTGTAGATTGCCGTATCAACGGTTTGCATACGTGCATCTTTCAATGCTTTCTGCACTTCCAGTGGCAACTGCTGTCTGCGAAGCTCAAACTGACCTTTTGAAGTCAGGTCTTTGGTAAGTCCTGTTTTAACAGCCGTACTTCTTGCTCCGGCATTGTATGACCTACGAACAGCACGTTTTCTGCTTGTTCTTCTGCGACTTCTTCGCCCTCTGCGTCTTGTTCTACGGCGTGAACGACCTAAATCGCCAATGCCTTCGACCGCATCGTCCTGGTCTTCTTCTTTCTCTAAAGCATCTTCCTCTTTTTCAAGAATCGCTTCTTCTAAACCCTCTATTTCTTCCATCGAAGGGTACAAATCATTTTGCTCATTAATTTCTGCCATGATAATTTGTTTTGCGGCTTATTAGCCTTTGTTATTAAATTGATTAAATCTTATTTAGTGAGAATTAGGATGCCATCATGTCGCCCGAAAAGATGTCATAGTCCATGCTGTCGGGGTCGAGGTTTTGGATTTTGCCAACAGGCTCATCGTCATCATCCGAACTGCCAATCGGTTCATCGCTCATTGCATAATCGCTGGCTGCGTTTCCAATAGGGTCGTCACTCATCGAATAGTCCGATGCTGCACCTGATACCGAAGCCTGAATTTCACGCTCGATGTCAATGTCGGCTGCCGGGAGTGCTTGTGTGATTGGGTTTAATGCACGTAGTCCGTCCATTTCATCCACATCGCTGTAATCTTCATCACCGATGATGCCCTCTAATCCTTGAAGGATGGTTTTACCTGTGGCTTTCTTGATAATGGATTCTACACCTGCACCTGCTGCACCTACCAAGCCCAGCTTTACGTACTCATTTTTGGTAAACTGTGTACCAACCAAACCGCCCATAGTAACGGCTGCCGGAACGATGTAGGTTTTCATTTCGTTGCCCAACAAACCGCTAACGGTCTGGCTTTTTTCCAACTTCTTTAAAGCGTACTTGCCAACTGCAAACCCTGCTACGGCAGCAATGGGCTTGCCTATGTTGTTGGTAGCTTTCATAAAGTCAATTTTTGTACCTCTTGAAGTTCTCCTTGGGGTACTTGACGTTGATTTTTTAACTGCCATGTTTTCTAAATTTTAATTATTGATTCACAATTATTTATTGAAGCTTGATGCTTCCTAAATCTTCTTTATTGCTTGTTTTCTTGGGAGATGATTTCCGTTTTGCCGGAGTGCTGTCTTTTTTGCGGAACATGAGATAAGCCCCTGTACCAACAAGGGCTGCAACACCTAAACCAATACCGACTTTTGCACCCTTGCTCAGTTTCTTTTTGCCTGTTGCAGTAGGATTTGGTGTAGTCGTTTGTGGTGTGTAGTTCCCGGATTTCATTATGGGTTGGGGAGTATAACTGCCTGATTGTGGCATGATACTATTGGATGGAGGCATCATACTGTTTGTTGGTGGAGCATAAGCCTCGGTTGTAGGAGCTGATTGGTTGGTAAATTGAGATACCGCTTCTGTTGCAGGAGCTGCTTTTTTGAATTTACCTTTAACCTTTGAAAAGATGTTTTTGATGGGCTTTAACCAACTGCCGATTTTTGCCAATACACCGCTTGCTGCTGCTACTGATGCACCTGTGGCAACTGCACCCATATTGCCCAATTCTGCCAATTCACCAATGGCTTCCAAGCCTTTCAAATCAGCAAGTAAACCGTCAATACCTTTTAGAGAGAAGTCGGAACTCTTTTGTTTTGCACCTTTAAGGATGGCTTTTCTAAGGTTGGATTCTTTACCCTGTAAGCCTTTAAATAGCTTACGAACCTTGCTGTGTGTCTTTTTTAGTTTGGCATGTTTTGCCGGGTCGATGTTGTATTTGCTTGCAAGGTCATCGGGTAAATAAGCGTATTGAAGCTTCTTGGCTATCCCAAACATATTTAAGCGTAAGGCTGCCAATAATCCGCCTCTGATTGCAATGGATAAAGGATTAAACCTTACAATTGCCTTAACTACCTTCTTGGCTACTTTGCCAATCTTTTTACCGACACGTTTTATTGCCTTGAAGAATCGACCTCTGCGTCTTTTTCTTCTCCCCAAGCCGTCCATTTCATCGTCCAACTCATCTAATTCAGCCAACCCCTGGATGGCTTCTGAATCGTATTTAATCAGACCTTTCTCGGCAAGCTTTTCTTCAATATCTGATAGCTTATCCAATACGGCATCTCGCTGGGGAGTATTCCAAAACTTGATAGCCTTGTCCAACATGGAAATAAATTGGTCAGGATTTTGAACGTGAGCCATTTTGTCCTTGTTATCCCTGTTCTTTAAAAGATAATTTCGGGTACGGACTAAGTAATTATAGGTGGCATCTTCTGCATCACCCAAGCCGTTTATGGCATCGTCAAAGTCAACACCCGAAACAATGGCTATAAGGTCTTCATGATTGGCTTGTGCCTGAACACCGCCAGCTAAATCAATACCTGATAAAACCGATATAGGCAAGCCTAAAGCACTTGTACCTGTTGTTCCGTCAATGCCTCTAAGCCCTGCCAATTGTAGCGGAGATATATCAAAATCCGAACGCTCAAAGCTGTATGGCTTTTGGTAATCGAACTTTGAGAGAACAGGGTCGATAACGATTTCATCTTCGGAATCACCAATGGCAGGAACAATCACATAGATATGTTGAAAGTTCTTTTTACCGTCATACTTGGTAATGCGGAGCTTGAACGGAATACCCAAGCACTTTAAAAGAGAACCCACAAAAATGCTGTAATCGTCACAATCAATTCCTGCATCTGATTTGCCTTTCTGTTTGAACTTGATTTGTCCGTCTAACCAGGAACGAGATGGAGTACGGAGCTGTTCAGTTCCATCATCGTCTTTATGGTACTGCAAATAGTTGTATGAGAAATTGAAGATGTTTCGGCAAGATTCTTTGAGCGAATCACCTTGCAGCATACTTGCCAGTTCCTCGACTTCCCGGAAATGTGTACCGATAATATCAATACAACTTTCAACGGTTTCAATTACGTTGCCGTTTTTTATAAATGTGTCCTGTCCGTTTGCCTTTTTTATAAGGTGGTTGAAACGTTTACCGTTTTGGGTGTTTCGTGGGCCGGATACAATGCCCAATTCGCCCAATGCTAATCCGTTCATATTTTCGTCCTCTGATAATGATTGCGTGGTAGTAAGAGTTTCGCCATTAACGCTGATGGTCATGGTGAAAGTCATATCAGCTTTAAGCTGCTGAGTATTGGAAAGCACGGAAAGAGTAAGACCTTTACCCATAAGGTTCAGGTATGGCACTTGAAAAACGATTTCAGGCTCTTGTGTTTTGCCTGCACCAATGGTAAGTCCTTTAATATCGGGAGTAGAGTAAGCGACTGCCGAACCTTTGTAATTTGCAACAACCTGGTTAACGGCTAATGTGATGGGTGCTTTAGTGGGATTGTAACAACGAAGCTTTACGGCAAATTGAACTTCCTGTAAGTTCATCTTGTGGATGCGGAATCCTAAAAGAGCAAAATTCATTTTTGCCCCGGCAAGAAGCTTTTTGCCTTTTTTAATCAGGTAGAAACCACCGCCAACTGCTGCAACTGCTGCTAATGTGCCTATTATTTTCTTTGTGCTTGCTTCCATAATGGAAACAAACATATAGTAGGCTTATGGTGGGGGTGTTAGGATTTAATGGAACTTGACGGAGTTTGTAAGTGTTTGAAGAAATTTGTAAAAAATTGAGCATAAAAAAAGTCGGTGGTGTGCCGACTTGTTCAAATATAAATTTTTCTCTTATTTTTTTTCTAACGACTGAATTGCAGAATCAAGAGCTTCAACAATTTTGGAAATTATTTTGAAATCTTCATTCTGTAAGTAGCTTACTAAATGAGATGTAATATCTTCCATACTATGAATTACACCCCTGTCATCTAAAAATCGAATTACTTCATAAAAAGAGAAAACATAATCCCTTACTATTTCTTTGTAGGTATTTTTTATTTCATTACTGGCATTTTCTGGTAACTGAAAGTTTTCAAAACCATCTTTAATGACCCTGAATGAATGTGCAAAGTATTGATTTATACCATCCTCGTCCTGATAGGCTATTCTATAAAAGTCAAGTGATTTCAATTTATTAATAGAAGACAGGTGCTTTATGATAACGTTCTGCTCTTCTGTTTTTAAGAGAGCTTCTTTAGCATTATTATTTGCGGTTTCTGAATCATTTTTTGCCTCTTCGGCTAAACTTAAAAGTTCAGTAATTTCGTCATCTTTCTTTGATAGTTTTTCTTCCAGTTCTTTAAAAGCCTGGTCCTTTTCTTTAAGTTTCTTTTCTAAACCATCAAAACGTTTTTCAACATCAGCAATCTTGTCCTCCTCAACTTTTATTTTATTAATTAATTTTTCAAGCTCCTCTTTTTGCCCCTTTATTTCATCCTTGGTTTCCTTGGCTGTTGTTTTTGCAGAACTAGCATCTGTTTTTGCTTGAGTTATTTCAGTTTCAAGACCGTCTGCTTTTTCTCGCAATATTTTAGATTCCTCTTTTAGTTCTTTCGAAGAAATTTGATTTATTATGATTGGAAAAACAATTCCGATTAAGCCCATAGCAGCCAACCAAGCCGTAAGCCACAAATTTAGTCTATCAATATCATTATCAATCTCATATTTCGTTTCTTTAATTGCATCATCTACATTTTTAATGACAGAGTTAAGGTGCTTTTCAATATTATCTAAATCCTCTTTTTTTAACACAACATTACCGTATTTGTCAGAATTGTTTGGTAATACTAAAAAGGGTGAATATTCTTTGCACGAAAGAATAGAGTCATAATATGAATGATATGCCTTTTGGTAATACTTTGATATATGACGTTCAATTGTTACTATTTCAGTTGAATCAAGAAAATAATTTCCTGTACTGTCAATTCGTTGTGGAATAAGGATAAATGGTTTTATGGAATTTATGTTATACTCCTTTTGCAGTATGTTTTCAACTTGGGAATTAATCTTACTGTGCTGGTTATCTAGCTTTGATTCTATAAGAAGGTAACTAATGGCTATTAGTATTAATATAAGAATTATCGAACCTCCTGAATAGTATAAATATTTCTTTTCCATTAGGCAAAAATAGTTTTTGGAATGTTTGTAGGAATCCTATAGGTTAATTCGGAATAGTGTTGTTTTGATTCTGAATTATCATATGGTAAAAGCTTTGCGAAAATTGTATCTGATTCAATTTTTAGTTTTCTAATAGCATGCATAGCTGAATCAAAGATTAGTTCGTCATGTGTAAACAGTATAAGTTGTAAAGGCAAATCAGAAAATTCTGCAAAAGTCTTTATCATTTGCTCCAAAAACTTTTCAATTGATGCCCTTTTAATAAAATCACTTGCATAAAAAACATCATCTAAAACAACAGGTAAATTAACACCTGACCGTACTCTCGAAGCTAGTGCAATACTTAACGAAACCATCATGCAAAAAAGCCTATATCTGAATGTGTTGAAATACTTATTAGGACTTATATCACCATAAGGGCTTTTTATTTTAGCATAAATTGTTTCGGAAATAACATCTCCATTATCATCTTCTTTCTTCTCTATATCAATTTCAATTGAAATATCTTCATCCTCAAGAAAATTATTTAATACGTCAGTTATTAATTGTTCTATAGGAATAAATGATTCTTTAACAATTTTATTTATTTCGTTATAGACTAATGGTTGATAAACTGATGCATCATTTTTAATTTGTTTTAATATATCAACGCTTTGCTGAAATTCAGAAATTTCTTTTTCTGATTGCTTTACTTGTGTATTTCTAATTTTAATTTGTTCCTCTAAATTTCGAATTTCACTTTCAAGAACAGCTTTTCGCTGAACGGTAGTATCAGCTTTCAATTTACTATTTTCTCGTTCCTTGATAGACTCGATAATCCTTTCCCTATTAGATGTAAATTCTTTTATTTTATTAAGTTCTGAAAGAGATTGAATAAAATCCTTATTCTCTCGAATGATGTCATATAGTTCACTGATTTGTTTCCTATTGGGCTGGTGTATTTCAAAATAATCAATCGCCATTACAAAAAAGTCATCAGAGGAATAGCGATATATAAATTCTCGATATTCATTTAACTTGGTTAACCATTCTGAAAACTCCGGATAGTCTCGAAGGTTTAATCTTTCATTCTCCAAACTTTTGTAAATATTCTCCAATTGAGAATAAAGAGAACTCAAATGTTCAGTTATAGCTGCAAATAATTGAGATATTTCACTCGATAACGTACGATACTTTTTATATTCTAATACTTTCTTTTCAACTTCAGTTTTAATATTGGCAACTTCATTGCTTGAACTATTACAAAATGGGCAATCTTTAAAAGATTGACTTTCTAATAATTGCAAGCCTTGAATTAAAAAGTCAATTTCTTTGGTACTTGTACCCTCTATTTTGTATGAATTGTATTCAAGAAATTTTTTAAGAAAATTTTCAATGTTAGTCTGTATTCTTGATAAATCAAAAGTTATCGCTAAATTCCTATTAAGCAGTTCGTTTGCTAATTCGATTACTCTTTTAGGTCGTTCAAGCGAAACTTTCTTATTGTCTTCAGCAATGAGTTTTAATTCTTGATTCTTCTTATCAAGTTCTTTTTGCCAGTTTGTAATTGAATTTACTCCTTCTGTTTTATTCTTTATGGCATTGTTTAGGCTGTTTGATTCCTTTCTTCTCTGGTATTTAGCTAACTCCGATATTAGTAGATTGAAGTCAAGAAACTCTTGAAGTCCTAGGCTAGAGGCAATAAGATTGTGAAAAGAATTTNNTTCATAATTTCGCTGACCATTCTCATAGATGTCATAATCACTTATAAAATGGCTGTTGGGATTTAACGAATCTACAATACTATCAGGTAGTGGGTTTTCAAAAGAATAATCACCTTCATTTGTTTTGGCAATAAAATGACAATCTTGTGATGTGCCATTAAAATGAGTTACGTACTTATTAAAATCTTGAATATTTCTTAGCTTAGCTTCACCAATTTCATGACCAAATATTTTCTCTAACGATGTGAAAATTGAACTTTTACCTACTCCGTTTTTTCCTAGTATAATTGCGGTTGAAGGTTGTTCATTTATGCAAAAATCTATCCCATACGGAGGGGACTTTTTAGGAAAACCTCTAACTCCAGAAATTTCAATTGTTTTAAGACGGTAGTCGGTTCCTTTAATAATTTCACCTTTTGCTTCTTGTTGCTCTGATATTGGTTCAATATCCGATTGGCTATATTGAGAATAAAAAGGAATCAAATCTAAATACAAGTTTTCTTTGGAAGAAGTATTCAAATTTGGATTCTTAGCTATAAGCCATGCTAATAGGTTACCTTTTAATTCAGGGTGATTTGATAACCTAATCTTAAAATTATTTAATGATTCAATCATACGGTATAGCTTTAATCAATACTTTCTAATGCTTTTAAAAACACATCACTTTTATTAATCTGTTTGAATATATCTTTTAAGTTTGCCCAATAATCAGGTTCAGTTAATTCAGACAGTCTTCTGCAAATAATTGATGCAAGCTTTTCCTCAAAATCAACCCATTTTTCACTCATTATTATTTCTGTTCTTGGTGAGTTTAAATCTAAATCCCGTTTACCACAAACATCAACAACTAATAAAAGAGGAAAAGGCCAGGATATTTTTACTTGATTATTTTTTCTCTGCCATGATTGGGGAAATAATGAAGATGGTATTTCTATCCCATGCAAAGACAGCCGTGATTTTGATTTAGCAAATTCAGAAGTTGAATCTCCCTCATTAATATCACCATCGTCATTTATAGTTATTGATTTTGAAGATTCTGAGATTGAATTTTCGGAAATTTGAATGCTTCTTTCTAAGGTATATGATTCTCCTTCAATTTCAACATCTCTTGAGTTTAATTCAAGCCTAGAAACTGGTTTCCCATGACTTTCCAAGATTGCAACTGTAGCAGAACCTAAAACACCTTCATCTGGATTATTCAATTCAATATCAAACATTTTTATATTTTCATGTTCTCTCCATGAAAAGTCTTTTAAAGAACTTGCAACAACTTCTTGGAAGCTAGTCTCATCTTTTGTTTTTTTATGAGATTCTGTTTCAATATTTATTTTAAATGGTGGATTGGGAATGATTGTTTCAACTGAATTAATAAATTCATCTTCCTTTAGTCTTTCCCAAGGATTTTGATTTCGAAGAAATAGTTTTGTAGTGGTTCCAGGAACTTCTCGTTTGCCTTCCTTAATTAAAAATATACTTTCTTGACCTTCTACTAATACATTCAACGGCTCACTAGATTTATGAGGTGCATATACTCGTTTTGTGTCAACCCATAACGTATCAGCAACCATGAAACATGATAGAATACCAATACCAAACCTTGATGTTGGTGAGAAATCAGCATTTGATTCCGATTTTAAGCTGTAAAAATCAGCAGATTTATAAAATGAAGAACCAACTTTAGAATAGTAATTATCAATGATGTACTGATCCATTCCTGTACCATTATCACTAACTTCTAGAATAAAATCATCCTCAAACTTATAATATTTTACACTAATTTCGGGAACGTAAGGATTACCCCATTTTAGTTCTTGAGCCTGACGAAGCAAACACGCATCAATTGAATTTTGAAGTAATTCTCGCAGAGCTACTTCGGAACTACCATAAAGTTTTGTTCCCATCAATAGGTCAATTACTTGCTTCTTACTTAGGTTAAACTGGGTGTCTCGATATATATAAATTGGCTTATTCTTGATATTACGCTTGGTCTGTATCTTATCCCTATTAACTTTAAAGGGGAATTTCACCTCAATATCTCTATTCTTGGAAGTATTGAATTCATTAAGAGATGCAATAATGTTGTTACAAATGCTCAATTCTTTATCAATAAAATTACAAAACTCATGGATTGAGGCTTCAATAGCCGGGTGTGAACATTTTGCTCCAAATTGAATATTTTCTGGATTTATTTCCCAAGCTTCAACGGCTCGGTGCTTATTCCATTCAGCAAGCGAAACAGGATGTCTTACATATAGATGAGAGAAAAGTACAGGAGGTGTCCTTTTTCCATCAAAGTCTAAAATATCAGCCAGCCGAAGAACTAATCCAACCAAAGGTAAACAAGCAACAATTCCTGAACCACATAGAAAGTTTCTATCTAATTCTAGCAAATTTAAAGCATCTTCATTATGACTATAACATATTTGAGCAAATTCAACAGTTAAATCAACATCTCTAAATAGTATTTTACTATTCCAGTCTTTTTCAATTATATCACGTGCTCTATCTGCATGTGTTAGTCGAATAAATTCTGTTATTAAATAACCTTTAAGCATTTCAGCTTTTGAATGCTTACCTTGAATTATATAATCGTTAATTTTCTTTGCTTCATCTGGTCTAGCTGAATAGAAACGTTTAAAAGATTCACATGCAAGTTGTTCTTCATTAGAATCAAATTCCGGTTTGTAATCAAAAACTTTTTTCCATGCCAACACATCCTTCTCTTCGGGAGACATTCCTATATCATGCATCATAGCACTTAACACAAGTAATTGCATCTCAGGAATTGTCAGGTTTACAATAACTTGCTTGGTCAATATTCTTTCCATCAAGTTTAATACTCTAAACAGATGTTCACCATCATGTAGAGTAAATTCCCCCATGTGTTTAATAATCGTTTTGGCTCGACTATAAGAATAAAGCACAACGCTATCTACTAACGCAATAACTTCTGCATCTTTTTCAGAACATTTCTTTTTAAGTGTTTGATAGATTATGCTTTTATTTAATCTTTCAATTACTTCTTCTTTATA
>NPID01001354.1_pt6 | contig 14700 bp, 10 predicted proteins | sample 8637491 | NCBI WGS metagenome assembly NPID01 (sample SAMN07420843, study PRJNA396082) | bioreactor metagenome | isolation source: sample BA6 brine-fed electro-methanogenic bioreactor BA | place: Japan: Kochi | collected 2016-06-14 | reverse complement strand
GTCCGAGATCGTATAGACCCGCAGCTTCGAAACGAACGCGTTCAGTTCCGCCTCGCTGCGCTCGTTCTTCACGTCCCACAAGGCCTGGGCCAGACAATTCGGACCACCCCAGACGCTGATCCAGACCGGACGCGGATCGTCCCGGTCCACCACCTCGATGATGTGACGCGACCCCTCGGAACTCTTGCCCGCGCCCACGCCTTCCATCCCGAAGGCAGGCCGGCCCGTCTTGATGACGCGGGTCAGGTGCTCTACCGGAGGGTAGCCCTCCGCATGCTTGAGCAGATTGCGGCGCACCTCGCCATACGCGGCGACCCGCTCGCGAATCTTGTCGGGCCGCACCGCATCCCGCAGCCAGACCGACGTCGTGGCAATCAGACCCTCCACGTCGTACTCATTCGAGTACACGAGGAAACGAACCATGGACTCCTCATCGTCGGGCTCATTCGTGATGTCTGTCAGCACGATCACACGCGGCTTCTCCGCCAGTTCCAGACGCACCTCGTTAGCGATCGTGCGCCCTGCCGACACCAACAGCATCGCCACAACGCCCAGAAGCTCCATGCCCTTCCGACGACCATTCCTTCGCAATCCCATCTGCCTGCTCCTTTGACCAACCTATGGAATTTGGTTGCACACCTCTAAAGCCCGGCCCGAAACGGCCGGGCCGCACCCGATCCCAGCTTCACCCGCCACCCAATCCACCCTCTTGTACCGGGGCCGGTCTCCGAATGCAACCGTCAACTACAGAACCCCCAGCTTGCCCAACCGCGCAATGCATCGCCATGACCGGTCGCTGCCGTCCAGACGTTCCAAACCGCGTGACATCCACCGCACGACCGCGAAAGGATTGCATTCATTCCCATCTTCTTTTATGGTGGGCATCAATCGACAACGTCGAGTCAGGAATCTCGGGCATGAACCAAGATCGACCGAACCGAAACCCCTTCTACCGCGTGGTACTTCTGTTTCGCGCGGCACGAAGGATATCGGTGCGAGCCCCTTCCGGCGCGGTTCGAAAGCCCGCACCGAGCGAATCCCTCATAGAGAGATCGGAAAACGGTTTGAGACCATGATCGCAGAAACCGATGGCCGAAAACGCGCTGTGGTTGATGACGTGCGTCCGCAGATCGACAGCGGGCGTTTCGCCATCAAGCGGGCGCTGGGCGAACGGGTAACCGTCCACGCGGACGTCTTCGCCGACGGACACGATCGCATTCGCGTCGAGCTGCTCTATCGCAAGCCGCCGGAAGAATCCTGGACCCTCCTCGAAATGGTCCATCAGATCAACGATGAATGGCGCGCCAGCTTCCCGGTCACCCAACTCGGCGACTACCTCTATACCGTTCGCGCCTGGGTGGACCATTTCGCCACCTGGCAGCTCGATCTGGCCAAACGGGTCGAAGCGGGACAGGAGGTCACGGTGCAGTTGAAGATCGGCGCCGAGATGCTCGCAGCCGCGGCGCGCCGCGCCGAAGAAGCGGACACCGAACAGCTTGAATTGTGGGCCAGACGCTTGAGAGCCGCCAAAGCGACCGACACCGGTATCCAGTTCGCTCTCGGCGCCGAGATGGCGGAGGTGGTCGCCCGGTATCCCGACCGGTCTCTGGCCACGCAGTACGACCGGGAGCTGCGCGTCGACGTCGACCGGCCCGAAGCGCTCTTCAGCGCGTGGTACGAGCTGTTTCCACGTTCGTTCGGCGCCGCCGGTAAACACGGCACGTTCCGCGAGTGCGAAAAGCTCCTCCCCGAGATCGCGAAGATGGGATTCGATGTCCTCTACCTGCCCCCCATCCATCCCATCGGCCGAACTAACCGCAAAGGCAAGAACAACGCCACCGTCTCGACGCCCGCCGACCCGGGAAGCCCCTGGGCCATCGGCGCCAAGGAAGGCGGGCACAAAGCGGTCGCTGCCGAGCTGGGCACCCTCGACGACTTCCGAAGGCTCGTCGACCAGGCCCGAGAGCACCGCCTGGAGATCGCCCTGGACATGGCCTTCCAGTGCTCGCCCGATCATCCCTACGTGAAGTCCCGCCCCGAGTGGTTCCGCTGGCGGCCCGACGGAACAGTCCAGTTCGCGGAGAACCCGCCCAAGAAATACGAGGACATCCTGCCCCTGAACTTCGAGACCGACGCATGGCAATCCCTCTGGGAGGAACTGCGCGACGTAGTGCTCTTCTGGTGCGACCAAGGCGTACGTCTCTTCCGCGTGGACAATCCGCACACCAAGCCCTTCGCATTCTGGGACTGGCTGATCGCCGAGGTGCGCCGCCGCCATCCGGACACGCTGTTCCTGGCCGAGGCGTTTACGCGTCCCAAGGTCATGCAGCGCCTCGCCAAAGGCGGCTTCAACCAGTCGTACACCTACTTCACCTGGCGCAATACGAAATGGGAACTGGAGCAATACATCCACGAACTGACGAAGACCCATATAGGCGAGTACATGCGTCCGAACTTCTGGCCTAACACGCCCGACATTCTGCCCCAGTATCTTCAGTACGGAGGCCGGCCGGCCTTCATCATCCGCCTGGTTCTGGCTGCCACCCTCTCCTCCTGCTATGGTATCTACGGTCCCGCCTTCGAACTGGGGATCAGCGAAGCCGTCGAAGGCAAAGAGGAATACTTCAACTCTGAGAAGTATGAGATCAAAGAGTGGGACTGGAACCGCAAAGGCAACCTCCGCCCCGTCCTCGAGCGCCTCAACCGCATCCGCAAGGAAAGCCCCTCTCTCCAGCGCTTCCGCAATGTCCGCCTGTATCAGATCAGCAACGAGAACCTGATCTGCTATGGCAAAATCAGCGACGATCGATCCGACGTCACGGTCGTCGTGGTGAATCTCGATCCGCACTACAGGCAATCGGGCTGGGTGCAGTTGCCGCTGGATGAGCTGGGCATCGATCCGCATCAGCCGTACCTGATGGACGAAGCGTTGACTGGAGACAAATACATCTGGCAGGGACAGAGCAACTATCTCGAACTGGACCCGCACGTCATGCCGGCCCATATCCTGAAATTGCGCCGGCGCCTCCGCCGGGAAACCGATTTTGACTACTTCCTCTGATGGGAGTGACCTCCGTTGCGCGATGCACAGAAAAAAACGGCCGATTCACTCTGGTACAAAGATGCCGTCATCTACGAACTGCACATCAAGTCGTTCCAGGACAGCAACGGCGACGGCATCGGAGACCTCCAGGGCGTCATCGATCGGCTCGACTATTTGCAGGACCTGGGCGTCACCGCCCTCTGGCTGCTCCCGTTCTACCCCTCGCCTCTGCTCGACGATGGTTACGACATCGCCGACTACTTCAACATCAATCCCGACTACGGCACCCTGAGTGATTTCAAGCGGCTGCTCAAAGAGGCGCACAAACGCGAGATCCGTATCATCACCGAACTGGTGATCAACCACACCTCCGATCAGCACAAGTGGTTCCAGCGGTCGCGCCGCGCCAAGCCGGGTTCGCTCTGGCGCGACTTCTACGTCTGGAGCGACACGACGGAGCGCTACCGCGATGCGCGGATCATCTTCACCGACTTCGAGAGTTCCAACTGGGCGTGGGACCCGGTCGCCCAGGCGTACTACTGGCACCGTTTCTACAAGCACCAGCCGGACCTGAATTATGACAACCCGCGCGTCCGCAAGGAGATCCTTCGCGTGCTGGATTTCTGGTTCCGCATGGGCGTCGACGGGATGCGGCTCGACGCCGTGCCCTACCTGGTAGAACGCGACGACACCAACTGCGAGAATCTGCCCGAGACGCACGGGGTCCTCAAGGAGCTTCGCGCCCATCTCGACAGCAAGTTCAACGACCGCATGTTCCTGGCGGAGGCAAACCAGTGGCCCGAAGACGCCGCCGCCTATTTCGGCGATGGCGACGAATGCCACATGGCCTTCCATTTCCCCATCATGCCTCGTTTGTTCATGTCGCTGCGCATGGAGGATCGCTTTCCCATCGTCGATATGCTCGAACAGAGCCTCGACATCCCCGCCAACTGCCAGTGGGCGATGTTTCTGCGCAACCACGACGAGCTGACCCTCGAGATGGTGACCGACGAAGAGCGCGACTACATGTACAAGGCCTACGCCCAGGACCCGCGGGCGCGGATCAATGTGGGCATCCGCCGCCGGCTGTCGCCCCTGCTGGAGAACAACCGCCGCCGAATCGAGCTGATGAACAGCCTGCTCTTCTCTCTGCCCGGCACGCCGATCATTTACTACGGCGACGAAATCGGCATGGGCGACAACTACTATCTGGGCGACCGCGACGGTGTCCGCACGCCCATGCAGTGGAGCCCTGACCGCAACGCCGGGTTCTCCAAGGCCAACCCTCAGAAGCTCTACCTGCCCGTCATCATCGATTCGGAATATCACTTCGAAACCGTCAACGTCGAGAACCAGAGCCGCAACTACTCCTCGCTGCTGTGGTTCATGCGCCGCACGCTGGCGGTCCGCAAGCAGTTCAAGGCGTTCGGCCGGGGCAGCATCGAATTCCTGCCCTCCGACAATACCAAGGTCCTCACCTTTCTCCGATCCTTCGAGGACGAGAGTATCCTGGTCGTCGCCAACCTCTCGCGATACTGCCAGGCGGTGCAGATTCAGATGCCCGGCTACGCCGGCTTTTCCGTCCATGAAGTCTTCAGCGACAACCGCTTCCCCGATATCGCCGAGGCCCCGTATACCGTCACGCTGGCGCCGCACAGCTTCTACTGGTTCACTTTGCAGGAACCGATAGCGCCGACCATCCAGGAGCCGGACCAACTCCCGCACCTCCAATGTCAGATCACCTGGAGCCGGATCATAGGCAGCAAGGCCGAAGCGCAGCTCATGCNNATGCCGACGATCACGAGCTTCGTCCGACGCGCCCGCTGGTTCGGAGGCAAAGGCAGAGGCATACGCCGCCTGCGCATCGCCGACAGCATCACGGTGCCGATGGCGGATCATTCCGCCTACGTCCTCCTGCTGGAAGTGATCTATACCAACGCACCGAGAGAGCATTACCTTCTCCCCATCGCCTTCGCCAGTCACGATCTCGAGGTGAAGATCGTCAAGGAATCCCCCGAAGCGGTCATCGCCCAGGTGACGTTGAAGGAGGAAGAAGGCATCGTCTATGAAGCCATCCACAACGAGGCGTTCCGGATGGCCCTGCTCGACCTGATCGCCCGGCGTCGCAGCACCAAGGCCGGCAACGGCCGCGTGGTCGCCCGACGCGGCAGCAAGTTCTCCGCCATGCTACCCGACGGGACCGCCCCTGAAACCTCGCGCGTCCTTAAGGTCGAGCAGAGCAATACGTCCATCCTCTATGATCAGACGTTCTTCCTCAAGCTATACCGCCGGCTCGAACAAGGCGTCAACCCGGACGTCGAACTGTCGCGACACCTGACGGAGCACACCCACTTCACGAACCTGCCCGCCTTTGCCGGCGCCATCGAATGGCGCCCCGCTCAGGGGGCGCCCATGACCATCGCCATGTTGCTCGAATGCGTCCCCAACGAGACCGACGCCTGGTCCTACACGCTCGACAACGTCGAACGCTCCTTCGGAGTCGCCCAGACCCTCAAGGAAAAACTCGAGGAGCTTCCGGAACTGCCCGCCTCCATCTTGGAGATCGACCCCGAGACGATTCCCACCCTCGTCCGCGATTTTATCGGAGCCATCTACGTCGAGATGGCCGCCTTGCTGGGCCGCCGTACCGCCGAGCTGCATCACGCGCTCGCTTCACTCTCGCAGACCCCCGAAGTGACCGCCGAACCGTTCTCGCTGCTCTATCAGAAATCGCTCCAGCAGTCGATCCGGGGCATGACCCTCAAGATCTTCTCGGAACTGGACCAGGGGTTGGCCTCCCTCGAAGAGCCGATCGCCTCGGCCATCCGTGAAATCCTGAATCAGAAGAAGACGATCCTGGCCCGGCTGCGTCGAATCTCCGAACGTAAGATTCGCGCCCGTAAGATCCGCACGCACGGTGACTACCATCTCGGTCAGGTCCTCTACACCGGAAAAGNNAACTACGCCGCGCACGGCGCGATCCTGCTGCGGGCCGCCAAACAGGGCGCCGACGTCGACTACCTCCAGCATTGGGCCGATCTGTGGTACTTCTACGTCAGTGGCACCTTCCTGCACGCCTATATGCAGCAGGTCGCCGACGCCGATTTCGTGCCGAAAGACAAGGAAGACTTCGCCCTGCTGCTCGAAACGTTCCTGCTCGAAAAAGCAATCTATGAACTGGGTTACGAGTTGAATAATCGTCCGAATTGGCTGATGATACCCGCACGCGGCATCGAACAGGTGCTGGCCTGATGGGCGTATCCCGATTGTCGATCGTCCGACCAGAGGCCTTGCATTCGCCGACAGATTGAAAATCCAAAGGGTTCTTATGGATGAGAAAAACCAGACATTGAAAGAGTTGACCCTGCTGACCGATCATGACATCTACCTGTTCAAGGAGGGCAACCACTTTCGACTCTACGATAAGCTCGGCGCCCACCTCGCCCAGAAAGGCAGCCAGAAGGGCGTGCTGTTTGCCGTCTGGGCGCCGAACGCTCGCAGCGTCTCGGTGATCGGCGATTTCAATGGCTGGAACACCCAATCGCACCCGCTGACCGCCCGCTGGGATGGCTCCGGCATCTGGGAAGGCTTCATCCCCGACCTCGGCAGGGGCACCGTCTACAAATACCACATCGCCTCGAACCACAACGGTTATCAGGTCGACAAGGGCGACCCCTTCGCCTTCTTCTGGGAACTGCCGCCCAATACCGCCTCAGTCGTCTGGGACCTCGACTACAAGTGGGGCGACAGCCAATGGATGGGCAAACAGCAGAAGCACAACGCTCTCGGCGCCCCCTACAGCATCTACGAGGTCCATCTGGGCTCCTGGCGTCGCGATCCGAACGAGCCGGAACGCCTGCTGAGCTACCGCGAAGTGGCGCCGATGCTCGCCGAATACGTTAGAGAAATGGGCTTCACCCACATCGAATTCCTGCCCCTGATGGAACACCCCTTCTATCCTTCGTGGGGCTACCAGACGGGCGGCTACTTCGCACCGAGCCGCCGGTATGGCTGCTGCCAGGACCTGATGTACCTGATCGATCACCTCCACCAGAACGACATCGGAGTGATTCTGGATTGGGTCCCATCACATTTTCCAACCGATGAATACGGCCTGTCCTATTTCGACGGAACCCATCTCTACGAGCATTCCGATCCGCGACTGGGTTTCCACCCCGACTGGAAAAGCGGAATCTTCAACTACGGACGCCACGAAGTCCGCGCCTATCTGATCAGTTCCGCCATGTTCTGGCTCGACAAGTATCACGTCGATGCCCTGCGCGTCGATGCCGTCGCCTCCATGCTGTACCTCGACTACTCCCGCAAAGAAGGCGAGTGGATCCCCAACGAGCGAGGCGGGCGGGAGAACCTCGAAGCCATCGCCTTCCTGAGGCGCTTCAACGAAATCGTCTACCGCGACTTTCCGCACATCCAGACCATCGCAGAGGAATCCACCGCCTGGCCCATGGTGACCCGCCCCACCGAGACCGGCGGACTCGGCTTCGGCATGAAGTGGAACATGGGCTGGATGCACGACACCCTCGAGTACTTCACCCAGGATTCCATCTACCGCAAGTACCACCAGGACAAGCTGACCTTCTCCATCTGGTATTCCTTCTCGGAGAACTTCGCCCTGCCCCTCTCGCACGACGAGGTCGTCCACGGCAAAGGCTCGCTCTACGGCAAGATGCCCGGCGACCCTTGGCAGAAGCGCGCCAACCTCCGCCTGCTCTTCGGGTACATGTACACCCATCCCGGCAAGAAACTGCTGTTCATGGGAGGGGAATTCGGCCAGCATCGCGAATGGAACCACGAGCACAGCCTCGACTGGCACCTCGCCGATGAGGAGCCCCATCATGGCCTCCAGAAGTGGGTCCGCGATTTGAATCATCTCTATCGCAGCGAGCCCGCCCTGTATGAGATGGACTTCCACCGTGACGGTTTCGCCTGGATCGATTTCCACGACGCCGACAACAGCGTCATCAGCTATCTGCGCAAAGATCAGGCCGGTCGAGGTCTGCTGGCGGTAATCTGCAACTTCACGCCCGTACCGCGCCACAACTACCGCGTGGGGGTCGCCGATGGCGGCTTCTGGGAAGAGATCCTCAACAGCGACGCCAAGGACTACGGCGGCAGCGGTCATGGCAACATGGGTGGCGTCGAAGCCTCCCCCGCCTCCTTCTACGGGAATTTCGACTACACTCTGTCGGTCACCCTGCCCCCTCTGGGCATCGTGGTCTTCCGAAGAGTGCGCCCCGAAGAGGAGACGACCGAATCGCCGACGGGGCGATAGCTCACTCTGGGCCGCGCGATATGGCAGCCCGGCTCGTGTCAACTCCGGCGCCCACGTAGGTCTTCCCTTCCGCGACCGCACGGATCGCCGTCAGCAGTTCGTCGCACTCGGAATCCTTGAGCAGATACCCTTGGGCGCCGGCATCGAGCATGGCCGCCACGTACGTCGTCTCCGCGTGCATCGACAGCGCGATAATCTTCACGTTCGGCCACGCGCTGCGGATCCAGCGCGTCGCCTCCAGCCCGCTGAGGACCGGAGGCATGCTGACGTCCATCACGATCACGTCCGGCTGGAGCTTCATCGTCAACTCCATCGCCGCCTCGCCGTTCAGCGCCTGCCCCACCACCTCGAGGTCTTCCTGCTGCTGCAGAAACTCGCTCAGCGTCTCCCGAACCAGCGTGTGATCGTCGGCCACAATGATACGTATGCTCATGTTGACGTTCCCGTGTGATTGAAACCGGAAGGCCCACCCCATGCAGAGACAATGCTTCCCACCCCATCGAAGAAAGAGGATATTCTTACGGCGCTGGTAATACGAAGAGGCTCGGTGCAGGGTTCGCACCGTCTTCTGGGAACCGGGCAGATGAAGAAGTCATTGGCGATCCGACGACGCGCTGGGGTGCTTACGACTCCAACTCCTTCATCATGGCGTCGTCCAGTTGAAACAGTGCTGCCGCGGTGTTCTCTTCGAGGTGCTCGAGGCTGGAGGTCCCCGGGATCGGCAGCATCACAGGGGATTTCTTCAGCAGCCACGCCAGCGCTACCTGCGAGGGTGAAGCATCAACCCGCTTCGCAACTTGCGCCACCGCCCCCTCGGGCTTGGCCAGATCTCCCGTCGCCAGCGGAAACCACGGGATGAAACCGATCTCTTCGCGCGTGCAGTATTCCAACACGTCCTCGCTCTTGCGATCGGTCAGGTTGTACCGGTTCTGCACCGAAACCACCGTCGCCATCCGCCGCACCGTCTCGATCTGCTCGACGCTCACCTCCGACAACCCGATATGACGGATCTTCCCCTCCTTCTGCAAATCGAGCAGCGCACCGATCTGATCCTCCACCGCCACCTTCGGATCGATCCGATGAAGCTGGAACAGATCGATCCGCTCGAGCTTGAGCCTCGCCAGGCTCCCCTCGCACGCCGCCTTGAGATGTTCGGGTCGCCCGTTCTCCTCCCATCGGCCGGGACCAGGCCGCTCGAAGCCCGCCTTCGTCGCGATCACCAGTTCCTCCGGATACGGATGCAGTGCCTCCGCGATCAGACGCTCCGCCACCTCGGGCCCATACGAATCGGCGGTATCGAACAGCGTAATGCCCAGCTCGACCGCCCGCCGCAGGACCGCGATCGCCTCATCGTGATCCGCAGGCTTCCCCCACACGCCTTTGCCCGTCAGCCGCATCGTCCCGAAACCCAGCCGATACACCGGCAAATCCCCGCCAATCAAGAACCGTCCGCTCTTCGGCGCCACCGCATCTCTCGTACCTGCCTTCATGATCCTTCCTTTAAGAAATCCCATTTTTCAGCTGTCCCGCCCCCTTTTGTACACGCTCCGCCCCGAGAACTCGCCCCCGGAAAATCCCTCAATCCCCGCCAGAATTTCCCTCTCCCGTACACCATCCATGGGCTGCCGGCCGTGGCGATGCAGTCTTGTCTTCACGACCGTGTCCAATTCTCAACCTCCAACCCGTCGATTCTCTGAAACTCCCTTTCATTGTTCGTCACGAGAATCAACCCGCGCGACCTTGCCTGCGCCGCCAGCAACAGGTCCATCGGTCCCACGGGCTTGCCTTTCGCCTCCAGCGACGCGCCGATCGGTCCATAGTCACTGCATGCCTTGGCATCAAACTCCAGGACAGCGAACGGCACGAGAAACGCCAGCAGCGCAACCCGATTGCGATCCGGATACTGACTCCGAGCAATCCCATACTCGAGTTCGGCCAGGGTGATGGCGGAAATCGCGATCTCCCCCGCGGGTTTCGAGCGCATTCGTCTGATCACCATTGCCGGCTTCTTGCGGATGACATAGATGCAGATGTTTGTGTCGAGCAGATAGGTCATTCGACTGCGCCGCGCCGTTCGAACGCGCCCTGATCGCGTTTGCCCTTCAGGAAGTCATCCGAGAATCGGTCCAGACTCTCGACGAATGGCCCCCACGGATCTTCGTCCTTGGGAATCAGCAGCACCATCCCGTTGATTCTCTTGACGTAGACTTCGTCGCCGGTCAGTGCATATGCCTTCGGGAGCCGGACCGCCTGACTCCGCCCATTCCTGAACAGTTTCGCCGTATCCATAGGGACCTCCTTCATGGTATATATCATAGTATATACCACGCAGCCACTCCGGGCAAGCCAGCCTCACTCCCGTCGAGCGTCGCCTTGCCTCCAGAACGGTGCCTGGCTCGTACTGGAGCGGTCATGGCCGTCCGCTATCCCTGCCGGTTGGGTCGAATCGCTTCGAGGTTGGCCTTGGCGGGCGGGACCTGGTCGAGGAAACCGCTGAGAGTCGGACAGGGGTAATCGTCACAAAGGGCGCAATTCTCGACCTGGCGGGCCAGGCCGCACTTGCGGATCTCGCACTGGCTGCAATGGCCGATATGCGGACCTTCGAGCGCCAGGCAGCCCGCGCAGTTGACCTGCTCGGGCGGAATCTCCACGCCAAACTGCTTGGACCAGTCATCGGCCACCTTCCCCCGCAGCGCGTCGTCGTCGGTCCGGTAAGCGATCTGAGCCGGGCATGCCTCACAATCCAATCCGCACATCGCAAACATCTCAGCCATGGTCGTCTCCCTTCGCAATTCCCGCCCTTCTTGGAGCGGCCAGAGGATTCTTCGTGGCACTTCGCCGATTCATCGCATATTGTAACGTCGATCGAAATCAGAGCCAGCGTCTTTAGAAACAGGCTGCATGTTCAACAGGATGCTATGGTACCGCCCCTGTGGTACGCGGGAGGATCAGCTATGGGAATCCATGAGAAATCGCAGACGGCAGGCGAACTCCATCGTCGTCGCTTTTTGAATCTGATGGCACGCGTCGGTGCGGGAGCCTTGCTCTCGACTTCAACCGGGTGGGGGCAATCGCAACGCAAGCCGAATTTCGTTCTCATCTTCGCCGACGATCTGGGATATGGGGACATTGCCGGGTTTGGCTCCACGAAGTTGCCCTATGAAACACCACGTCTGGAGCGTATGGCGACCGAAGGGGCGAAACTGACGAGCTTCTATGTCCCTACACCCTACTGCGCGCCGTCTCGGGCGACGATCCTCACCGGTCGCTATCCGTTCCGCAACGGCGTCGTGTTCAACCCCGCACCCGACTCCGGCATCAACGACGTGGGCCTGCCGGCGTCGGAACTTACGATGGCGCAGTTGCTGCGCGACGCCGGTTACGCCACCTGCTGCATCGGCAAATGGCACCTGGGCCACACGCCGTCGTATCTGCCCCGCCGTCGAGGTTTCGATGAATACTTCGGCATCCTCTATTCGAACGACATGCGACCCGTGCAGTTGGTGGAAAACGAAGAGGTGGTGGAATACCCCGTGGTGCAGGCCACGCTTACCCAGCGCTACACAGAGCGGGCGATTCGCTTCATGGAGCGATGCCGTCGACTGGATCGACCGTTCTTTCTGTACCTTCCGCACGCCATGCCGCACAAGCCGTTGGCGGCGTCGGAAGACTTCTACACACCGCAGACCCCCGACGATCTCTACGCGGACGTCATTCGCGAGTTGGATGCCTCCGTTGGGAGGATTCTCGATACGATCGAACGCCTCGGCATCGACAAGGATACCATGGTCGTGTTCACCTCCGACAATGGACCCTGGTATGGCGGCAGCACCGGAGGGCTGCGCGGCATGAAGGGCCGCACGTGGGAGGGAGGTCTCCGCGTCCCCATGATCGCCCGCTGGCCGGGGCGGATCCCCGCCGGGCTGGTGAACCATTCCGTCGCCGCCTCCGTCGATGTGCTCCCGACTTTCCTCAACGCCGCCGCCGTGGCCATTCCTCAGGACCGCAAGATCGACGGCAAGGACCTCTGGCCGCTTCTGACGTCGGCGGAGGCGCCGAGTCCGCATGAGGCCGTCTTCGGCATGCAGGGTCCAAATCTGGCCACCGTCCGCATTGGCCGGTGGCGCTTGCACGTACGCTCCCCTGGCCCGATACCGAACCGGGGCGATGACTGGGTCGATCCGCGCGGGCCCGACGGCGTAACCTTGCTGGCGCCCTACGAGCAGGCGCGTCCAAGCGCCTATCCGGGAGTTCAAGGTGGCGACACCCCGAAGACCATGATGCTCTTCGATATCGACAGAGATCCCTCCGAGCAGAACGACGTCAGCGCGGACCACCCCGATGTGGTCCAGCAACTCAAGGCATCGTACGACCGGATGCGTTCGGAGGTCCCCGAGTTCGAACCTCCGAACCGATTCCAAAGCCTGCGTCACCTCAAAGGCGGCCGGCTCAAATACGACGACTTCATCCGCTGATACGCCCGGACGGGCCTGCTCGTGAACGCGAGCTCTTCAGCGGACACAGATACCGCTTGACGCTGCGACGGCCGGACGTATACTGACGCGTCGATTCGCATTGGGCAATATCCGTGGAGAGAGATAACCATGCAACTGGTTTCCAGAAAATCGCGATTGCGCGGGAGCGTTCCGATCCCGGCCTCTAAATCGCACACGATCCGCGCCGTGGCCATCGCCTCGCTGGCCGACGGCACGAGCCTCATCCACAACCCGCTGGCGTCCAACGACACCGAAGCGGCGGTCCGCTGCTACCGCGCCCTTGGGGCACAAATCGACACCTCCGACCCCGCATTCTGGGAAGTCTCAGGCATGGGCGGGCGGATCAACTCCCCCCGCCAGACCATCGACGTCGCCAACTCCGGCACCACCCTGCGGATCGCCCTGGGCTCGGCGGCCCTGGCCGGCCCCGGACGCAGCACCACCTTCACCGGCGACGCCCAGATCCAGAGCCGCCCGCTCGGTCCGCTGATCGAGTCGCTCCGCGACCTCGGCGCCGAGTGCGTCAGTCTCAACGGAAACGGCAAGGCCCCCGTCCGCGTCACCGGCAGGCTCCAGGGCGGCCGTACCGCCATCGAGGCCAAGACCAGCCAGTATCTCACCAGCCTGCTGATGTGCGCCCCGCTGGCCACCGACCCCACCGAAATCGACGTGACCCTGCTTAACGAGCCGGGCTACGTGCAGATGACCCTCGACTGGCTCGACAAGCAGGACATCGTCTACGAGAATCACAACATGCGGCGATTCATCGTCCAGGGCGGACAGATCTATAAGCCGTTCGACCTGCCCGTGCCCGCCGATTTCTCCAGCGCCACCTTCTTCCTCTGTGCCGCCGCCCTGTTCGGCGACAAGGTCACGCTCCAAGGCCTGGATTTCGCCGACAGCCAGCCCGACAAAGCCGTCGTGGAGTACCTCCGCGCCATGGGCGCCGACATTACCGCAACCGACGACGGCATCACCGTCCGGGGCGGCTCGCTGAAGGGCGTCGAGATCGACATGAACGCCACCCCCGACGCCCTGCCGTCCATGGCGGTCACCGCCGCCTTCGCCGAGGGGACCACGCGCCTGGTCAATGTCCCCCAGGCGCGCACCAAGGAAACCGACCGCATCGCCTGCATGGCTCAGGAATTGGCCAAAATGGGCGCCCGGGTCGAAGAACTCCCCGACGGTCTGGTCGTACACCACAGCGAGCTGAAAGCCGCTCACCTCGATGGCCGCGACGACCATCGGATCGTCATGGCCCTGTCCGTGGCAGCGATGGGTCTCGATGAACCCTGCACCATCGATACCGCCGAGGCCGTGAAGGTGACGTTCCCTGGTTTCGTGGATCGGATGCGGTCCATCGGCGCCGAGATGACCCTGCTCGATTGACCGCAGAACAGATGGACCCGACCGATGCGACTCCGTCCACGGCGTCTCCCGTCACAATCACCGTAGATCCTGCCGAAGCAGGTGTGTCTCTTCACGCCGCCTCCGCTTTCGACTTGCTTTCGAGATCGCAAGATTATAAAATCCAATTGATATCATTCCTCCGACTTGGAAAGGGTTTCGGAATGCTGGGATGTCATCTCGGACGTAATTTTCAGGTTACCGTCGCGGGCGGCTCGTACCAGGAGGGGCTTGCCGGTACGATTCAGGGTGTGCCGCCGGGAATGATGCTGACCGAACAGGAGATCTATGGCGATCTGCTGCTGCGCAAGCCGGGCGCCGACGAACTGTCGAGCCCGCGTAAGGAGCCGGACCTGCCGGTCATCTATGCAGGCGTCAACGCTGCCGACACGATCGAAGACGCCGGCAACCGGAACCACACCAACGGCACCCCGCTGGTGATCCTGATCCCGAACCTCGAT